>JAAHTH010003235.1_pt1 | contig 11397 bp, 15 predicted proteins | sample 6116091 | NCBI WGS metagenome assembly JAAHTH01 (sample SAMN13939990, study PRJNA603662) | sponge metagenome | isolation source: marine sponge | host: Mycale hentscheli | place: New Zealand | collected 2006
GACCAGCTCCTCAGGCAGAGGTCCCCGGGGCAGTCAACGAGGATAAATTTCCAGTGTTAGTGGTAACAAAGGCTGGGGGGGAAGGTTTAGACCTTAAAAAGGTTAGAAACATTATTATTCTGGATCCGGTGTGGCACGACGCTGGTACTCAACAAATTATAGGTAGAGCTGTAAGATATAAATCTCACGCAACGCTTCCGGTCAAAGATCGACATGTAAATGTTCTCAAGATGATGTTAACATTCCCAAAAGGCGATCCAAGAACTACAGGAGATCAGATGTTATACAAAATCATTGATAAGAAACGAGGATATCAAGGTAAAATAGATAGCATTCTGAAAAGAGCTTCCACTGGTGCTAAAGCTAAACCTCGTAAAATTAAGATCAAAAAGAAGACTGTAAAAGAACTCAGAGCCGAGTGTAGAAGTCGTGGTTTAGTGTATGACGTTAAAACTAAAAAATGCAGACCTTCTAAACGCAAAACAAGTCGTAAGAAAAGCGTAAAGAAGAAAAAGTCTTCCAGGAAGAGAAGAACTAAATAGATAATTATTCCATCAGAATAATTATTTTTTACCTGGCGATCTATTTCGTCTAGGTGATCTTTTTCTAGGTGTCCTTTTATGTCGTCTAGGTGATCTATGTCGTCTTTTGGGACTTTTCTTTTTCTTCTTGTATTTAGTTCTCCATTTGTGATTTTGTTTAATTACACAACCACGCGGCCAAACTCTATTAATATCTGTAAATTTAGGAGCATTAGGTTTTACAAATACTAAGCTTTTAGTATGTGCATCTACTGGTTTTTCTCGTCTTGAATTTTTAGACAATGGAAGTGTCCACTGTTGGGCAAGACTCTTGGGTACAATAAGTAGTTCTATAATCCTGTCTCGTGGAAGAAAAAATAACCCTCCCCATTTAGCAGAATTAACAATCATATTTTCAAGAGATTTTTTTCTGGTAGTATACACTAAAGCTCCTATTTTGCATCTCTTATTATCAGGACCATTTTTCATTGTTTGAATACCAGTCGCTGAAGCCGTTTTGCTTGTATTACAAACAGCCCATAACCATTTTTGAGTACCCTTTTTAGTCTCGGCTAAGAAATCGGGTTCTTTCAAAATGACTAATCCTGTCTCTTCTTGTACTTCTCGCGAAAGTGCGAGTTCGGGTGGTTCTTCCTCCCAACAAGTTCCAGTTACACCTACTTGTACATCATAACCCCCTGTTTCGTATCCGTATCTGGGACAAATTATCCAAGACTTATCCGGAACTTTTTTCCACAAAAAGAAGGGTATAATACTGCTATAACTGGACACATTTAATTCATCAGATGATACTTCTCGTTTATTTCCTAATACATCAATAGCAGTGATTTGCATTTTTATTAATAGATTTTTTTTCCAAGATCATTATTTGAAATAATAATATTTACTTTGATTGGACTTCGAAAGTATTTAAAAGTGTAGCAAAAAACAACCATACTATTAATGGACATATTAACAATTTAGCCGTCAAATTGGGTGTAGAAGTGTAAGCTAATAATGCTGCTAAAATTGATATCACAATCATGTAAATACCTCCTTTCTTATTTTTACCACACGCGTAAACTAATAACCACCCAGTCAATGCCAATACCACTGCCGAAAACATTATATTGACTAGAATCTTATTACTATTCTTGTCTTTATTGGAAAAGAACCATGATAATCCCAAACATATGTATAATATTATCCACGCTATACTAAAAACCCATGCTGGGGGTCTGAATTTAACAACACTTCCAGCGTCTTTACCGACGTTACAAAATGCTGCGGTCACGAATCCAAACACTGATGGTATAAATATAGTAGAATACAAAGCTATTTGATCAAATGTCATTTTTTATTCCAATATAAAAAACATTAATTAATAAAAAATGGGTCAAACACAAACACACAATGCAATAGCATGTTTTGTACCTTCATCCAATAATGGTATCAAAGGTACTGTCAAATTTCATCAAAACGGTAAATGTGAAATAAAATTACAAGGATTAGTTCCAAATCATACACACGCGATTCATATCCATGAATTTGGTGATTTAACTGGTGGTTGTAAGACTTGTGGTGGTCATTATAATCCAGAAGGAGTTACTCACGGTTCTCTGAAACACCCTAGTCATCCCAGGCACGTGGGAGATTTATGTAATAATATTGTAGCTGATAGCAAAGGAGTAGTTGCTGAAACTCATTACTTTCCGGATGTCATTGTAAATGATATTTTAGGAAGGTCGGTAGTCATACATAAATTAACAGATGATTTAGGAATGCAAGGAATTTATGAAGGTAAAAAATTCAAATCATACTCTGAAATGTCTCTAAGTGAGCTGAAAGCGTATGCAAATAAAAGAAATTATTTTAAACGCGGTGACAAAATAACCAAAGAAACTATTGTCAACAAACTAAATACCGAAAGTTTAAAAACTGGAAATGCTGGTAGTAGAATGGGATGTGCAGTTATAGGAATATCTAAAAAATAATAATACAATTTTTTGAAGTTTTCATAATTATATGAAAACTTAATGAGTTATAACGGTTACCTACTGATAGGAACACAGTGATATTCTTGTGCTACGGCTTTTGCAGCAGGTCCGTGAAATCCATGACAAGGAAAAACAGTGGAACAGGGAACTTGCCAGCAATATTTTGGTTGTTCAACATCATATACACGTGTTGGTTCGTAACACATATCATGGCGTTGACGCCATCCCGCTTCTCTTTCCATAACCACTGGTTCGGAGAGTTGATACACTCCTCTGTAAAATCTAGGATAAGGAAACGTATCGATGTCTGTCACGTTTAAATTTACGGCGTTTTGAGACGCGAAAAAAGGCTCGGATCCGACCTTCGCTTCTATTTGATCTCGAACATAATTAACATTGGATCTTACGATACTCATTTATTATTAAAATGAAATTTTAATAACATTCTAAAAATTTAAACAAGATGAGCTTAAAAGATTATTTATCACAAAATCAAGCTAGTATGAAAGAATGGTTAAAAAAGCGAGATCAGATTGTCGCTCAAAAAATTTTTGAAGCTTACTGTATACCAGTCGATGATCTTCTCAGGTGCTTTGAAGACCAAGATTCTACAGAAGAAGCTTCAAAATGTGTTTCATCACCAATTAAAGAACCCATAAAAGAATATACAGAGGAAGAACTCCAAACTTTTAGTATTTCAAAACTAAAAAAGATATGTAAGAGTAAAAAGTTGAAAAAATACAGCAAACTACCTAAAAATGATCTAATAGGTCTTATTTTAGGGAAAAAAGTTTGTAGTCCAAAGGAAGACAAACCTAAAGTAATACTTAGGAAACATTCATATTTCAAAGATTATTTTGTTCATGAAGATACCGGATTCTTGATTAAAACTAAAAAAGAAGGAGTTGTCGGTAAAATAGAAAAAAGAGAAGGCGAGACACCTATTATTGTACCTCTAACTACAGAAGATTTGGTTAAATGCAAAACCTTACGTTTGCCTATGAAGAGCTGTGTTTAGGTGTAATTATCTCGCTTGGATTGTCTATCTCACCCTTTATTTGAAATTCTTTTAAATAATCTGACAATCCTTTGGATACTTTTGATAGAAATTCGTCTTTCATGGCGTCTTTTTTAAGTTCTATGTTATCTTCGTCAAAGATAGTCCATTCTGGCGCTGTAACGCATAGATGAGTCTGTTGTGATTTGACATCAGGATGATCATCAATTATAACACAATTTTTTTCGTTCATGTCTGGGATCTTATAATGATCTATTAACATTTTTAACTCTTTGGGGTGGCGTTTTCCGTATCTTTTTTTAGATTTTCTACAATGATAATGTACAAATACATGATCTAATTTTCTGTCAGGCTTAGACAATAGTATTTTATCGATAATGAAAGCTGCGTAATCTTTTGTTGCAGCTGTCCAGACGCAAACTGTGAAATTTGAAAACAAATAATCCAAAAATGGTTGCAATCCTGGTCTTTCAAAAACTAAATAATAGCTTTCATCATCATCTTTCATATCATAAACTTTAATATTACTCAAAGTTTCTGCTATTTTTCTTTTAGAAGCTCTATCTTTGTATTTTTTGTGAAAGGAACGTGTAGGAATTGCATGTAACAATGTGTTATCCAGGTCTAAGTAAATGCGTGGTGGCTTCATTTTTGTAATTGGCGAGTCTTCGTCGGAAGTATCACTATCCGACGAAATTTCTTTATCTTGAGATTTGTTTTCATCACTTTGTATTTCTTCTTCTGAAGAGCTTTCTCCACTAGAAGTTTCAGAAACATGTGGAGCTTCTACTTCTTTGCTAATTTCTTCTAATTCTTTTTTAGCTTTTTGAATTTCGGGCGATTCACTTTTCGATGCCATTTATCTGATATAATATATTTTTCAAAGTTACTTATGTGAATTAGAATTGTTCATCACCTCTTCCACAAAAGACTCGCCGCCGACTTTTCTAGCTTGGAGTAATATAACCGCTTTAGTATGTTCCAAAATATCAGCACTTTCGGGAGTCTCAAGTTGTTGTTGACGAAGATGAGCATATGTGGTCATTAACTCGTCTTTTAGCTTTCCTAAATCTTGACCTTTCCATGTGTTAAACCTGTTCTTGAATAGATCAAGAACAGGAGTGAAGTTGTGATTATTTTTACAACATAATACTACAGCCTCCGCGGTGGCTTTAAGAGTTTGATCTGGTGTATTACCTATTGCTTCTGGAAATCTAGATATCAACCAACATGCCAAAAATATTCTTTTAGAAATCTGGCAATTCCTGGTTGTCAATAACTCATGGGTTTGGCGTAATATTTCAGGATGACTAATAACAATCGTCATCTCTTCGAAAGTTTGTGGTTCGTCTAATTGATCATACAAACTTGCTTCCATTTCTTTTTATTCAGAAAAAGAAATTGAACTTTCACGTGAATTAAAGAGTTAAAGAAAAACACGATTTTATCTTTTAGGATGTGTTACAGTCAGAATAAAAAATAATATTTGAAAAAGTTTTATAATAAAAATGATATTCACATATTTAATGATTGTAATATTTTTTGCCATAGCTGTTTTTGGTTGTGTGATGTGGTTTGGTATCAACGACGTTGCTATGAAACAAATGGCCGCGGCAGATAGTGGTGATTGTTCTAAAGCTATGTCAAAGCTAAAAGATGCGTTAACTTACCTAATGATAATAACCATCGGTGGTTTAATAGGTGCTTGTTACGGTATTTATGGTGTAACTAAGGGTTCAGATGTATTTGGTATTGATGATTCAACATCAGATCACGGTATAGCTTTTGCTATGTTGCTTTCTATCTTTTGCCTTGTTTTTGGTATAATGTTTTATACTTCCGAAGCATGTCAAGATTTACAACCAGATGGTAAAGGGGAGGGGCAAGGTTTGTTCTTATGGATGCCAATATCCATTATATCTATTGGTGGATTAGCTTTATTATATTCGGTGGGATGTATCTATGCAGCTCATATGAGAAGCAAAGGAATGGGAGGATTTAGCGGGGGTGGTGTGGAAATGGGTGATATGAGTGGTGCGTTCTAATACAAGATTAAGTTTTTATTAGTTATTCTATTAAAAACTTGTTTAGCTTATACAGCTTGGTACACACGAGGTTTAGACTTTCCAGAACTATCAACCGGGGCGGTTTTTCTGATCTCAACATACTTACATGGATTATAATCGTCATACTCCATCATTTCATCTGTTAGATCTACATGGGTAATCATAATTGTTTTACAACATTGTCTCTTGAGACCGAGATTTGCCCAAATTTCTTTCATTTCTACTCCTGAATTTTTCAACTTTTCAAAGGTGGCTCCTTTGTTTCCTAATACTTTATTACACGTATAACATCTGACTGGTAACATCCTTGCTTTTGTGTATTTAGTACCGGAAAAAATCATTTTCTAACTTGAATGTCTTCTTTCTTAACAGGTGTAAAATGACTCCCTGACCAGTGAATAGTAAATCTGGCTTCAGCTCTACCACCAGTGCAATCAAATTCAGCAAGCGGTGTATCACCACCACGACCTATAACCACTATCTGTATATTAAAAATTTTAGACATTACTGCCATTTCCATACCACCTCCCCAGGTTGACGAGTGTCCCATTCCGCGTATGTAATTCTGGGAATTGGTGTTCATGTCTCCGGCAACCATTTCCACCCAGTTTTCTATCGTTCCTGACTCTAACGAATATTTAGGATTGTCTCGCATGAAAAGAGCTATTTTAGTTCTCAAAACGTGACTATCTCTGAAATATATACCGTGTTGTTTTAACAGTGCAAACATGGAATCAAATAAACAACTCATTTTCTATAACAAGGTAAAACTTAAATAAGAATTAAAAATAAATTTTTATTTCAAAATAAATGGCAGAATACGGAGTTTCATTATCAGATGGTCCTTATGACTATAACGCCAATATTCACGTGGGTTGGAATAGCCACACGGATTCAGGTAAACAAAATATTTATAACAGACTGTTCAGTCAGAAAACTGTAAATTATATATCCAAACAAGTCACAGAGTACCTTTGGCCTTTGAACAACGAAGCAGTTGTTGTACCAGATCACACTATTAGACAAATGATAACAAGTGTGTGGAATGTAGAAGGTGGTGCTAACTATGCCGGTATTTATACAGAAGCTACTTTTGATTTCGTTGAAAAAAGAGATTCGTTCAAGAGAATCGTAGATATTGTGATTCAATCAATTACTAGTCAAATCAAAGATCAATACGAAATGACTGAATGTAATAATTCATTAGATATTTGGAATCAAGTTTACGGCGATTTCAACAAAGCAGGATTGAGAGCTCATCCCAAAATCAAATTACGAGAGAAACATCCTCAATATATGGCATTTAACATGAACTATTAATTCTAGACTTAATTGTAATAATAATTAAGTCTAAATCAAACCAGGAGTTTTCAAAACTCGGCAGATCTCTTTAGTAATTTTTATAATTGTCAAATCCGACAATTTTACCTTTTTTGTGAAATCTTTAAGAGATATGTTCTTTTCTTTCAAAAGGATATAGTAATATGTTAAGCCTGCTGCTACTGATTGAGGTCTTGACCTATTTAGAATAGAAGATTTATTGTGAATCTGGCTATAAAGAGCTACTACGTCTGATATTTGTTCAGGAGAAGCTTCAAATTTTTTCATTATTTCCCGAACAAGATCTTGGGGTGTGATATGAGTAGTTCTAATTAAAGAGTTTTTGGGTGCATTTATTCCCACGTGTTTTAGTCCTTTCAATCCAACTTTACGATTCAACTGAAATACTTCAATTAAGCTTTCACAGCTCTGTGGGGTTCCTGTTATCTTGTATGCATGAAAAACGCAAGCAAAAATGATAGCTCTACGTGAATTACCCCTATAAATATTTCCTTTAGTAGTTTCTAAAAAAATTTTATTAGCCAAGACAATAATTGCATCACTAAAGTTCATTTTTTCTACATCTTTGTATATTGTTTTTTCGTCTGATTTCCTTATTTGGCATCTATTAGGGTCGAGTTTGTTTCGGTTAACACTGAACTTATCAAAATTCTTATTTCTTTTCAAACGTACCTCTTTTCCACAATCTGTACAAATACATCTAGATTTTTCATTAATCACATTCTCGTGTTTGCAAGTTGTTGATACTGGCTTTTCTGGAGTTGTATCAATTTTTTCTCCTGTTTTTTGAGTTTTAGGGTCTTGTAAATCAACCAAGACCTGATCTAACATGGCAAAGTCTGTCATTTTAAATTATTTTTGTCTATGTTGTTAAGCCAATTTATTCATTTTCAATAAGTGTATCTATATTGTTGTGATACTTTATTTCTCCTGGCACCATATCTGTCATACTGATTTCTCTTATACGAATCTTCAACTCGCTCTTTGAAGTCTTTTTCTGGATTGGGATCGTCCGGATCTCTTACAGCATTCATAGGGGTATTAAATATTTGGGCGTATCTGTTATTACAACAATAATTCTCTTGAACTTTATCAATAACAGCTCCTGTTATAAGAAGTACTAGAGCTAACCCCCAAAAAATGTATGACACTACTGGTGACATTTTAGGCCACCCTATGATACATAACAAGGTAACTAAACCGGCTATGCCAGCGCCTGTGTACAATACTATTAAACCTGATTTGATTGTCATCTTTTATTTGTGAATGAAAATAAAAAACATATTTTTTGATTTACTTGTTGCCTAGTCTTCTACCTTTACCTGGAAATCTGGAAAGAGGTTTAAGACTTTTAGCGTTTGATTCTTCATTTGTATTTGATTTTGACGAACTAGTAGCTCTGACAGCTGGTATACGTCTAACTGGTGGTAAATCAAACTCCAAATTACACTCGGTATCTATTAGACTAACTACTGGACCTGGTGTAGTTTCTACGACATCGAAATAAATGTTTTCACCAAAATATGGAAAACAGATCCAAGTACCCATTGTGGCGCAAGTGAATTTTCGTAACTTTACTTCCAAGACCGCTTTGGGGTCGCTCATCCTGTCCATGATATCTCGACTTTGGGGCTTTAGTTTAATAGAAGTAGCTTTTGGGACTTCTTTGACGAGCTCAACTGTTATAGGTTCTCCTTCGGTGAGAATTAACTGTGACATCATCCAATAAGGAAGATGACAATTACCAACAAGAGCTGAGAACTCTAACACACCACAGTGAATTGAACGTTCTTGAGCTTGATTAGTTAATTTGAAAAATAATGGCGAACCATCCTCAGAAGGCTTGAGATTCATTATAACGTTTTGTGGTAGTATTATTTTGTCCCCTTCTTCATATTCAGACGAGTTAGCTTTTCCGGTCATTCCGAGAGACCAAGCAAAGAATTTTTCTTTGAATTCCATTTTATGTTTACAGAAATGAGAATATTTTCATTTTACCTTGTTGGTAAAATGAAAGATTTACATCAATGATGTTTGGTAAAGAATATGATGGTGTTGGCAAGTTTTACCACAAGAAGTGTTGAGAGTTTGAGCCGGAATCATACATCTACCAGCTTGTCCAACACTAACAGGTTGACCCTTTTCATTGAGACATTCTCCTTTCATGCAACTTTCTCCTCTAACAGAAGGTTGGCATTTTTCACCTAAACCCGGTTGTGAGTTATTTTTTTGAGAACGAAAATTGTGATGATGTTCACCACGAGGTGGATCGCAACAACCACCTTTTGATCTGGCTACATAGATGTATCGATGTTTATGTTCTGGTAAATACATTTTTCTCATTTCGGCGTAACTACCGAAATTACCAAGATTACCGTAAGTATTTTCACGTCTAGGACCCTCCCCGGGGGTTAATGGATCACGTGTCCTTTGGACTCCTGTATGACAAGGATTTGGCATAGTAACGTAACAAGACATTTATTAATGTATATTTTTATTTTCGAGTAAATTGTCGAACTATTTTTTACACATATGACCTTTTTTATTATTGCGATCAACAGTATAATAACCCCGATTGCCTGGATCTTTATCTCTGGAATAATGCCGTAAATTCTTAGTATCAATCACGTGTATTCGCCTAATGGTCATGTTTCTAATAATTTCATCTCTACAATTGATTTGATCCCACCACCCGTTCCAATCTGTTCGGTGATTCCTAGCAAAATGACCTTTATCGGATGCATCATACCACCCTTCATCGTTTCTTTCCAAAAATTTACTTGCATTTTTAATAACAACTTCCAAAACAATACCATTACGGTCATTGCTTCTACGAGCAGCATTACAAGCATATATTTTAGCCTCATTGGGATTAAATGTCAAATAAAATCCTGTTCCCAGATATCCACCACCGCGCTTCCAATCTACACTCTTTTTAAGAGAACTTTTAGCTACTCCGGCCGATCCATGGAACATAACTACTTCGTCTTTATTCCCATCTACGTGGAAATTGGCAATTTGAGATAAACTTGATTTGGTTCTTGCACCATGACCACAAGATTCAAAACAACTCCAATGCTCATCTTTGATAGAAGCTTTTACTTTACCACATGCTGAATTTCTACCACACCCCTTTCGCTTTTTTATATCATATTTTGGTTCAATTTGAGTGTAACCTAACTTGTTCCACTCTTTCCATGATAAATTCTTACTAGCAAAACTGTCTGCTTTTTGATGAACTATTTCAGGTGCTTGTTGAATCATCTTCTGGACATATACTTGCAATTGTTTGTGTTGCTCATCGAGATACTCTTTGAGATCTTTTGTTATTTGTTCAATTAGCTTTCTGTATTCATCTCGACTTTTGAAAACCAACATTTGAACTTGAAACTGTGTCATCAAATCTAAATAATGTAACAAGTAATATATATTACCACCATCACCAGAAGGGAGTAACTCGGAAAGAGCTGATAAATCTGGAGAAGATGCGACAATGGTTGCTACATAATTGTAAATAGCTTGCTGTACTAAATCTGCTTGATCTGGTGTTAACGAATCGCCGGGAGACAAGTTCAATGAGCTCAAAGTATCAACAAATGTTTTATTCGCGTTATTTATATTCGCGCTTGCGACTTTACGACTTCTCACCGAAGCGGCCTTGCGAGATGTTCTCCTTTTCCGACTTTTTCTAACAACTGCTTTACGGCTTCTCCTTTTCACGCTGCGACGTTTGGTTGGTTTTTTGTTACATTTCCCCGTCACTGGATTTCTGCCATATTTACAAGGACGGGGTTTTCGACTCTTTCTAACAACTGCTTTACGGCTTTTGCGTTTGGAAGCTCTACATTTTTTAGTCTTTGGATCATATACTAACCCTTGAGCTTTACATTCAGCTCTTAATTCTTTCACCGTCTTTCTCTTAGCACTACGGCGTTTACGAGATGTCTTCCGCTTCATACTACGACGTTTACGGGATGTCTTACGCTTTACACTACGACGTTTACGGGATGTCTTACGCTTTACACTACGACGTTTAGGTGCGGTTTTTCGAGAACTCTTACGCTTCACACTACGACGAGTTTTCTTACTGACCCGTTTAGGTAATGACTTCTTGGAAACTTGTTTGGATTTAGCTGCTTGTTTGGATTTAGCTGCTTGTTTGGATTTAGCTGCTTGCTTAGCAAAATCATCTTCTTGGAATGGAGTAAAAATACCAACACTGTTACATTCACTAATCAAATTAGGTAATACTGAATCTCGTAACTCCTTCATTGGATTACTTCCATATCCATGATTAGCTAAACCACCCGAGGTTTGTGATTTCATATGAATCCCTCCGAAAGTAATACCAAATGTTCCATGTGTAACAGAAGTACCAACAGTAAATAATTTACCAGCTTCGAAAGCTTTGATCATCATGTATACAGCGAGTACAGAATCGTTATCCTTAGATG
>JAAHTH010003236.1_pt1 | contig 11395 bp, 17 predicted proteins | sample 6116091 | NCBI WGS metagenome assembly JAAHTH01 (sample SAMN13939990, study PRJNA603662) | sponge metagenome | isolation source: marine sponge | host: Mycale hentscheli | place: New Zealand | collected 2006
TGTTTGTTATAAGGCGCGTGATAAGTGGGGTAACTCTTTTAGTTACACTCTCTTGGAAGAACGTGAAGATTTGGTTGTCTGATGGAAGCGTTGGTCGATTCGCTTTTAGCTGACGGCCACCTTGGGGTATTTGCTGCCTTTCTCATCTATCAGTTCGTCACTATGCAGAAGCGTTTGGACAAGCTGGTTAGCGGGTTCCAAGAGCAACTGAAAGAAATTAACGATGAGTACGATGGACGTATTGAGAGGATGCGTGAGCGGTATGACTCTGTGATTAGAGATGCCAGAGCAGAAGCCGCCACACAATCAAGAGACTTCTTGCAGATTCGCGCAAAGGTACACGAAGAAATTGTAGCCAAGCTTGATAGGCTTCTTGATAGACAAAAATAAAGTTTATTCTCTTTTTTACTTGACGGTAATCCGAATAGGGTTATAATGTATGTATAGAAAGGAGAGAGAAATGACTGCTTTGATGATCACACTTTGTATTTGTAGCGTTGCTGGAAGTGCAATCTATATGATCTGGTCACTTGAAAGTGGCAACAGCAAATAAAAAAATAAACTTTTTTTCAAATAGCCCTTGACTCTAATCCAGCAGGGGTTATAATAAGAACATAAGGAGAGAGAGAAACATGAAACCATTTAAGTAGACCGGGCGTGGTAGAACCCCGTGACGCCTGAACCAAAGGGGAACCCCACAGACGGGGCCATCGTAAGGAAAGTCTGGAGCAGCCAACCACTGACGGAAGGGGATTGACTCACCAACGAGTTTTGTGTGCAAGCTACGTTAATGCGCGGATTAGATGCCCTAAGCATCAGCCATCTGGAAAAGCTACAAACGCCAGACACGGGGAGTGAAAGACCCCCAAACTTACTGAGAGAGTATCAACAAGAACCAAGCCCCTTGGCTCTCTCAGAACATGGGCTTGGCTCCCCCTACGGTGAACAGCGTGGGAAAAGAAAGAGGGAGCGGGGGGAAACCCCCGTATCCCCATTACCAAAATAAAAGCCAGCCACCTACAGGGATAGATGACTGGCTACGGGCCGGGGAGTCCCGTGGTGGGGGATTAGGATTTAGGCAGCGCGGCCTGCCCATCGACATACGCTTGACCGAAAATATAAGCGGACAGAACGCCTGCGGTCATCATTAGAGCGTTTTCCCACCCTACTGCTCCAGTGATAACCTCTGTGATAACAGGGGTCATGGCTCCGAATACAGCAGCCCAAAATTTTCGTGATTTAAGTTTTTCCATCATGTAAGCCTCCGAGTTGGCGGTTATAGCATATCCGAGAGGGAGTTTATGCGGTATACGAAAGAGTCTTTGCTTTTGCTGCCACCAAAATGTGGCTCGCGGTATTGCGAAAATTTCATTCATGGCGAAAATGTGTCTGGCGAATCAATGGGCGTTAGTGATGATTGGGCAAGGCACACCCCACTTAAATCCGTACCTGAATCAATCAAGAATGGGAGGTCTGTTTTCGTTATGACGAGAGATCCCTATGCTTGGTATGAGTCGTGGTGGCGGCATATGGCGGCACAGGACTTTGCTTACAATGCCTATTGGGGTCACGCGATACCATCCGTAAGGAGTGATGGTTCAATCTTTTTTCCAAGGAACGTGCCAGACTTCAAGACGTGCCTCAAAGATTACCTGTTTGGGCATAGCATCCGAAAAAACCAGAGAATGTCATCCAAGATAGTAAAGGCTGATTTGTCTATGATTTGGGGTGAAGATCACCTTCTCAATCAGAACAAAATGGATTGCGGTTGGTGGTCTTATTGGATGCGGTACTTCTCTTGCGACAGCTTGGAATGGAATACTGAATCACGATTCATTTTTCTTAATGAGAGTACTGATGCGTCACTGCTCGCCTCCGGGTTTGAGTTGAGTGATGACAGAAAGGTTGTTGGGGAAAGGCCCCTCAACGAACGCGCCCCTATTAGGTGGGATCAGGAAATGATTTCATGGATTAAACAGGCTGATGGCCCAACATTAGAGTTAGTAGAACTACAGAAAGTGGAGGTATAGGTGCGTATTTGGCCATTGCTTAGGTATGAAGCGATACAACAAGTAGTAGATAAAACCAATGCGGTTCACTATCTTGAGGTAGGAACACAGACGGCGCGGACATTGGCGACAGTTGAGGTTGACCACAAGGTGGGTGTTGACCCTGACCCGTTTGCTGAGAAGCGCGCAGAGCAGATGTGCAACAGTCTTGGAAACCAAAAAACTATGAAGTTTTATTGCAGGCCAAGCGATGAGTTTTTTGAAGAAACAAAAGAGCCTTTGTTTGATGGCGGCTATGACGTAATCTTTATTGACGGAATGCATGAAAGGGAACAGTGGAAGCGAGACATCAAGAACGCAATGCAACAGCTAAACCCTGAAGGAGTCATCTTGGCTCACGACTGCAACCCGCCAACAGAGAAATCCCAGATCGTTCCAATGATGGACAACAGGGAATGGGTTGGTGATGTATGGAAAGGCTTTGTTGATTTGCGGCAAGAGATGGGCTGCGAAATGTTTGTAGTTGATTCAGACTACGGTATCGGCGTAATCAGGCCATCAGCAAAACAAGAGCCGTTAGATAAAATCGAAAACGAATTGGCTTACCGCGACCTTCAAGAAAACAAGCATGAGTGGCTTAATCTTAAATCAGTTGACGAATTTAACCGGTGGGTTTCAAGCCTTGATTCGTGACGTTTTGATTAGGTGTTCCGTTCCTGCCTTGGTAGGAGAAAGCTTAGCCGCCTGCCTTCCTTCCGTGTGTTCAGCAAGTATCAAGTTCCTTTCTTTCAGGTTTGATACTGTGTTGCTCAAGTTAAAAAGATGAACACCAAGGTCTTCCGCAATCTCACTCGCCGTCCACTCCCCAGGCTCTGAAACAACGTAGTTTAGAATTGTCCAAGTCATAGTGTTGCTTTGCATAGTCTCTCTCTGTTGTGTTGCCCCAAGCCCTGCCAGCGGTGGGAGACTGGCCATGCCGACCAGACATGCTGGACAAGGATGGGGAGATTAAAAGTCTTTTAACGCAGTGGTACTGGTGTTGATATTCTTCATGCCTCTACCACCACCATTCTGTCCATAGGTGGTATCTGTAGCGCCATAGTTATCAAAGGCCCAGCCGTCACCCTTTAGCGCAAAGGACGTTCGTGATGGGAACTTCTTTTTCATTTGCTTGCTACAATCAGCGCAAAGTGGAGGTTGGTCCGACATTTTTTGCAATCGTTCGATATGCACATCGCACTGCTCGCAACAAAATTCATAAATAGGCATGTCAAGAGTACCTGTTTTAGTGTTATCAATAATACCATATAAACGATGCTAAACGGTGTGTGTATGTCTAATTGGTCTACCTATGAATTGATAACCACATACGGTGAAAGTATAACACGGTGGCACGCGCAAGGATACGGAAAAGGTAAGTGCGCAAAGATGGTCACAACGGAAAGTGGCAGGACATGCACTGTCGGTGTAATGGCTCACGCCTTTAAGAAGCTTCTCCTAAACAGGACAATAAAGGGAAAGCTTGATGTAAGAGACACAAGCGATCCGTATGAAGAACAACCAATTGAAGAACTAATCCAGTCAAGGATTAAGGCGGCTAATAGAAAGCTGGCTTCCGCTGGAAAGCATAAGAGAACAATTGAATTGCCCGCTGAGCCGGTCGGTATTTATTTGGCTGGCGACCCTCACGTTGACAACGAGGGGTGTGATTGGGCCAAGCTCCATGAGCATGTTCAACTTGTTCAGTCCACACCCGGCGTTTTGGCTGCGTGTGTTGGAGATATGCAAGATCATTGGATCGGAAGACTGGCGAGATGCTACGCGGATTCTTCAGCAAAAGCCAGTGATGGTTGGAGATTGTCTGAATGGTATTTGTCCAGTATGCAATGGATCGCCTTGGTTGGCGGCAACCATGACTCATGGGCTTCCACTCATGGCCTTGACCCGTATGACTGGCTGACAAAAAAGTGTGGCGTAATGTGCTATGCCGCTGATGAAATTCGATTGACTCTAAGGTGGAAGAATGAGCCTGAGTTAGAGCCTATCATTTGGATTTTGCGTCATGACTTTAGCGGTAGAAGCTGGTTCCACCCGACTCATGGGCCACACAAAGAAGCCACTCTTGATGGCAAAGCTCACCTATTGACGTGTGGCCATATCCACCAATGGGGAGAGTTGACGACCGAGCAAAGGCATGGACGATGCACTACAGCATTGCGTGTCCGTGGATACAAGAAGAACGATAACTATGCTCGCCAAAAAGGATTCTCTGAACAAGAGTATGGTGAGGCGGCAATGATCATCATTGATCCTTGGGCTGAAGGCCCTCAAAGAATGACCACTTTTTGGGACGTAAAGAAAGGCTGCGAGTACCTAAACTACCTCAGAAAAGAAATTGACGGCGAAGAATAGTGACATGCTACCCATCACCACTTGTCTGGTTCGGTGTATGGGCCGCTCCAAATGGGGTAGTGCTAAATGCCTTCCATGTTTGGAGTAGAACCGGAAGTTGGATTGGGGCATACTCTACGTGTTCCAGAGCAAAAGCAGAAGCCAAGCACCTAAAGTAAAGTAGTTATGTTTCCCATCTTAAAAGAAAACAGCAAGGTTCCAGTGTTCCTAAGTAAGTTTTCTCCAATTGAGATAGGGGCAATCAGCCTCGGCTTGTTCGTCTTTTCTCGCGGCGTCATGTCAAGTGAAACCAAGAGGCACGAAACAATCCACTACAAGCAATGGCTTGAATTGGGATTTGTTGGATTTTTGATTTTGTACCCCCTGTTTTGGTTGGTGCTGCGAATCAAATATCGTAGCGGGAAAAAAGCTTACGTGAGAAATCCGTTTGAGCGTGAGGCTTACAGGAATGAGTCAGATGAAAACTATCTGCTCACTCGCAGCCCGTATGCTTGGGTGAAATATATTGGGGTGTAGTTCAACTGGCAGAACGCCTGACTGTTACTCAGGAGGTTGTTGGTTCGACTCCAGCCGCCCCAGCTTTCACCGCCCAGCAGCCATCATGCCAAACAGTTGGCACTCAGACATTCCCGGTTCACCCACAACCTTTTCGCCTGTAAGCATGTTGTGGAGGACAGGCCGGGGCGCCTCGATAGGGTTCTGACTTGCGTTGACCTTGCCCCACTTTTTGAAATCTGCATCAAACTCTGCTTTGGTCTGCTGTCCGTAGTCTTTCATGATCCTTGGCATGACATCGCTTTGTGCCGCCTCTCGCGCCCTGAAGATGCAAACGGCTTGGACCGTGCCGGTGTATGTTTTGTAGCTGAATTCAATGCTGTAGTGGTAAGTGGTCATGTCTTTCTCTCTCCTTATGTAAACAGTTTACCCGTATTGGGTTACTACGTCAAGGGCGTGTAGAAAGAAAAATAAAAAAAACTTCTATCTCATTGCGTCAATCTTCATCTTGAGCAATTCATTTTCACGCTTTACGTAGCCCACCTCTACCTTTAGCCCCGCTACCTCAGTCATCAGTTCTATGATCTGCTCAAGGTGTTCGTCACGCTCCTGCTCAAGCCTCTCCACTCTCTTGATTAGGTCATCCCTGTAAAGGGCTTGCTCTGCTTTTTCTTCTACCTGCTTTTCTCTTTTTTGCTTCAAGATGAACTCATAGAACTTGAAGGCGCCAGCACTGAACACACCGGTAAGTGCGGCAACGATAGCCGCTGTGGTAGTAGGCTTATCCACGAATATCCTTGTGTACTATTTCGATGCGCATTTTAACGTATATCCAGACCCACAACGTAAAGTATACGCCAGTGACGACAAGGGCGCGTCCAGCATCCCCTGAAGCAAACTCAGGGTCACCCAGCAGGCTGATGACAAACTTGGTAGTAGAAAAGACATATAGGAGCAGGTAGGTGCCAACAAAGCGAGAGCATGACCTAATGTTTGGAAGGCTAAACAGCATGCCCAATGCGACAACGAAATAGAGAGCGTACTGAAAGTAAGCCCATTCCATTCCGTTATCTAAAGCTTCGCCGTAGCCCATCCAGAGGACGCCGTTGTTGGCAAGGTCGGCAATGTTCCAGAACAAAAGTAAAGGCCCATAGTCGTGGTAGACCAGTATGTCTTTATACGCTTTCAGGAAGCTTCTCATTGGGGGCCTTTATCCAATAAGAATATAATTCAAAAATGATGTGATGGGGCTAAAAAGCCCCGCTCACGATTGCAACCAGACCCCTGAGTGCTTCAAGGTCTTGAATGTCAGGAGCGTCCTTGCCAGTCTTCTCCTTGAATTCTGCACGAAGCTGCTCCACTTCGCTAAGGGTGATTGGCTCCACCACTGGCTCAACTACTGACTCAGCAACCGGCTCCAGTACCGCCTCAATAACAGCGACCACTTCAGTCTTAGGCTCATCGTTACAAACCTCATCCATGAAACGCTCATAACCGTCTTGTGTTGGCTCTGGCTCCGGCTCTGGCTCCACCACTGGCTCTGGCTGCGCCTCTGGCTCTGGGGTGGGTTCAGGGGTAGCCTCGGCCACTTCTGGCTCATCCTCACCACCATCAACCAATTCTTGAGCGCGGTCCGATGCCTCGTCAATCGCCTGAGTCACATCAGCAAGTGATACTTGCAGTGAAGCAGCGTAAAGCTCAGCGCGTGAACGGAGTTCAGCAAAATCAGCAATCGTTTGTGCGGCGCTATCTTCGCGAATCTTTCGGCTTGAAGACTCCCAGTTAGAAAGCTTTTCAAGCATCCCATCAAGGGTTGACCCAATGTTATTGCGTGCGCCATGCACCACAGTCTCATGGGTGTCTCCATCATTCTGAACATTCACAATCCAGAATTCGCTGTTCCCAATAGCCCGAATCAATGACTTGGCTTTCTCTACATCAGCAGTCTTGTCTGCTGGGGTGTAGAAGTTGCTGCCTACACGGAACCCGTTGAGGTCATCCATGTAGCCCTGAAGCCACTGACGCACCCATACGTGGTCATAGAAATTCATGCGCTTGTTGGCAACTTCGCGGAACATTTCTGATTCCTTTGTTGAGCCTGCGCAGTCCCACTGTGCGGTGGCTACATCGTATGCAACCTTCTCATGTGGAAGCCAAGAGGTGCGCCCGTTCTCATCCTTGCTGTGGAATTGAATCTGCACTTCAATGCGCGTTGGGTCTTTATAGACAACCTCTGCGCGGTAGCGTTGAGCGTCACGACCCTTGCGTCCACTCTTAAATTCGCGGGCGGCACGGGCGATGGCTGTAGTAGATTTGATTGGCGGCACAGCAGACTCATCAAGACCTTGGGCCTTCATTGCTGCGCGCAAATTATCAGGGGTGATAAGTGTATCAGCAAGACCCCACCAGCAAAGGCTACCAAGCCCTTGGGTGATGTTCTCATTGATTTCGTCTTGAGACATTTCGTTGTCGTACATGATCTTCTCTCTTTTAGGTTTGTGAGCGTTCCTGTTTTTGGCGCTCAGTGGGTATTACCGGTTTCATAAAAAAACCAAACCCCCAAAAGAAATAAAAAGTTTTTTTGATAGTTGGGGTTTGATAGTAATCCGAAAAGGGTAATACCTATTGAACCCAACAAACGGAGAGAGAAAATGACTCTTACACAAGCAGTAAACATGGAAGACGAAAGCGTATCCGGTCCACTTGGCCGCGTGCAGGCCCTTGAGGGTGCAATTAATAGTGCGTTTATTGAGCGTCAGGATGAGGCCACAAGCCTTATCGTTGCCTTGATTGCGGAAGAACACATGCTTATGCTTGGGCCTCCGGGTACAGGCAAGAGCGCGCTTGCAAACGCTCTTTCTTCATGCATTGGCGGCAACAAGTTTAATGTGTTGCTTACCAAGTTTTCAGCACCAGAAGAAGTGTTTGGCCCTATCAGCATGAAGGGTCTTGAGAATGATAAGTATACCCGCGTCACCAAGGGCTATTTCCCTGATGCTTCACTTGCCTTTGTTGATGAAATCTTCAAAGCTAACAGCAGCATCTTGAACGCTTTACTTACCGCCCTTAATGAGCGTGAGTTTGATGATGCAGGCTCACGTCGCCCTATCCCCCTTCAGGTATGCATTGGCGCGTCTAATGAGATGCCAGAAGACGAAACCCTTGATGCCCTATATGACCGCTTCTGTTTGCGTCATTGGGTGGGATACATCAAGGACCGTGATAACCGGCGCAAGCTTATGCGGATTAAGGGAACTCCTTCTATTGGTGTTCGCCTTCAAGGTGGTGACCTTCAAAAGCTGCGTGAGTTGCGCGGCATGGTGGAGATTCCAGAAAAGGTTGAAGACTCATTGCTGGAAATCTGTGAGCGCCTTGCTCAAGATGTTGGTGTAGTTGTCTCAGACCGTAGGCTTAGAAAGAGCATCAAGCTTGTTCAGGCAAACGCAATCCGCAATGGCCGGATGGTTGCTGAGAAGGGTGACTTGATGATTCTTGCCCACAGCCTGTGGCTGGAACCAGAGCAAGCTGCTGGCGTGTATGGCATCGTTGCTGACCTTTCATCCCCCGCTCTTGCCGACGCTCTACGCCTTTTGGATGCGGCCACTGAGGTATTCAGCGGGCTGGACTTCACCGCTACGGGCGGCGCGTCTGTGGCCATGCTTGCAGAGGCTAATCAGGAAATCCGCAAGATGCTGAATGAGATTCGTAACCTTGGCGATGACAAGGCTGTTGGTGATGTGTCTGACAAGGTTCAGGCCATGGCAGACCAGATTGCCCGTGAAGTGCGCAGTCAGATTGGAGGTATTTGATTTTTTCCCAAACAAGGGGGTTACCTTTTTCGGGTTATATTGTATAGTCTAATTAGAGAGGGAGAAAGAATGTACTTCAATAAGAAATTTGAATCTGTTGGTGGGTGGGTAGCCTCACGGTGGCAGGGCTACTTGTTTGACCGTAGGAACCAAAGGGGTTCACTAAACGAAAGCTTGGCTTCATTGGGTGGTCGCCTTACGGATAATAACGATGACGCGCCCAAATTCAATGAAGACCATGAGGCGTGGGAAAAAGCTCTTGATGAGAACATCACGGTTGCCAATGAGTTTGGCAAAGAAGTGTTCAGCCGCCTTTACGGAAGCCCAGAAGCTTCGGAAGGAACGGTTGGGTGGGCAACAGAGGCCCACAGGCTCATTGAAGGTATGGGTGAGTTTGAACAGTTGCGACGTTCCGTTGCAGGCGACCCTGATTTCAGTGCGCTTGCGGCGCGTGACCTGATTAAGGCCATTGAAGAACAAGTTGATAACCTCAAGCAATCCGCAAAGGACCGTGAGGATGAGCAGGATGATGAGGGTGAGCAGGATGATGAAGGTGGCGATAAGCCATCACAGACTCAATCAGACAATGGTTTGCCTACCTCAGAAGACATGGCCCGGTCTGCCCTTAGAAAGGCTTTCAGAGAAATCTCTAAAGATGTTGAAGAAACCAAGCAGACCATGAACGGCATTGCTCCGGGTATGGGCGCTCCACCACCATCACACAGGCAGGCTGATGGTTCTCGCTTTAAGCTTGCAGAGCGCGTTGGTGATAGCGATAAATTTCGGGCCATCATGCAAAAGGCTGGAAGGCTTCGCCGCATAGCGTCAAAAGAAAAGACCGTTCGTGACAAGCAAATGCGTAGTGAGGTTGTTGATATTGAGCGTGGCGCTGATTTGTCCCGCGTGCTTCCGAGCCAGTTGGGTGGCCTTCGTCATCCCCTTATGTCTCGCTTGGTCAAGAAAGGTATGATTGAGCGCAGCCTTATGCAGTACCGTCTTGAAGGCAGCGAGAAGAAGGGCCGTGGTCCCGTGGTTGTTTTGATTGACCGTTCAGGCAGTATGTGCGGCGAGGAAGAACGGTGGGCGTCAGCTATTGGTATCGCTATGATTGGCGTTGCGCGCAAGTCTAAGCGGTCTGTGACCGTTCTTGGATTCAATGGTGGCGTCACTACAGCATCACACATGAACAAGCGTGGTGAGGCTTTCATAGCTAAGAGGATTGAAAGTGATGCGCGCTATGGGCGAGGCCCAATTTCATTCAGCAAGGTTGATGGCGGTGCAGCACAGGTGGCAGAGCGTATTGCTTCTGAGATTTCTGATGGTGGAACGTGCTTTAACTCTTGTTTGAGCGCAGCCCTGAATCATCTTCCAGATTCAATCAGTGATGAAAATGCTGACTTGATATTTGTGACTGATGGGTATGCGGAGATGACAGACGCAATGCGTGAGTCAATCAGCGAAGCCAAGTCAAATGGCTTGCGGATTTTTGGAATGACCATTGGTGGCGGCACAGTTACGGAGACAATGAAGGAAATGTGCAACAGCGTTACGGACATTGACCCCTATGCAGACGACCCCATCAACGAAGTCGGTAGTGTCCTTGGACAATGAGGTGCGGTTAAGGCTGGCTGTCGCTGTTCACTCTCTCATCCCGTTCGTGGGGTGGGAGCCTATGATTGAGGTCATTGGCGGCATTGAGGATTGCTTCTCAACGGGCGCTGGCCTTACTGAGAAAGAGTACAGCAAGGCTCTTAGGTGGACCGAAAGAATCAACGGTCTGGATGATAGGCTGGTCAAGTTCTATGCTGAGCATGCGCCATCCAACAAGACGGCCAGCGTTGCACTGTGGCGAATCCTTGAGGGTGGCTCTGCACTTGAGGGCTGGCAGTACCGCAAGTTGCGTCAGCTTTGGGAGGACCAATTTGGATTACCTCCAGCGATTGAGTTGTGTCCAAAGGGCTGACTTTACATAATATCTGATGACCCATGTCCATCAGGACAAACCTCTCGGTTCTGTCGGGTGAGGGCAAAAAAGATTTTGTCCACGCTCAAAATCCCTATCGTTCTGTAGGGTGAGAGAAATCATCACAACAAAAAGAGAGATAGTTATGGCTGATATTGCCAACAAAGATGTTCGTTTCATTGAAGGCTGGACCGCCCTTTTGGTAAAGGATGGGGTCATTGATGAAAAAGAGGCAGCGAATGCTGTCGCTTGGGTTGCCGCAGATCCAGAGAATTGGGTGACATTGAATTACCCAATGGGCAAGGACAGGAAAAAAGTTGAACGGGGTTCAACGAAGTGCAACGCCAGCGGGCTTGTATACGGTAGTGGCGATCCGAGAAAAAGGATTGTTGGGGTCCGCTCATAGCGGCAACTAAGGGACACCCTTCGGGTTGAGGGGTGTCCTTTTTTCAAATAAAAACAAACTTTCTTTCTTTTTATGGTTGACAACCTAACCCAAATGGGTGAATATATAAACAGAGAGAGGGGGAACCAAAAAGGTTCCAAAATAAAAATAACTTTTTTTAACCCCAAGGGGTTGCAAGATTACCCGAACAGGGTAATATATAAACAAGAGGGAAAACAAAATGGCTGCAAACGCACAAGCATGGACATTCGAACTGGCAAACATGAGCAAGATTGAGGGCTTCTGCCGACGTCTTCGTGGG
>JAAHTH010000453.1_pt2 | contig 11388 bp, 16 predicted proteins | sample 6116091 | NCBI WGS metagenome assembly JAAHTH01 (sample SAMN13939990, study PRJNA603662) | sponge metagenome | isolation source: marine sponge | host: Mycale hentscheli | place: New Zealand | collected 2006
CCCCCCCCCCCCCCCCCCCCCCCCCCCCCCCCCCTCCCCCGGCCCCCCCGCGAAGGCGCAAGGGGAACCGCAAATTGAATCAACGCGGGATCAGCCATTCGCCCCTCTCCGATTCGATCACAAGCCAACAAACCAGGCTCCGGTCCGAGACAGGGCACCCGTTCATCCCGTTGCAAAAGCTCCCAATTGCGCCGGACTGCAGGGTTGCCCCACATCCCTGTATTCATGGCTGAGGCTGCCACCACAGGCCGTTCGCAGGCCAACAACAAGGAGGCCAGCAATCCATCACCAAGCCCCTGAGTCCAGCGGGCCAAACTTGTGGCGCTTAAGGGAGCCACCACCACAAGATCCGCCCATTCCGCGAGCTCCACATGCAACGGCCGAGGTTGCGATGGCGCCCACTGGTCCTGATCTTGCAAACAGGGGTGTCGACTCAGGCTTGCGAGTGCGACAGGGCTGACAAGGCGTGAGGCGCTGGGGGTGATGACACAACGCACCTCGGCCCCCGCCTTCACCAAGGCACTCACAAGAAGAGGCGTCTTCACCGCAGCGATGCTTCCCGATGCGGCGACGAGGAGGCGACGCCCCTCCAGAGGCCGTGGGGCCTCAATCTTCATCGAATGGTTCCTGATCAACTAAGTGAACGTATGGGCCGGTGAGCTCCGGCCGGTGGATCGCCAAGGCACGCAACAGGTGCCAATCACTCAAGCCATCAAAAGGAGTGGGGTAATCGTCGTCTTCCAGGCGCTGCGCGAGCAAAGCCACCTTGTCGTCATCAAACGCGTCCAGAGATTCCGGCGTGATCGGCATGCTGGTTCCCTGAAGCGAAGACCCCATTCTGCCTCGGGCAAGCGTTAGAGCTGACGCTAAGTTTCGAGCGACGGGGTCTTAGCTCAGTTGGTAGAGCGCTGCGATCGCACCGCAGAGGTCAGGGGTTCGAATCCCCTAGTCTCCATCGTCAAGAAAAGGCTTCATTTTCAGCTTTAAGCAAAAAGAATGAGCTCTTTTAGGTCAACTTTGTGCGCCATAAAACCATCACGGGAAATAGCTTCAAAACGAAGACTTTTCACCTCCCCAGCTTTCACTTGCAAAGACTGGTCATGTCACTTTAAAGACAACCCTTGATGGCCAGCAACAACAACAATCAAAAAAGAGCGTTACACAAGCCCTTTAACAACCTTGGCGAAAGCAAAGCTTGAAAGCAAGACTTGAAAGCAAAGAGAAGCTCGGGCACAGGAGGGCTTGACTCAAACGCTGGAAACGAATACGTGCCGATGCAGTGGCGAGACGACAACGCCCCAGCCGCTGTAGCGAAAGAAACAACCCAGAACTCACGTTCCTTTTAGACAGAACGATCTTTGCCTTTCAAGGGTGCAGTACTCAGAACAGTATTGAGCTCAAGAGTGATCCATCCAAGATCAAAAAGCTTCAAAGGATTCATCAATCAATCAGAACATGGACGTCATTGACCTCTTTCCACGCTCCATTGTGCAAGGGGAAGTTGACCAAAAACTCCTTCATCACGTGCATCTCCATTGTGAGGATGTTCTGCTCAATCCAGGATCAAATCCTGATGCTTCAACGCGCCTAGCTGGACAGCTCAGCAAACAGCTACAACTGAATTTCACCCAACCGGCCATTCGAGAACTTTGTGAATCCGTCCTCCTCGAAGGCTGCGAGCGTTGGATCCGGCACGTGATGGACCAGCAACCGCCTCAAGGGCGCGGCCCATGGGTGCCAGGTCGCTACCAACTCAAACTGATTGACATCTGGCTGAATTGCCAAATGGAGGGCGATTACAACCCCATGCACACCCATGGAGGAAGTTTTTCGGGAGTTGTCTTTTTAAAAGTCCCCCCACAGATCAACGGAAGCAGTTTTGACGGGCAACTGTGTTTTCACGGTCCGGAGGACTATCACCTTCAATCATTCCGCACAGGAATGGCGAAGTATGTGCTTCCCAAACCGGGCGATTTTTATATTTTTCCAGCATGGCAACCGCATTCCGTCATGCCCTTCCGAGGTACAGGAGAACGCTGGTCTCTCGCCTTTAACGTCGTTGCTCAGCCCGTTTCCTCGCATCCACAGCCCCCTGACCAGAATCCCAACATTTCTCTTTCGAGTCAGCGACCAAGAGCGAGAGGCTTTTAACGGACAGCCTCTCAGAAAATTGCCTTACGATTCACTCCAGTTTCAGGGTCAGCCATGCCAAGGACAGCCATGGTCTGGGGCCTTGACATGCATCCATTCATCGTGAGGGCTTTAGGCGTACAGGACGTCCAGCCCTCTGCGCTGGAGTCTTGCTGATGTTCCCGACAAGCACTCAATTCACAAGACATTTGCCCCTGTTTGCAGGCCTTTTTGTTCTTGTTTTGGCCTCGACGCTAGCCAGACCCAGTGCCTTGATCACCTATGGCCTGATCGCGCTGGCTGGTGGGCTGGGCCGTCGCTGACGCCAGTCGGAACGCCCATGCGGTAAAAGGGATGTGAGCTGAGCCTATAAACGATGTCGCAATCCAAACGAGAACAGGTGGTTAGCCACCTGCGCTATATCCGCCAAGAGCTGCGCGAAATGCATCAAGGCGTGATGGAAGACGGACTCCTCCCTGAAGCCGGTGAGGTAAGAGGGGTCATGGCCCAGATGGAGGCCTTGCTTGAGCTACTGGAGGGCAAATCATCTCGCAAAGCGAAAGCAGATTCCGACTGAATGCGGTCCTGCTGGGTGGCCAACTTGAAGCAAATCTTGATTCAACAGGAAATGCTCAAAAACCAGCAATTGATACAGGAAAATGATAAATATCGAGTATTTTCGGTGTTGGCAGGTTGCCGGCCGGGTGATGGGGATCAATTGGTGGCACACCTGTGATAACGAGGCTTGAGGGGTTCCATTCATGACCGCTCGACTGCAAAAGACTCGACTTCAAATCAGTTTCGGAGAAGCCACTTCAAGGCTTGATCGGTGGGCTGAAAATCCATGGCGGCGAGCATCGTTGATGCTGATCGCTCTTGGTGCCAGTTTTGCCTTAGGTAACAGCATTGGAGCCATTGCTGGTGCTTTGGCCTTGATGGATCCAGTGGCCGCTCTCATCACTGTGGCGATCTGGGAGCTCATGGTTCGAACCAGACGGCATTGGGCGCGAGATCAACAAAAACATCTGGGACGTGATCTGTTGGATATGGCACGCATTGGCTTGCTGTACGGCCTTTTATTGGAAGGATTCAAGTTGCTTTAAAGAACGTACAAATCCAGACAATTTTGATGGGCATTCATAGCCTGACTTTAGTTCTGCTATTGGGTGGACCATGGCTGCTGAGCATTTCTTCCTCGAGCTCGAACCACCAGAAGAACGTCTTCGCAACGCCCCTCATGTGGTGATCGTGGGAGGAGGCTTTGCTGGAGTTCGCGCCTGCAAAGCACTTGCCCAGGCAGAGGTGCGCATCACCTTGATCGACAAGCGCAATTTCAACCTGTTCCAGCCGCTTCTCTATCAAGTGGCAACGGGGCTCGTCGCTCCCGGAGATGTGGCAACACCCCTACGACAGCTCGTTGGCAAGCAGCGCAATGTTCAGGTCCTGCTCGGGGAAGTGAAGGGATTAGATGCCAAGAAGCGACAAATCAATTTCAGCGAAAAGGTCATCAGCTACGACCATTTAGTGCTGGCATCGGGCTCAGGCAGCACCTATTTCGGCCATGAAGAATGGCGCACCTTTGCGCCACCGATGAAAATTCTTGAGCATGCCCAGGAGATTCGTCGTCGCTTGCTAATGGCCATGGAGCAGGCAGAGCAAACACCTGATCCAGCGGCGCGCAAATTTCTTCAAACCGTGGTGATTGTGGGAGGGGGCCCTACGGGGTGCGAAATGGCAGGTGCCACCTCCGAATTAATGCGCAATGCCATGCGCCGTGAGTTCAAACAGCTCGATCCTGATGATTCAAGAATCATCGTGATCGACCCGGGCGATCGCTTGCTGAGGGCGATGCCTGAGTCGCTATCGGCCTCTGCCCAAAAGACACTGGAATCTCTTGGGGTAGAAACCCTCTTCAAAGGGCGGGTTCAGAGCATGCAGCCAGGAGAGGTCAGCGTTGGCACTCCAGATGGCGAGCAAACGATCCAAGCGGCAACCGTGATTTGGACGGCCGGAGTGCGCCCGTCTCACCTTGGCAAGACCCTTGCAGCCTCGATCGATTGTGCATTGGATCGTGGCGGTCGGGTCATCGTTGAACCCGACTTCAGCGTGAAAGACCATCCAGAGATTCGGGTCGTGGGCGATCTCTGCAGCTACAAACACACCTCCACGGGCAATCCTCTACCAGGCATGGCCGGACCAGCAACGCAAGCTGGGGGCTTCGTCGGCAAGGACATCGCCGCGATCATCGGTGGACGCCAGCGCCCGAACTTCAAATGGTTTGATTTCGGCAGCATGGCTGTGCTGGATCGTGTTGCGGCCGTTGCTGATCTCCGCGGCTTCAAATTCAGCGGGAGCCCAGGTTGGGCGGTTTGGGCAGCCGCACACCTGGCCTTCATGCCCGATCGAGAAAATCGCTGGTCCTTGCTGATCAAGTGGATGTTTGCGGTTCTGTCACAGCAACGTTCATCGATGCTGCTCACAGGCATGCCATGTCAGCACATCGGTCTCGACTCTGCAGACGCACCGTTCCCAATGAACAGCGGCAGTGGCCCCTCGATTGCCGCTCCAGATGCGGCACTGAAAGCAGCCATGGATTACTACTCCAAGTCCGTGTCTGGTGTGCGTGTTCAGGATGGCGAAGCAGCCCGCGATGAATCCGCCACAGGATCAGACGCCGCCATCAAATAAAGCAGCGCCATCCGGATCGGGATTCCATTGCGAACTTGATCCTCCACCAAGCAAATCGAGCGGTCATCCAAGAGGGCACCGCTCATTTCAACCCCACGATTCACAGGGCCTGGATGCAGCACAGGGCCTGAAAAAGAGCAGCGTCGCAACCGCTCATGGGTGAGCCCATAGTCACGGTGATAGCGATCCAGATCCGTGAGCAGATGATCGGTCATGCGTTCTTGTTGTAAACGCAACGTCATCACAGCGTCCGCACCCGACAAGCATTCATCCAGGTTGCGGCTGATCTGCAGCCTTCCACGCTGAGGGACAGGATCAACCGCTTGCCCAGGCGGCGGAGCCTCCAAGAAGTCAGCGAAGGCATCGGGAACAAGACTGGGCGGCCCGCACAGCATCACATCCGCGCCGCAGGCACTGAGAGCCCAGAGGTTGGAGCGCGCTACGCGCGAATGCAACACATCGCCAACAATCCCGATGCGCTTGCCCTGCAAGGCCTCGGGTTGAGGGCGATGGGGATCGAAATGGTGCGCGAGCGTATAGAGATCGAGCAAACCCTGGCTGGGGTGGCTGTGCTGACCATCCCCCCCATTCAGCACAACGGTGCGCTCGCCGGCTTGATCCAACTCATGGGCCAGCTGGGCGGGGACATCCGTGCAGCGATGACGGATCACCAGCACATCCGCCCCCATCGCGACATAGGTGCGCGCTGTATCGAGCAGGGATTCGCCTTTGCTCAGAGAGCTGCTCGACGGGGAAAAACTCTGCACATCAGCAGACAAGCGCTTAGCGGCCAGCTCAAAGCTGCTGCGCGTACGCGTGCTGGGCTCAAAAAACAAGGTGGCCACCAATCGGCCCTGCAACGCCGGGAGTTTGCGAGCGCCCGTCACCGGCATCGAGCGAAAACGATGGGCAAGCTCGAGCACGGTGGCGTAGTCGTCTCGCGAGAACGCCGCCAAATCGAGCACATGCCGGTGCGACCACCCACTCATCGCTTCCACTCCAGCGGTGGAATGAACGCCTGGTTCAAAGCAGGCATCCGATCACCTCGGGCACGCCGGCTCACGCTGCGGGAGGCCCGCATGTACCAACGCCAGGGCAAGTCCTGGGCCTGAGAGATTCCGATCCGCGTGGTGGTCACAAGCTCAAGGCTGTTGAGAACGGAGGGCCTGGGGGCCAACCACAGTTCATTCTCGCCACAGGCGGAGCTGTTGTCATGAAGGCGGCTGATTTGAAAGTGCCGAGACAGCAACCCAGGCCCTGCCGCTATCCGTTCAGCCTCACCAGGCATGGCAACAGCACGAAGCAACACCCCATTGGCCCAATCACTGCGATCCGTCACCACATTCACGCAGTGGTGGATGCCATAGCTCACATAGACATAAAACCTCCCAGGCTCACCAAATAGCGTCTCGTTTTGCGGTGAGCGGCGGCGGTAACCATGACAAGCAGGATCGTCCTGGGAATACGCCTCCGTCTCCACAATCACGCCCCAGAGCAGGCTGCCGTCTTCTTGGCGTTTTACTAATAAGCAGCCAATCAATTCAGGTCCCACAACTTCTGCTGGACGGCAGAAGAAGGCATGGGGCAAGGCTGGGAAATCCTTAGTGATGGGTTTGTTCTCTAAAGAAATGACTTACAAGAGCAAAAACCGTTTTTGAAACTCTGCAGTAACGACCTCAACCATGACCCAAAGGAATCCCCCAACGAAGGAATGCATTTCAGACACCACTCGAGCCTGGACTGATTGAGAGACTGATGCTTGCTTGGAGCGCCACCTTCCCTGAACCTGTTCCTTCAACGATGCTTCATCGACTCCCACCAGCTCTGAAGAGACAGATCCGGCTGATGGGCTGCTCCGCGATCGCCCGTTGGCGTCAGTACCCGATCGACCTGAGCTCTCGATACTTAACGAGCGCCCTTGCGTGCGCATTCCAAGCAAAAGCATCGAGCTGGCAGACAAGTTCAACGCCGATTCCAACGCAAGGGGATGAGATCACCTGCAACAACAGACGGCACAATCTCAACCTAGCCATCACGGCAATCAACAATCGCTTTTTGAAATCAGGGGAAGCCTTTAGCCTTTCTCAGCACCTAGGCGAACCATCAGAAGCAAATGGCTATCGGACAGGGCCAGTGTTTAAACAAGGGCAGGTGCTCTCCGATACGGGAGGGGGCCTTTGCCTGATCGCAACCAACCTTTATCAGTTGTTTCTGCATAGTGGCTGCACAATTCTTGAGCGTCACAACCACAGCATCGATGCCTACGGAGAAGAGCGCTTTTATGCACTCGGTGAAGATGCGGCGATCGCTTACACAACCAAAGACCTCGTCATCCGTAATCCGTTTAAACAACCCTTACTGTTGAGACTGACTCTCGGAAATCACTCCATTCATAGTGAATTAATGGGAGTTGGCTCTAAACCCATCCAAACCATTGTTCAATCCGTTGTACTGGAACGTCAGCCTTCATCAGGTAATCAAAAACATCCAGGCTGGAGTGTCAGCACAAGCCGTTTGACTAAAAAGCAAACAGATCAGAACTGGCGGCAGGATTATTTGTCTTTCAGCGATTACGACCCCTGTTAACGACGAATCCATGTCGGCATCACCAACAGCAAGCCAAATCCAAGCCAGGCGAGACCTCGTGTTTCTTGTGCTGGCCGGGCTCTTCCTCGGCACCCTGGGAATGCTCAACATCCTGGGGCTGACACGGTTCTTGGCCCTTGGCCAGATTGGATCATGGCCCATCGTGGTGGCCATTGGTGCCCTCCCCTATCCCATCACCTTTCTGTGCACCGATCTCATTAGTGAGCTGTGGGGAGAGGAGAGGGCCACGCAAGTTGTGTGGGTGGGTCTGCTCCTCAATGGATGGGTGGTTTTGATTCTGTGGGTTGGTGGTTTGATGCCAGGCCTAAACGGCGCCCCTGAATCCACATTTTTTGAGATTCAACGCCTGGCCTTTGGGTCCGTCGGAGCCTCGATGGTGGCTTACCTCACGGCCCAATTCGTAGACGTGCGCTTGTTTCATTTTTGGAAGGAACGCACCAATGGCAAAGCCCTCTGGCTCCGCAACAACGACTCCACCTTGGTGAGCCAATTGGTGGACACCAGTGCCGTGGTGTTGATCAGTCACTACGCAGCCCATGTTTTGCCGATTCGAGCCGGAGAGGCCGTTCTTCCTCAGCTGGGAGCTTTCATCGCCAGTGGATATTTGTTCAAAGCCCTTGCCGCTTTTGCTGACACCCTTCCCTTCATCTGGCTCACCGCCTGGTTGCGCGATTGGTTGGATATTCAGGGCGATGGCAAGGAGATCACGCCCTGAGATCAACCATCACTCCGGTGACGATCAGCGCACCAATAAAGCTCAGTGCGCAAGTCCTTGGCATGATTAAAGAACTGACCTTCTAACCATGGACGCCGCCCTCTCTGGCTTCAATCTCGGGACCGTCTTGGTCTTTGGCAGCGGGCTGTTCGTGATTGCCACCTTCTACTTCGGGACCAGAGGCGGCTACTACAACACCGACAAGTACGACGGCAACGGCACAGCGCACTAAGGCGCGAGCTGAGCGATCATCAAGCCACTGATCGAGATGGCATGAACGCCACCCTGCCTGGCCCCGCGGCCAACACCGAAGCCATTCGTTTGGCTCTTCAGAGTTGGCCAGACGTTGAGGCCTATTTGAAAGGCTGCAAAGGAATCATTATTCCGCTTGGCTCCACAGAGCAGCACGGACCCACAGGTGCGATTGGGACTGATGCGCTCACAGCAGAAGCTGTAGCGCTTGAGCTCGGTCGTCTCAGCGGAGTGCTTGTCACTCCTGCTCAGGCCTATGGGATGGCCGAACACCATCTCGGCTTTGCGGGCACGATGAGTCTTCAACCAGCCACCCTGATGGCGGTGATGCATGACCTTGTGTTGTCCTTAGCCACCCATGGATTCGAGCGAATCTTTGTGGTGAATGGCCATGGAGGCAACATGGCCACAACCAAAGCAGCCTTTGCCCAGGCCTATGGAACGGCCGCCAGCCGAGGACTTCCGGTGGCTTCCAAACTGCGCTGCAGACTTTCCAACTGGTTTATGGCAGGGCCTGTGATGCGCCAAGCCCGAGAGCTGTATGGCGATCGCGAAGGCCAACATGCCACCCCCAGTGAAATCGCCGTCACCCTTCATCTTCACGACAGCTTGATCACCAAGCAACGGCCCTTACCGGAACCCGCCCCATGCGGAGCCATTCACGGCCCAGCCGATTTTCGGCGACGTTATCCCGATGGCCGCATGGGCTCTGACCCCTATCTCGCGAAACCAGAACATGGAGCAGAGTTGCTGACCACGGCGGTTTCGGCACTGCGCGAAGATCTTGAAACCTTTCTCTCCGCTGCATGAGCAAGATCACCGCCGACGACGTTCGCAAGGTGGCCAAACTTGCCCGCCTTGACCTACCTGAAGACACCATCGCCACCTATACGGGGCAGCTGGAACGGATTCTCGATTACGTGGATCAACTTCAAGCGGTGGATACCGAAGGGGTTCAACCCACGACACGCGCTGTAGAAGTGGTGAATGCAACGCGTGAAGACACCGTTGTGGACACAGATGTGCGCCAAGAGCTGCTCGATCAGGCCCCCCAGCGCGAAGGAGACTTCTTCCGCGTACCGAAGATCCTCGCCGACTAACAGCACAACCGACAACCGCTCAAGCGGCACGTACTCGTTACGAGCTAGAAACGCATACGTGCCGGAGTGACAGCTGTACGTCGCAACAGCGAAAGCCAGGCTCGCTTCAAGCGCCTGCTGGGCAAAAGCTTGGCGACCGGCCGCATCTTGCTTCCCCGCGGCTTGTGACTGCGCACGCCGATCAAGATGTCGTAGAAGAAATTGACGACATCAGACCGCGTTTCAAAGATTCCTAGCCTTTGCGGAGAATCCTTTGCATCAAGAAGGGGCTTTGTTGCCTCGTAAGCAGGCTTGTATTCAAACCAGGGAATAGAAGGCCAAAGATGATGCACTAAATGATAATTTTGGCCCATAATCAGCCAATTCATCGTACGTCCCGGGTACACACGAGCGTTCTGCCAACGATTCCGCGACAGGAAGGGGCGATGGGGCAAATAGTCAAAAAACAAACCGAGCGTGACTCCCACCATCAGCGCGGGAGCAAACCAACAATTGAAAATAAAAGGCAGAAAGTCGAACCGAATTGCTGCGGCAATGATCGTAAAGAAGATGGCGCGCTCAAATCCCCACTGCATCAACTCCCAACGCTTCCAGAGCTTTCGCTGAAAGAAGAAAAACTCGTGATAGAAAAATCTGGGAGCGATTAACCAGAGAGGGCCAAACGTACTCACAATGTGATCAGGATCATGCTTGGGATCATTCACATGTGAGTGATGTTGTAGATGCACCCGTGTAAACACAGGAAAACTGAATCCCAACAGCAAGGCTGAGCCGTGCCCCATCAATTGGTTCACCCAAGGAACAGGATGAGCCGCGTTATGACAGGCATCGTGCACGACGGTGCCCTCCAAATGGAGCGCTAAAAATCCGCCAATCAGCAGCAGGGGCAACGGCCAACCACCCACAAACCAACCCCAAGTCGTCAAAGCTGCCAAGCCGTACCCGCCCAAGAACAGGCCAACGGTGGGGTTCCATGCAGACGGTGGATCGACAAACTCCTTAGGCACTGACCGAAGTCGGGGCGTCGATCCCGAGCTCTCCGGTTGTGCGAGTGCCTGAGTCATCGAAAAATTCCTGTGTTGCCTGCTGCTACAAGCGACACCAATCTAGGAAAAGGAATGCCCACCGCGAGACTTGAACTCGCACAACCGAAGTCACTGGTACCTAAAACCAGCGCGTCTACCAATTCCGCCAGATGGGCAGAAGCGAATCCTAAACATCGACCCAGAATGAGGACAACGTCGTCCCCACATCCATCGATGCTGGCCACTCTTACTGGAGATCTCTGTTTGCTGGCGGGGCTCGCCGTTCTGCTGCTGCCACTGCTCGCCACGGAACTCAGTCGTCCCCGCGATGGCGCCTGGGGAGCCATCATTCTTCTGCTTGGCCTGGTCCTCGTGACCAGCAGTGATCGACTACGAGGCGCTCCCATGCTGGGAGTGGCCTGCGCTGGCTTGCTCATCAGCCGCCTCGGAGCAGAAGTCGGTCAGGCCCGCTGGCAACAACTCAGTGATGAGGAACGACAAAGACTTGGCTCCCGGGAACGCTGGACCACCAGCCTGCAACAACTCACCACCGTCTTGGCCAGCCTTGTGAGCGCAACGGCAGACACGCTCAAAAGCCTGAAACCAGCCGCAAAAACTGGCACCAACAAACGCTGGGTCCGCCCTGATGAGTCATCCACAGGGGCCGACCTAGACGCCCCTGCCGGTGGCGAGATCAAGGAAACAACTGGAAAGGCTGAAAAAAAGGAAGCCAACAACAACGACGACAGCAGTGGCGATGGCGACAGCAACGATGCCGTCACACCGGAAGCACAAGTCACCACGCCAAAACGCCCAAAGCGCTGGGTCCGTCCAGACAGCCCAGAACCATCCCTGGAAGCTCAGGAGGCAC
>JAAHTH010003237.1_pt1 | contig 11386 bp, 12 predicted proteins | sample 6116091 | NCBI WGS metagenome assembly JAAHTH01 (sample SAMN13939990, study PRJNA603662) | sponge metagenome | isolation source: marine sponge | host: Mycale hentscheli | place: New Zealand | collected 2006
CGTCTGATATTTGATCCTAACATTTGATCATATACTGTAGATGTACCAGCTGGTATCATAACACCATCAATGGAGTTAGATAAACCTCTTGTAGTAGCATCATTTAAGTATTTCCAATCAGTTTTATAGAAGTCATAAGAACCTCTTCTAAAACCTGAAAAACCAAAGTTAAGTGCCATTTCAGCTTCATTATCAAATAAACCATAAGAAGCAGCTTGAGATGAAGCAAATCCACCATTAACAGCAGCTAACATATCATCAAAATCAAGAGCCGTAGATCTTGATAAAAATAACATATTTTCTTCAATCGCACCTTGCTTGTCTAGTTGTTTTAAGATTGTATCGAAATCAGCTAAAGCACCAGAACCAGGAGCAGCCGCACCAGCAAAGCCAGAGTATACATTACCTCTTGCTTCAATAGCAGCGAATAAACCTTCAGTACCTTTAATGTTTTGAGCAGCACCACCTGGGGTGAATCCAGCTCCAAAAGCAGTAGCAGCGTTAGTCATTAACTCTCCTTCAACCATTGACATTTCCATATAATCTTCAAATCTTAGTCTAGTTTCAGACTCAGCTTTTAGATACCATAAGTATCCAGAAGTACCGTCTTCAGTAGCAACTTCGATCCATCCAATTTGTGCAGCGTCAGAACCACTTAATTCATAGTTATCTTTTAAGATAATTGGTGAATTAGTAAAAGTAGTTACACCTGGCTCAATTGCTCCACTCATTCCGTTGCTTCCTTTTGGAAACTCAGAACCGTAAACAAATAAGCTATTTGAAGCAGCACCTGTTACAATAGTACCAGCACCAGCTAAAGCAGCAGCAGTAACTTCATATAACTCACAAGTTAAAGTATAACCTGAAGCATTTGAAGCAGTAACTAAAGCTTTAGTAGTAACTAATCCAGTAGCATTGTCAGAAATTAAAATTGTGTTACCAACTCTAATACCTGAAGTAGCTGGGTTACCAGCACCTGGAGTTATTGTTACTGTAATATCAGCAGCACCACCAACAACAGCAACTTGTACTGTGTTATAAGCAATGTGTAATCTGTTTTGTTCAGTCCAAATAACTTGATCAGATGTCATAGGCATTTCAGCTCCTACCATTCTCAAGAAACCAGACAAAGTCCTGTTTCCGTATCTTTCTACTTCTTGCTCATAAAGCTCTGGTAGATATTGTTGTGCCCATTGGCCATTAGCCAAATTGTTGAAGTCGATATAATTATCTTGTACAACTACTTGGTTTGGCATAGGGACTATTGATGCGGGAAAACTCCCACCTGTGTTAAAACCCATGTTTTTATTTTTGTATTATGATTTTTTCTTAATTTTCAATTTAGAACTATCAACACCACTTATTGCTTTAACTTTCCAACCATTACTCATTGTTTCAGTAGCCATTGGTTTTGGATCATTATTAATGTTTTTAGATTTTGCTATAATATCTCTAGTAGCATCGGCTTTGCCTTGCTCGTAAAAATGTTCAGCTAATCTATCTGCATTTCTAGCAGCATACAAAGCTTTATGATAACCACTCATATCATTAATATTACCTTCTTTATCCGTAAATTTACTTATAATTTTAGTAACATCGTTTTGAGCGTTAGTCATTTCAGTAGGGTTTGATACTTGGTACTTAAATCTTTGATCTCCTACTTCAAAATTGAAACCTTCAAATTTGTTGTGGAAAAAATCTTCAGTACTTTTAACAAACTCTTCTCTTGCTTGTATTAGTGCTTGTTGTTCTTTATTGTATCGCTGGAAAAACTCATTAGCTTTTTTCTGCTCATTAGTAACAGATGGCCTCAACTTGATTTCATCATAATATTTACTTTTCATTTGCTCTAAAAAGTTTTTGGCTTTCGCAACTTCTTCTTTGTATGCTAGCTTTTGCTTACGTACAAATCTTTCTTCGTCCGCTTCTTCATCATATGTAAAATTATCTTCCATTAAGAAGCTAACTTCATCATCATTCAGATGCGGTCTAGTCTTTTTATAAAACTCTCTAACAAGTAGTTTGTCATCATACTTGCTATAGTCTTTATTTAAAGTAACATAATCTTCTACAGTACCACCAGTTTCTTGCATGAAATTAACTAGTTTTTCTACATTTTCAGGTAATTGAATACCAGAAACTCTTTCATCTCTAATAGCTTCTTTAGTTTCAGCTTTTAAATCTTCAACTGCTTTTTCTTTTATTATTGTTACTTCTTTTTCTTTTTCAATAGGGTTTTCAGATTTTGGTTCGGGTGTTCTCTCCTCCACTTTTTCCAAAGTTGAGGTTTGTTTATTTTCATCCACCTTGACTGGGCTTTGCTCTTGAACGGCATCTTCTTGTTTTTTTGATAAATCTACTTTATTTATAGATTCTTCTTTTATCATTTTTCTTGGTCTACCAGGCTTTTTTTTAATCTTTAAAGATTCTTTGCTGGCAGATTCGTTTTCTATTTTATCTGACATAATATAATATAATATAAATTAATAAATGTTTAAATTTCTAAACCTTGGCTTTCGTCATTGTTTTCAAAATTTATTGGTAATAAATCATTTTTCTTTTGATCTATCATTGCACTCTGTTGAGTACCTACTATTCTAGCTCTTTTGTCTTTTCTTTCTTCTATTTCAGTTTCTTTTTGACTTTCTTTATTTACTTTTTGCTGGCCAAGCTGCATGTTGTAATTAAACTCAAGTTCCATTAATTCTCTTTTTATTTGAGAATCAACCCTCATTCTTTCTATTTCAAAACTTGATTTACCTTTTTCAAACTTAAGTTTGGTGTCAAGTATAGCTTGTTGTTTCTGAACTTCAGCAGTTGCAGCTGCGTTACTTGCTTCTGCATTTGCAGCTCCTTGTGCTGCTATATTGGCTTCATTAGCTTTTTGAGCAGCTTCTGCTGCTTTTTTACGCTTTAACTTTATCATTTGATTAGCTAACTTAAGATTATTTATTTGTCTAATATCTATAGCGTCTTCTAGGTTTATACTACCACTCTGTAAAGCAGCTTGTATATTAGCTTCTAATTGTTCTTTTTCTCTTTCATCAGGGACTAAATCAAAAAATATTCCAAAGTCAGCTAAATGAACTAGCTTTAAATCTTCTAACTGACCTACGTTCCAGGTTGATATACTATTTTTTAAAGCTTCTTCTGTTAAAGCAAACTCTATACTATCAGAAGTTCTTAAAACTATATTTTCACAAGTTTTTATAGTTAAATACAAGTAGCTATTAAGTATGTGTTTAGTTGCTGTATTTGAGTTTGCAGCAGCTAGTTTTTGTAAACCTACTAATGAATCAGAGTTTGGTTGACTACCATCTCTAGCTTCATTTAAACCTGTTACATCTCTTATCATTTGTAAGTAGTATTGATAAGTAGATATTAAAGACTGTATTTTACTACCGCCATCACTTTTAACTAATTCTTGTATAGGTATTCTACCGTTGTTTGGATCTCCTTCTGTAGTCATAGATCTACCTAGTATACTACCAGTTTGAAAATACATGTTTAAAGCTTCTTTAGCGTTGTAGTTAGTTCCATTACCTAAATCTACTTCCGCTAAACCATCAACATCTAAATAAACACCATCAGGTATTACTTTAGATATTACTTGTTGAATTTTTAAATGAGTTAACTGAATCATGTCTGCAAAACCCATCATTCTGCTAACTAAAGATTCTACTCTACCGTTGTATAACCTAGGTGCGCACAAACTATAATTCATGTTTACTTTAACTAAATTAGATTTAGGTCTAGTCATATTTTTTGCCATCTCCCACTTAAGCATCATATCGTATCCTAAAACTTTTGCTCCACTATATAAAACTTCTATTGATCTACTGACTCTATCAAAATTATCATTAGATTCTGGATTAAAAGTATCTGGTTTTTCCAAAGACTTATCTAAACCAGTGGCTGTTTTTTTAATTTTAAATACTTGTTCACTATATGTTTTATATTCAAAATATAATATGTATATAGAATTACCATCTCTTCTGCCGTTGTAGTTATATAAAAAACTACTATTACCTTGGTATTGTTCTAACTTTTCTAATTCTGAGTTTGTTAAATTAGGAAACTGTTTTTTACAATCAGCAAGAGATATTGGTTTAATTTCACCAACATACCATAAATCTTCAAAATTAGGATCTTCACTATATGAATGAACCATTCTAGTTGGGTCAACATATTCTACTGTTACTCCCTCTGCTTTATTCCAGTCTGTTTTACAAGCTCCTATACCTAGTACAACTAAATCTTCTATAACTCTTCTTTTTGTTAAATGATATTTATTATAATCTAAAGTATTATTAATAGCCTCTTCACAAGCTATTTCAGAAGCTTGCTTGTAGCTAAGTTGCATGTGTAAATCTAGTTCTTCTTTATTTTCTGGAAGTTCTTCTGGATTATCACTATTATACATGTTTAAATTAAGCGTGCCTTGTATCTCGTTTAAAAAAGACTTGGCTTCCATATCTCTTAATATATCCTCAGCGTATTTAGATCTTTTTTTTCTTGACTCGGGATCTTGCGCATAAGCTTTTATATCATAAAGCTTATCGTCCATACCATTAACAACTATATCAACAAACTTAGGTATTATAGGTACTGGCTTCCAATCTAAATTTAAATAAGATAAATCGCCGTTTATAGCCATTTCATCTTTGTATTTTTGTACTGGCTGCTCAGCCCTAGCATATAGTCTACGGTTTCTAAAGTTATTGAAGTTTGTGTTAAATCTATTTTCTACTCCTGACCTAGTACCACTAAACCAATCGCCTTCAATAGCTTGACCAACCTGCTTACCATATTCCATGCTTTGTTTTACTTCATCAGGTACAACCTGATCAGGAAAAGAGCTATAAGTGTTGTTAATCTTCATTTATTTTATTATTTGTGAAATAGATCCTTCGTTATTATACCTTCGGATTCCTAAATTAATATCTTTTTGTTTCTTAATAGGTGTTGGTCTATACTTATTTTTATTACAAGCCATAATAGCTAAACCAGAACTAATAGAAGCATCATACTTAGTTCTTGCGTTAATATTAAACCTAGACCAGTCTTCTAAAGTTCTTTGAAAATACATATCTCCATAGCCATTTTGAAGTGCTCCAACATATGTTTCTATATAGTATTCTATAGCAGCTGCATGAGCTTGTTTAATATCTTCACTAGTGTTAGGTATACCACCTATTTCTTTTTCTGTAGGAGAAAGTTTATTATAAAGCTTATCAGGTCTATTTATACTAAACCCTCTATAACCTCTACGTTTAAAATAATATAAAAGTCTTGGTTTATTATTTTCAGCAAGTATTGGCATACTATAAAAAACACAAGCCATTAGTATATCTTCAAAAAAAGTTTCAGCAGTGTCTGGACGAGCTATGTATTCTAAAAAAAAATGATTTGGTGGAGCGTCTTCCATACTGAATTTAGTTAATCCATGTAATGCTCCTTTACTACCTTTACCATCCACAGTACCGCTAATGTCGTAAGAGTCACAGCCAAAAGCTCCAATATGTTCGTTACCTGGATATTTAATTCCATTTCTTAATATTACTTTGTTTTGTAAACTAACAGGTGGTACCCAAGATACTTTAAATCTACCTTTAGTATTTGGATAAAAAATAACTTGAGTATCTTTTACACCATTAACCCATTGAAAATTACCAGAAGTAACACCAACACTTTGATTCAATTCTTCATTGTAATCTATTTGTTGGTATATTTTTGTTAAATTAAATAAGCTATCTTTTGTTTCGTCTCTAAACGCATGTTTTTCAGTTCTTGGAAATTGTCTATAATATTCGTTTAATGCGTCTTGATCATGTTTTAATCCTTCAACTTCGTTGTCCCAGTGTTGTATAACTCCTGTTGTAATTGTAGAACCATCAATTGATTTGACTGGATTTTTCCCTCCAACGAAGATAGGCAGTCCGTAAGTATCCATGAATCCTTCGTAGTTCCACTCCATAGGAATGAAAAAAGAATAGAGTCCAGAAGAAGTTTGTCCGTTTTTATTTCTTTTTTTAACGTCTGAATTGTCATATAGTTTTTTGAAATTGTCTCCACCTTTATCTAAAGCATTTGAAGTTGAGCCCATCATACATTTACCTACGACTCTAGATCCTAGTCTTAATGTTGTTTTTGTAACTCTCCAGTTATTTAATATATTATCAGGTCTCTCCCATTTGCCACTTTCATCGTGTGCTAATAGTTTTAGCTTTTCACCATCATAAGAGTTGTCACCAGTATTTTTCCAGTCAATAGTTGTATCAAGTCCATCTAACTCTCTTAGTTGCTCATTACTCTCAAGCTTTCTTCTAGTAAGTTTTGAAGCTGGAACCCTATACGCAAGTTCTGTTTTAGGACGATCCATACCGTCTTGGATCGGTTTGAAGAAAAACGGATAGTTAACGGATATTGGTACAACTTTATCTGTGAACATTTTTTTAGCATCTGCTCCAGATTTAGAGAGTATACCGAATCTGGAGTCACTAGATATTGTTGCTTGATTAACAAGTTCTGCCGACGACATAAATGAAAATCCAGATCGTCTGTTTTTAAGATAGCACATCCCGTAAGATCTATGATCTGCCTTGCATGCTTCCCAAAATATAAAGAATAATCTATTTGACTCTCTGTACTCTGGTGACCCAATGTCGATTTTTGACCATTGCAAGTACATATAATGAGTACCAGTAATGTAAGTATTAACACCATTGTTATAAAACCAAAATCCTTTTTCTCTTCTAGTAAATTCATTATCAATATAGTCGTACCATTTTTCTTTAAAATCTGATGGATATTCTTCCCAGTCAAACCTACTTTTAATTCTACTTAATTCTTTTGGATAATCGGCTTTTTGCCAATATTGTTCCTCTTTTTTTTCACTTCGTTTAAACGATTCATCTGCTGCTGGTAAAGCAATCCTGAGATTCTGTATTTCAATGATCTGTCCAATTTTTCCGGTTTTACTTATTACTATAAAATCATACTCAACGTTGTATCCATAATCCCATTTTTTAAAACGATTTTGTTTTTTTAAGATTTTGTTATTAACAACGTCTTTTACTTCTTTCCAAAGTGTTTGTTTATAACTCATTTACTTCTCCCCTCTGCAAAACCTTTAAAAGTTTTTTGATCTTTAACTTCTTTAGGTTTTTCGTTTAAAATATCTTCTTCTTCTTGTATTCTATTTAATATTTCAAAAGCATCAAATATAGCTAATTTTTTAGTAGCGGCAGCATTTTTTAATCTATCAGCGCTTACATCATCGTCTGAGTCAACAATCTTTTCTTTTGCTACCTTAATTAGTTCCTCAACTGCTTTTTGCCCAGCTTGGATTATTTTCAATTTCGTTTCCTTCGTATTCATGTATTAAGGCTATATCATTTGATTTCATACAATAAAGTAATTCACCTTCTATAATAAACTCAAATTCAGAGTCTGGGGTGAATGTAATAAGCTCTTCAGGTGTTATTCCAGCGGCCTCTAAGGAGGTATTATTATATTTTAATATACCAACATTTTTTTCTGTTTTTAAGCCGTTTAAATTATTTTTATTATTTATAGGCTTTACAAAACAATAGTCTAAGTGTGGTTTTAAATTATACATATATATTTGATCTGGCGAAGCAAAATATAAATCTTCTTTAAAGTAACTAGAACTATTACGTTCTCTACCCTTTTGGTCATACCATCTTCTAAATAAGTTATGATGGACATAAACTATATCTCCTTCTTTTATTGGAGTTTTGAAAGCAGCTGGTATTGCGCAAACAACTGCTTTCTTACTCACGAATTGGTGGTGTGATATTTGGGTATTAACAATAAGCGTTTTTTCGCCTATTGATACTTTATTGTTATATCTTTCGTTAAAAGGTTTAACAATAAAATTATATAAACTATTCATTAATAATTAAGATCGTACTCTACAGATACTGCCATATTAGAATTAAACTTTTTCCAAGGTAAAACTTCATTATTTTTAATAATAAAAATATTATAAGAGTTGTCATCTTGTTCAAAAAGTATATCATTAATAATGTGACCACCGTAAACTTCTTGACCTAAAGAATAATGCATTGCATCATTTTTATAGTCAGAACCTATACTAATTTTTCTTATCTTCGACACTTTCTTTTTCTATAGGTTTAAAAGAACCATCTTGAAGATTAATAGTTACACTACCGTATTTTTCTTCTAAAGATTTTTTAAATTCATTTATTTCTTCATTAGTGTTAGCTACATCATGAAGAAAAGCATGTTTTTTAGTTTCTAAAACACCTATCTCTTGTAATATAGTGTTTAATTTCATTTGTTGATCTTGTACTGACTTTAACTCTTCATCAGTTAATTTATCTATTTTTTTACTCATTTTATTTGATTTGATTTTATTGTTTTTATTTTAATATATAGCTACTAAATTGCTACCTGCTGTAACTCTTTTAACTAACAGTGGACATTGATGTCCTACTATATCTTCAGCTTTAACTCTTACAGTTATAGGATTACCTGATTCCATTATTAAGCTAACTTCTGCACTGGAATTAGAAACATGAAGAAGTACACAACCTCTTTCTTCTGTGTTTGGTATATCTATGTTTGTTATTGTAAAAGTAGCTCCAGTACCACCACCTATTGTTATTGTTTCTCCAACAACATATCCTGATCCTACAGCATTTACTGTAAATGAAGTAACAACACTACCATCAACATCAATGTCTAATGTTAATCCAGTACCACTACCACTACTTGTTGTAGCAACTCCAGTTCCAGCTGTATATCCTGCGCCTCCACTTATTAAAGCAGAAACTCCTCCATCTACTGACCAAGTAGTATTTACAGCGCCTATAACTACAGGTATAGCGTCGTGCCCAAAAACTCTAGGCTCTGAAGCCGTGTTTCCTATTAATCCTCGCATTTTTATTTGTTTATTTTTGTTATTTTTTCAGCACCACGACTTCCGAAGTATGCTACATAAACTGTTACCAGTAATGTTTTTAATAAGTTAATCCAAGCTTCATCAACTTGAAATTGTAAGTGGAAAGAATCTATTGCCATCATAAATACAGCTGATCCAGTTAAGAATACTAAAGCTAATGGTCTAGTGTTTTTACTTAACCAAGAGTCAGATTTCATATCTGATCTCCACCTGCTAGATACTTCTTTCATTTCAGCTATATCTTGCTCTATAAGCTTCATAGCTTGCTCTTTATCAACCGCCTTAATCTTATTATCACTTGATATAAGATTTTTTACTACACCAAGTGTTCCTTGGTTAGGCAACACATCTCCAATAGCTTGTAGTACCTTAGGCGCTTTGCTAGCTAGAAAAGCTCCTACTTTAGTTTCTTTAAATGTTTTCTTATCAGCCATTATCTTCTTTTCTTTAATTGTCTACGTATAGATTTTTCACCTTTAGCTACACATTTACTTCCTTTTCTTAAAAAGCCTCTTTTGCAAGCAGTTTTAAAGTTTCTAATTTTTCCTCCAATTTTTCTTTTTCCACTACCATCAAATAACTTATTTTTTCCTTTCTTTTCGCTTGTAGTATAAGTAAAAGTGGATGAGTCATCTCCGCCATCATCATCCCCATCATCAGTAGTTATTGTTGTTTCTGGATCTTTAAAGTATTCGTCACTAGCAGTTGCTGTTTCTTTGCTAGAAGGAAATAAGTCGTAGTATTTTGAGCTAACTAAACTACCTTCCATAACATCTTTTCTTGTCTTGCCACTATCTAATAATCTCTGAATATATGCATCTCCGTCAGTAGCTTGAGTTTGGCCTGACTTAGCTGTAGAACCTACTACTACATTATCATCACCACCAGCGGTTCCCTCTGCTGTTTTTGAAAACTTAATTCTACCGTCAGGCATTGTTTCTTGAGTATAATTCTTTTTAGCTAATTCAGCTTCCGCATTTGCTTTTGCTTTAGCTTTTAGCTTTTCTTTTTCTTTTTCGCCTTCGTCACTTGTATCATCTAGATTTACTTCTAAATTAAAGCCTTTACCAAATTTTTTAACCATAGCTGTTCCAAATCTTTCGTTCATTGAAACTTTCTCTATATCAGAACTTCTTTTTCTTTTACCCATTTGTTTAACAAAAGCAAGCGGTGTATCATCATACATATTAGGAGGTCCATCTAGTTTTTCTGGATTAGGCCTCATATCTTTTTGTTCCATCTTTTCGCCTGCTGCGTAAGCTGGTGCTTCCCAAGGTAATTTTCTATTACTTTCATTAAATTCAGATCTTGGAGTTCTTTTCATACCTTTACCATCCATATTGTGGTAAACAGCTTTGTCATCATAAGCTAGTTTTCCATCCATTATATCTCTTAAATGATGATCTTCATGAGATTCGGCAACCTTTCTTAACTTAGAATCTTTTGGAATATTTTTATTTACAATCATATTGCCATTGTCATTAGCTCTAGCTACTAACCCAGTTTTATCTTCAAAGTTGTCTGGTTGAAAAGGTACTTCATACCTAGCAACTGGATCTATTTTTATTGGTTGTCTTAATTTAAAAGCCATATCTTATTTTTATATTTTAGGAACTTTAATTTTATTAAAAAATTCTTTACGCTCTCTGCATCCACACCCTCCAGGTATTTTATCAGCTAATTTTTTAATACCTGTAGCAGTGGTAAATCTTTCAATCATATCTCCTAATCCTTGAGTTTCCATAATTTTACCATTTAACTTTGTCTGCCCAGTAGGCAGCAGACATTTTACCTTTTGCTATATTTTTACCGTGTCTTGATTTGAAACTTTTTCTTCTAGCTTTTTGTTTTGATGATTCACCTGATTTAGGTTTGCCAGCGGTGCTAACACCTTGTTGTCCAAATCTAATAATTTTTTCTTTACCACCTTCACAAGCTTTTACTATATGAGACTTTGTTCTATGAGTAGGAGTTTTACGCGGCTTATTACAAGCTAAAGTTTTTTTATCTATTTTACCTGACATAGCTAAACCTTTTTCGTTTTTGCTAGCCCATACTGCTTTTCTTTGCGCTGCGCTTTTAAAACCCATTATCTACGTTTTTTAGATTTTAATGCTAAAACTTGTTTAGCTAATTCATCTAACTTACCATCAGTTTTTGTACCATCTTTAACTAGTGTAGAAAGCACTTTAATTTCTTCAGAAAGTATATCATTCATTTGCTCCATCATGTCAACTCTTTCTTTTAGATCTTCTATATTGGCGTGATTCCATTCTTCTTTAAGATCGTACTCTAGTCTTTTTACTTCTGTAGGTGGTAAATTTTTAGCTTCTTCTATATCCTCTTGTAAAGTGTAATACATCCCTACAAAAGTTGTAGTTAACATTATTATTCCAATTACAGTTTTTATATCAATTTTAAACTCAGTGTTTTCAG
>JAAHTH010000755.1_pt2 | contig 11384 bp, 10 predicted proteins | sample 6116091 | NCBI WGS metagenome assembly JAAHTH01 (sample SAMN13939990, study PRJNA603662) | sponge metagenome | isolation source: marine sponge | host: Mycale hentscheli | place: New Zealand | collected 2006
CTTTTGCATTTGAAAAGCCAACCCCTGCTATCGAGCCTGTGACGGTTTGAGTGGTTGAAACAGGAATCCCGCCTTCGGTTGAGGCTAAAATAACAGCGGCAGCCCCTGTCTCGGCTGCACATCCTCGCATAGAGTTTAAGTGTGTAATGCATGAGCCCATGGTATGTACAATACGCCATCCTCCAAAAAGTGTGCCGAGACTTATCATAAAATAACAAGAAATAACGACCCAGAAAGGGACATGGAAAGGCCCTTCCAGCCAAGATGCGGACATGAGCAAAGCCGTGATGATACCCATGGTTTTTTGTGCGTCATTGCTACCATGCGCGAGGCTTAGTAAAGCCGAGGAGGTCAGTTGTAAGTATTTAAACCAGCGACTCAGTTGCTCTTCTTGGTGATTTTTAAAACGCTGATGAAGAAACATACCAATGAGTGCGCCTGCAGCGAGCCCGAGGAGTGGCGTGATAAAAATACCAAAAGCAACTTTAATAAAGCCTGCGCTTTGCAAGCTACTGAAACCACCATGTGCAATACCAGCGCCTGCTAAACCGCCAATTAATGCATGAGATGAACTGGAAGGTAGACCAAAATACCAGGTGATAAGATTCCAACTGGTTGCGCCAATGAGCGCTGAAAAAATGAGGTTTGGGCTAATAATCTCTGGGTCAATAATGCCTTTTCCAATTGTTTTTGCAACCATTAAATTAAAAAAACAAAAGGCAAAGAAATTAAAAAAAGCAGCCCATAAAACGGCTTGTCTTGGTGTTAATACACCCGTTGTCACAATGGTTGCAATAGCGTTGCCGGCATCATGAAAGCCGTTAATAAAATCAAACGCATAGGCAAGAACTATAATACCTATAATAAAGAGCGTGCTATATTCCATGGCACAGTTCCTCGTTTAGAGGTGATAACTACTTTGCGTTAATACTTTTGATATAGCATACATTAGCTGTTGAATCAAAAAAGGCAAGTCTGCGGCGCCTGCATCGAGTGCTTGTTCGGCATGTGCCATTTCGTCCGTTTTCATCTGCGAAAGAATGGCCTCTGTTTTTTTGTCTTTTTTAGGAAGGCGAGCCAGATGGCTTTCAAGATGCTTGGTGACTTGGCGTTCTGTTTCTGCAACAAAACCAAGGCTCCATTTATCTCCAACAAGGCCTGCAAAAGCACCGATTAACCAGGAGCCAGCGTACCAAAAAGCATTGAAAACACTGGGGTAACTGTCAAGCTCATTTAAACGTGCTTCACACCAAGCGAGGTGGTCAATTTCTTCGACGGCAGCTTGATTCATCTGCTCTCTTACTGTCTTGAGCTTCGCAGTCAGGGCTTGCCCTCGATAGAGTGCTTGCGCACAAACTTCACCGGCATGATTGACACGCATAAGACCTGCAATGTGTTTTTTTTCTGAAGCCGAGAGGGTGGCATCAGGTATTAGATGCGCAGGATTATCGCGCGTACAATCTCGAGTGTGCGGCGGGGCGAGTGTTCGAAGTGTTGCATCGATCTCGACTAATAGACGGTTAAAAGGGCTCATTTTTCGCATGTGTGCATACTAGCAAGTTTGGGTTAGACCAGCAAATCCGTTATGATTAAATACAAATAAATAGAGGTGATATGAGCGCATGAGCCATCCAGCAGATTATCCAGTCGATTATCAAGCACGTAGACAAGCATTGGCGAGGCTCCTTCCCGAGAATGCGATAGCAATGATTCCTGCAGCATCCGAAGTATTACGAAATGGTGATAGCCATTATCGATTTCGGCAAGCCAGTGATTTTTATTATTTGACGGGATTTAATGAGCCGGATGCAGTATTATTTATTACGGCAGGTGAGCGTTCTGAAAGTATTTTATTTAATCGTCCTAATGATGCTGTTGCTGAACGCTGGATGGGGCCACGTCTTGGACAAGATGCAGCAATAAAAACGCTTTTGGTGAATACAGCATTTTCAATTCATGAATTAACAACGCGCTTACCCGAATTATTATTGGATAAGCAAGCGGTATATTATCCGATGGGACACGCCATGAAGGATGATATTTTGTTGCAAAAAGCATGGCGAGCAACAAAAAATAAAGCAGGACGATTACAAAATACGCCCAAAATATTTGCAGATATCACGCCGGTCCTCGGTGAGTTAAGGCTCATCAAAGATAAACAAGAAATCCACTGTATGCGAGAGGCAGCTCGCATCTCTATGGCAGCACATAAATGCGTGATGCGTGTGGCGTCAAAAGCAAAATATGAATACGAGCTTGAAGCGGAATTTATTTATGCTTTAGGACAGATGGGCTGTCGTAACATGGCGTATGATGCGATTGTTGCTGGGGGAAATCGGGCTTGTACACTGCATTATACTGCCAATAATCAAGCATTAAAATCAGGTGATTTGCTTTTAATCGACGCAGGAGCTGAAGTGGGGCATTATGCTGCAGATATCACACGGACTTATCCATTGAATGGAAAATTCAGTACCGAGCAGCGTTTAATTTATGAGTTGGTTTGGCGTGCACAACAAGCTGGAATGGCTTGTGTGAAGCCTAATGCGCCTTGGGATAGTATTCAAACAGCCGTGGTTGATGAATTAACTTCAGGTCTCGTTGCGTTAGGTATTCTGAAAGGGGACGTGGATGATTTAATTGCATCGGGTGCCTACAAAGCATTTTATATGCACTCAGCGGGTCATTGGCTAGGATTGGATGTCCATGATGCAGGTGTTTATCAACAAAATCATACATCGCGTTTGCTGCAGCCTGGCATGGCTCTAACAGTTGAACCGGGTGTTTAGATTGCGGAAGATTGCGAAAAGGTTGATAAAAAATGGCGAGGGATTGGGGTACGGAGTGAAGATGATCTTTTAGTCACATCAGAGGGTCATGAACAATTGACAGAAGCACTTTTGGTGCATCCTGATGATTTAGAGCATTTTATCTGTCATGAATAAAATAGAAAAAATAGATATTTTGATTGTTGGGGGTGGTCTTACAGGAATGGCCCTCATGTTGGCGCTAGCACCACTTGGTTACCGCGTACGTCTTGCTGAAGCACGCGAGATGCAAACGGAAGCGCCTGATATATTAGAAACACGTAGCATTGCTTTATCGCCTGCGAGCATTCAAATTTTAAAGCAGCTCGATGTTTGGCCAAGGCTTAACAAAACGGCCTCCCCGATTAAAGCCATTCATATTTCTGAGCAAGGGCGATTTGGACAAGCGCGCCTTGATGTAGATGATACAAGTGATATAGATCAATCGCTTGGTGCGGTGGCTGAAATGCATGTGTTAAATCAAGCGCTGAAAGCGTGTTTAAATCCAAATGATATTTGGGTGCCAGCACGCGTGATAGCATTAGATGCGGCAAAAGGTCTGACACGTATTCAAACAGATTCAGGGGAAAAAACAGTACAGGCGCGCTGGGTGATTGCAGCGGATGGAGCACATTCAACCGTTAGAAAGCTTTGTCAGGCGACAGCAAAGGTTAAAACCTATGCAGAGCATGCAATCGCCGCGAATATAACGCTTTCCCGTGCGCATCATCAGATTGCATATGAGCGATTTACGCCCGATGGTCCACTGGCATTATTGCCCTTAACCGGGCCACATATGGCGCTTGTTTGGACCCAGTCGCCTCAGCACGCGGAAGCATTAACAGCAATGCCTGAGAAAAAATTTTTAAATGCTCTGCAGCATGCCTTTGGGTATCGGACAGGTGGTTTTCTCGCGGTCGGATCGAGGCAAACTTATCCATTACAGCAAGTGATGATGCCAAAACAAGTGTGTTCTAATAAAATTATTTTCATAGGGAATGCTGCACATACATTGCACCCTGTTGCGGGACAAGGACTCAATTTAGGGCTTCGAGATGTAGCAATGCTTGCAGAATGCGCGGCTAAATATGATTTGACGGATGAGGCATTGATATATTATCAAAAATTGAGAAAATCAGATCAAGCGGTGATTACCACAGCAACAGATGCTTTGGTTTCTTTATTTAAAAGTAGGTTTCCAGGTATTGGTTTCGCAAGACGGATGGGATTGTTGGCGCTTGATAATAGTGCTTTTTTAAAAAATGTAATATTAAGACATGCCAAAGGGTTAGGCGGTGTGGTGCCTGATTTAGTGTGTGGTGTGCCACTGAGTTTTAATTTGAATCAAAATAAAAATCAAAATCAAAAGGTTTCTTGATGTCAGCGCAGACAGATGTATTAGTGGTTGGAGGGGGAGTTGTTGGGCTTGCGTCGGCTGTTGCGATGGCAATACGTGGTTTTTCTGTTGTTGTTTTAGATGCCGGTCAATTAGAGATAGTTCAACTTAAAAAAAATGCACGTGTTTATGCGATTAATACTGCCTCCGAGCAATTATTTAAAACCTTAGGTATTTGGGATTTAGTGCCTGAAGCAGCACTTTCCCCTTATCAGGGCATGCACATTTGGGACGCGACAAATCATGCTGAAATTGCATTTCAGGCACGTGACTTAGCTTCTGCTTCACTTGGATATATTATTGAGGAGTCTGTGCTTCGAGTCGCCTTATTACAGCGTGCTGAAGCTTTAGGGGTTCGATTAATATCTGATGCGCGGGTGTTAGATTGCATAGAAACAGAAAACGGCATGCGATTGGTCACGGAAGATAAACGTGTTTGGGAGGCAAGATTTTCTATGATTGCTGATGGTGCAAACTCAAAGACGCGAGACTTATTAAACGTGCCGGTCACGTCATGGTCTTATCATCATGATGCTTTAGTCGCAACGGTTCAAACAGAAAAGCCGCATCAAAAAATAGCGTATCAAATATTTTCTTCAGATGGGCCATTGGCTTTTTTGCCTTTAAGTCATGCGCATCAATGTTCTATTGTATGGTCACACCCGCCAGAGAAAATAAAAGCCTTGATGCAGCTTGATCAAGTGGCTTTTGAAGCGGCGTTAGACAAAGCTTTTTCAGGAAAGCTTGGTCAGGTTAGGCTGTTGAGTCAACGCGTGTCGTTTCCATTACGGATGCGTCATGTTGAACAGTATACAGGCGCATCATGGATGTTGCTCGGAGATGCAGCACATACCATTCATCCCTTAGCGGGTTTAGGCCTTAATGTCGGGTTAGCAGATTTAAAGGCTTGGATGAAATTATTAGACGCCGAAGGAAGCAAACCCTACTCGTCTCGAATGTTAGCTGCTTATCAGCGTGAGCGAAAGCATGCCGTTTGGTTTGTGATTATGCTCATGCAGAGTATTAAATCTGTGTTTGGATGGTCTGTGGCACCGGTTCAATTTATTCGGGGTATGGGGATGCGGATTTTAAATCAAGTATCGCCTTTAAAGCGAATGTTAATAACTTATGCTGCAGGAGTAGACAACGAATAGGAGGATCTATTAAAATTAGAGTCGTTCCAACTTCCCCAAATGCCAGCCAACCTGAGTTCTTATGACCATTTTAACAGAACAAAAACCACTGACCGCTTTTACTGAAAAAGCGTATCTTGATTATTCGATGTATGTCATTCTCGATCGCGCCCTGCCACATTTAGCCGATGGGTTTAAGCCCGTGCAGCGACGTATTATTTATGCAATGTCAGAACTTGGCTTAAAAGCTGCCTCTAAACATAAAAAGTCAGCTCGAACGGTTGGGGATGTTTTAGGTAAATTTCACCCTCATGGTGATTTGGCGTGTTATGAGGCCATGGTATTAATGGCACAGCCTTTTTCATATCGTTATCCATTTGTTGATGGCCAGGGTAACTGGGGATCACCGGACGATCCTAAATCATTTGCTGCGATGCGGTACACAGAGGCTCGTTTGTCTCAGTATGCAGAAGTATTACTCTCTGAATTAAGACAAGGCACTGTTTCGTGGTTAGACAATTTTGATGCCACATTGAAAGAGCCGGCTTTATTGCCTGCGCGCTTACCGAATGTTTTATTAAACGGTGCGACAGGGATAGCTGTGGGTATGTCATCAGATATTTTGCCGCATAATTTAGTTGAAGTCGCGAATGCTTGTATTCACTTGCTTGAAACACCTAAAGCAGCACTAGAAGATTTACTTCATATTATACAAGGCCCTGATTTTCCAACGGAAGCAGAAATTATCACACCCAAAGCAGCACTACATAAGCTCTATGCGGAAGGGACAGGGTCGGTCAAAATGCGAGCTGTTTATACGCGAGAAGAGACTCAGGTGGTGATTACTGCACTGCCGTATCAAGTATCGGGCGCTAAAATTATTGAACAAATAGCCGCTCAGATGCAGCAGAAAAAACTACCGATGGTGGATGATTTGCGAGATGAATCTGATCATGAGCATCCGACACGATTGGTGATTATACCGCGATCAAATCGAGTGGATATTAAAAGTATGATGTCCCATTTGTTCGCAACAACGGATTTAGAGCGCAGCTACCGTGTTAATTTTAATATGATTGGCTTGGATGGCATGCCACGTGTTAAAAATTTAATAACGATTTTAAACGAATGGTTAAGTTTCCGGATTGAAACGGTCCGCAAGCGCTTACAACATCGTCTTGATCAAGTTTTGGATAGATTACATGTGCTGGAAGGTTTGTTAATTGCATATTTAAATTTAGATGAAGTGATTGCCATTATTCGAGAGTCTGACGAACCAAAACAAGACTTAATGGCGCGCTTTAATTTGAGTGAGCGACAAGCCGATGCAATCTTAGAAATTAAATTACGACATTTAGCTAAATTAGAAGAACAAAAACTAACAGCAGAACGTGATGAACTAGCACGTGAGCGTGATAAATTAGAAGGCATTTTAAGTAGTGAGCGGCGCTTACGGACTTTAGTTAAAAAGGAAATTGCATCAGATAGAGAGCAATTTGGTGACGCGCGGCGTTCACCGATTGTAGAGCGTCTTGAGTCACAAGCTTTAAAGCAAACCGATATTTTACCCAATGAACCCATGACCGTTGTGTTGTCTGAAAAAGGTTGGATTCGTGCAGCCAAAGGGTTTGATGCCGATGGGAAAGCACTTAATTATAAAGCCGGGGATGCGTTTCAAGCACAAGTGTCTGTGCGTAGCAATCAACAAGTTATCTTTTTAGACACAGAAGGCAAAGCTTATAGTTTGCCCGTACATACGTTGCCGTCAGCACGTGGCCAAGGCGAGCCACTGACAGGCAAGTTAAATCCATCAGACGGTGCAACGTTTGTTGCTTTGTTGGCAGCAGAATCAGCGAAACGAGTGATTTTAGCCAGTGATTTAGGTTATGGGTTTGTGACGCAGATAAAAGACTTATATGTTAAAAGCCGCAACGGACGCGCGTGCTTAAAACTACCTGCCAAAGGAGCCGTTTTACCGCCACGCGTGATTGTGTCTGATGCTGCAGCGCACGTTGCCTGTGTGAGCAGTACGGGGCACTTGCTTATTTTTCCTTTGGTAGACTTGCCAGAGTTATTGCGCGGCAAAGGCAATAAGCTGATGCAATTAACCGGTGATGAGCGTGTGGTAGATGTACAGGCTTTAACCGCGGATAATGCACTAACTGTATTTGCAGGCAAACGACACTTTACATTAAAGCCAGCTGACTGGGCATCATATATAGGTGTTCGTGGACGACGTGGAAATTTATTACCGCGCGGCTTACGTCAAGTCTCTGAATTGGGTCTTGAAGGCAGCTAGGTTTATTTAGATAAACTTGCTAGATAATACGCAAGCGCGTGAATATCATCAGCACTCATGTTTTCTGTAATACGTTGCATGGTATGGCTTGGATCGTTCTGACGTGCGCCAGACTTAAACGCTTCTAATTGATGCTTAATATAGTTAATTTGTTGCCCTCTTAATGCAGGGAACCCCGGCAAGCCATTGCCTTTTGCGTCAATACCATGGCAGGCAACACAGGGTAGAATATTTTTATCAGGGTTTCCTGAGCGATATAATATTTCTCCCTGTTTATTTTTTCGGCGGAAGTGGTGGCTGCCGGTTGGGCGGGGTTGTTTTGAGTAAAAATCAGCTAGGTTTCTAATGTCTTCAGATGTTAAATTTAAAATAAACGGCAGCATGGCCTCATCTGCGTGTCGATTTTTTCCTGTTTTTAAATCTAAGAGTTGTTTTTTTAAGTAATCCGTTTGTTGGCCTGCAAGGTGAGGCCAAGCGGGGTTTAGACTTTGTCCGTTTGGACCATGGCATGTGGCACAAGGTGACGAGATAGCCTGATGGACTAAATTATTTCCGGATGCATAGCAAATAGATTGCCAAAGACATAAAATAAGACAAATTTTTGTGACGCGCATGATGTTTCTCAAGGCAAATAGCCGTACTATAATACATTATTTTTAAAGTCATGGGTATAGGAAATGATTTATACAGAAGCAACGTTTTTAACAAGTGCTGCAAAGGTGAGCCAATTACCAGAGGATACGGGGGCAGAAGTTGCATTTGCCGGGCGCTCTAATGCGGGTAAATCCAGTGCAATTAATTGTTTAACGGGTATCAAGCAGCTTGCAAGAACCAGTAAAACACCGGGACGGACGCGTCTCATGAACTGTTTTACGCTACAAGATGAGTTACATCGCTTGGTTGATTTGCCAGGCTATGGGTATGCAAAAGTATCACGTGCTATGCAGCTGGAATGGCAAAGACATTTAGCGCATTATTTTGAAGTAAGAAAAAGTTTAAAAGGCCTGGTTGTTTTGATGGATATCAGACATCCATTAACGCCACTTGATGAGTCTATGGTTGATTGGGCACTTTCGCGTCAATTGCCGATACATGTGTTATTAACAAAAGCTGATAAAATCAGTCGTAGCCAGGCACAGAATACTTTATTTAAAGTACAGAAGCATTACGCTGATTATCAAACCATATTTAGTGTGCAAACGTTTTCATCTTTAAAACGACAAGGACTGGATACTTTACATCAAGTCCTTGATGGTTGGTATATTGAGCAAGCGTCTAAATGATTTTTTAGGGCAGGTAGGCTCTTAAGATGTATGCTCAATTCACCCGAGGTTCGAGTGTACTGTCACTGTCATGACTGGATGACGAAGCGCTTCTTGTGAAAAATGTCTGTCCGTTTGATGGCGACAGTGGGCTGGTTCGGGCCGAAAACGCTTCGTTGATTGTGGCGATGGTAGTTTCATCCGTGATTGCCTGACCGCTGTTTCGTGCGTGTATCAGTATTTCGTCGGTGTTAAGATCGATGAATGCTTGATTCGGGGACATTTTCTTCTGACCTTTTAGTTCAAGATATAACGGTAATATCGGCTGTACTTCTATTGCTCTCAGGTTTTTATCCAGACCAAGATATTCTACTGGAGATGCAGGCCTTGCTTTAAGCGAATATAGGCTGCAATTGGCTCTTGCGTGTGCGCCGATGGTTAATACATCATCTCCCTCTTGGAAATCGGAAGGGGCATCTCCAGGGGTTAAATTGAAAGGCAGCGTATGAAAAACATGTAGTTTTGGCATTGAAATTCTCTTTGATAGTCTATTTTAAAAAACGAAATAGTGTACGAATATTAATATTCATTGTCAATAAATAAAACACTTAATGGGGGTTAAGTGGAGGTAAGTGTACGTTTTTTGATTTCTTAGATGATGGGGGGTAGCTTTTTTTGGGTATGGATTGGATAGCAAGCCAGAGGATGTGACCTTGCCAAAGGCTTGTTTTTTTTGTCTGATAAAGTGACTCTGATAGTGATTGAAGTGCATGTATTAATTTATCATTTGGTGCTTGTTGAATAATATCATCAAGATTTAATATTTTTTTATCCGGCCATATGTGTTGTGCCCAGGCAAGAAGTGCTTCACGTGCCGCGACGGGATTATTGCCAAGACAAGCTTTTTTGAGGGGCTTCAGGGGGTTTGGTGGACGAGCTTTTGTTTTATTAGAAAAAAAGAATATAACACTGAGCAATAAAAATGTTGCAAATAATGCCATATGCAACGCCACGCCATGCATAAAGGCTGTATTTTTTTTATCTAATACGGGTTTTTGTATAGGACTTAAAGGCAATGCAATTGGAGATGCAGGAGAAGCCTGTGTGTTTGCATCAGCAATAATCTGTAGCGTTTTTGCAGGCAGCGTTGCGTTCGATTTTTGATTTGTTTCTGTGTTAAACCAAGTAATTTTTTGTTCGGGAATGGTCACGGTGCCAGGCTGATTTAACAAATAATTAATTTTTATCGTCATTTGGCCTACCACGTTATCACCTATAACACGATTATTGGTGTCTGGTTTTTCTGGGTACATTTTAAAAGTACTATTTTTTTTAGGTTCGATAGGAGGCAGTAGTTCAGCTGGCAATCCGGTTGCTTGTAGCGTAATGATGCGAGTCAATGTACTGCCCTCGCTGAGTTTTGTGTTTGACTGGCTATAATCTTCATGAATAGAGACCGCTTTGGCAGGTAGCCAGGTGCTGGGCGTGAAGTCATCAGAAATGGGCTTGATTTGAAGTGTTTCAGAAGCACCATGCGCCTCGGCACGTCTCGGGACATCATCATAGATAAGGGCTTGAAATTTAGGCGGGAAAATAATATGGCTGCCTAATTTTTGAGGAAAAAAAGCATATTTTTGTTCTTCCACTAAATAGGGTCTACCTTTTTCAATCACTTGGTATTGCTGATTACTGCCGAGTGGCACAATCAGTGCATCACCTAAATTAGGGGGTTGGTAAGCGGCATCTAAAATAGATGAATAATGAAAAATTTTGACAGTATAAATCACTTGTTGATTGAGCCGCGGATGTTTATTAGATAACACTGTTTTAATAAATAAGGCTTGATCAATATGATTAGTAGTATTTTGTCGTGAAGTGGTATTTTGCTGGTTTGATGCTGCGTTTTGATTGAGTGTAAAAGCTCTACTTCGGGCTTTTCCAATTTGAATGGCCGGAATCGTCAGTTTTCCGGTATGTTTGGCACGTAATGTAAGGCTCCAACGTGTGGTCGCTTTAGACTGGCCATTGTCATACACATAAGAAGCGCTGTGGGCTGTGCCATGAATATAAAAATCATAAGCCAATGGTCCAAAATCAGGTAACCCTGCTGGCGCATTTTCATCGAGCTCGAAAATAAGATTAAACATTTCACCCGGTGAAACAAAATCAGGCTCGGTATGTACAGACAGTGTTGATGCGTTTGCGATATGAAAACTCGTGAGTAGCCAGAATATTAGAGTGAATAGGCCTGATTTCATGAGCGTGCCGCCTTTAAGCGACGCCAGTGGTCGCGTGAAAATTTTTCGCGTAAAAGACCACCTGGATCATCTGGAATGAGTCGTAAAGCTTGCTCTTGCGCTTGCTGCTTTTGGTCTTGATCTTGTTTATTTTTATCTTGATCTTGCTGCTTTTGGTCTTGATCTTGTTTGTTTTTATCTTGATCTTGCTGCTTTTGGTCTTGATCTTGTTTGTTTTTATCTTGATCTT
>JAAHTH010003238.1_pt1 | contig 11384 bp, 11 predicted proteins | sample 6116091 | NCBI WGS metagenome assembly JAAHTH01 (sample SAMN13939990, study PRJNA603662) | sponge metagenome | isolation source: marine sponge | host: Mycale hentscheli | place: New Zealand | collected 2006
TTCCATAACCAAATTGTTGATTTGGTGGAGTCATATTTAAAGTGTTAGCCATCTTGGTTTTAGCTGCGTTGTAAGTGTTTAAATAATCTTGTGAGATACCTAAATTAGTATTATTAAGATTTGCAAAGTATTGATTGACCATAGATGGTTGAGATTTTGTTCCACCAACTTCAAAAGCCATATCTGGTATAATAGAATTTACTGCTTCTCTTTCGGTAGATGTTAAATTATTTACATTAGAAAGATCACCCTCATATAAATCATTAAATGCTTGTGATCTAATTCCATCATCATACATTTGTTTATCAATAGCTTGTTGTTCTTCTAAATCTAAATCAAAATAATCTTCAGCTTTATCTACGAATCCTTTAGAGGCAGCCCAATCTCCTTGATTGGATATATAATCACCCTCTCCATAACCATCTTCTCCAGTTATTCCAGCATATTTATTTTCTTTAGCAATTCCTAAAGCACCACCAATAGTTTTAATAGCAGCACCTATAATTCCACCACCTTTTACAAAATCTACAATTTTTTCTGGTAAAGATTTTACTGCTGGTGTAGGAGTAAAACTTGGTGAATATTGTGTTGCAACTGGATCATCTTCAAGATCATCACCACCACCACCACCTTTTGTTTCATTATTAGATTGAGAGCCACCAATAATTGATCCTGTGTTAGCATTTCCATCAGAATAGTTTGGATCACTGCTACCTGGATTATTACCTGGATTATTACCAGCATTATAACCACCAGATCCATCACCTTGACCACCCTCAGCTCCAGCATTTCCACCACTTGTGTCAGAACCACCTTGTCCATCACTATCACCCCAACCATCATAACTTAATAGTCCAGATGCACCTATATTAGGTTTTCCATTTTTTAATGAGCCATGCAAGTTAGCATCAATTAATAAACCTTTTTCAGCTTCTGTAATATATGCAAGTTCAGTTGATGGACTGTCTTTAGATGACTTCCAATATTTAGGTGCTTTAACTTCCTCAGTTTTGCCAAGATAGTTTCTAACACCACCTTGCATTTCAAAGTTGTCGTCATTTAATAACATTGATGTCCTATAAAATTATTGAAACTACAAATAATACACCAAGAATAATAATGTACTTAGATGTGTTACTATTTATGTCTGTTTTTATATCGTAAATTATTTTATTTATTTTATCCATTTTATTATAAAATTATTGCAATTATTAAAATAACAACAGCTACTGCTATTGCTTTCTTATGTTCTTTTACAAAATGTGGAATGTGTTCTTGTATTTTCATTATAATAATCCTCCTAAGAATCCTAGACCACCACCTATTAATGCACCTGGCATCCCAAATTTAGATCCAATTAAAGCTCCACCCATCGCAGTTGTTACTGGATTAGCAGATGTTTGTGTTTGTTGAACTGGTAGTCCTGTTGCGATAGGATTAACAATACTATTGTATTGTTGTAGTGCAGCAAAAGGAGCCATGTTTTGTTGTCTTTGAATATTTTCTAATTGAGCACCAACTGATGTTAAACCAGGTGCAGCACCAGCTATTCCTAATTGTCTTGATCGTTCTTTATCGTATTGGTCAAAAGCATAAGGAAGTGCAGCATCTGTAATACCAGCTAAAATTTGTTGTTGATTCATCGCACTACCAGGAGTACGACCAGCAGAACTAAATTCTGAGTTTACTGATGTTGCAATATCGTTAGCAGCACCTTGTAACATTGGAGATAAAAAAGGATTTAAATACTTGCCAGATAAAGTATCAGCCAGTTGAGTGTTGGCAGCATTTGCCATTACTTCTTGCTGAGCTAATCCAGCTGTCGTTTGCGAACTTGGAGCCACATATCCAGCAGCACTTACACCTTGATTATATAAATTACCAGCTTCTGATAAAATTTGATTTAAAGCTGGTTCTGCTGGTTTATAAGGTTGTACTGATTGCGTACTTCCACCACTTGATCCACCACCGAATGACATTAGTTATTCTCCTTTTCAGTTTGTGTTATAGGTTTTTCTAAAACTACATGAGTTTTTTTATATTGAAATTGTTCCATAATTCGTTCCCAGCCTTTTCTTGCTATTAGTTCCATGTTTGTGCAATTATTTTTTAGAGCAAAATCTTCAAGCACAGATATTAGATGTTGCCATTGTTGTCTTTGTCTGCCTGTAACTATAAAAATATTACAAGATTTTTTTAATTTTCTTTCAACTATTTCAGTAACTACAACACCAAAGTATTTTTCTATTGTTGTTGGTTTAGATTTATCCCAAATAACCCATAGCTGCATTTTGTTTTCTTTAACTGTATCGTAAACAAATTTTGCATCTGTGTGATTGCCTGAGTAAGATAAAGCTTCACTTATGTCTTTTTTAACTAAAGACCAAACATCATCTAAGTTAGACGATGGGATATTAACAATGTTCATTAAGTTATGTTTAAGTAACTTATTCCTATATGAATTGAATCTGTTGAACTTACTGTTGCTTTTAAAATATCAGATTTTTCTAATACTAAAGGTACTGTTAATAATTCAACTGATGTGTTTGCTGTAAGTGATTGTGTCTTTAAAATTGTATATTCAGTATTACTGGCAGAACTATCTAATAAATCCATAGATAGTGTTGGTGTATTACTTGTATTATTTGTAACTCTAATAGATTTTATAATTATAGTTTCATTACTAGCTGCTGTTAGTATAGCTGTTTCACTTGCTGATGCTAAAGCAACTCCTTTAAATTTATAATTATTTGCCATAATTGAATTATACTATGTAAGAATTACCATCTGTAATTGCTGCATCTATTGCTGTAAAACTTTCTGTAGTCCAATAATCTTTATCTTTCATAAGCTCTAAATGTTCTACATTTCTTGAAACACAAGATTTTTTATCTTCATCTGTTTCATTTTCCATTTGAGTACCAGCAATTATATTATTAATTAATGTTACTGAATGACCCATAGCTGTATAGTCTTGAGCAATTTCTTCTGCTGTTTTTACTTCGTCTGACATAGTTTATCCTCCGTGATTATATTGTTGCACATGCAACGGGTTTAAGTTTATCAATTTTCTTAAAATTATCAATAACTAACTTGGGTTCTACCATATTATTTCTTGGGTCACTATCATTAAATTTAGCCTCATCCCACTTATCTTTCATATGAAAATGTAAGTTTTTATTGTGAGAATAACCAAATTGTGTCCAACGTGTACTACCCCAAATAACGACTCCATAAGCTTTAGCTGATGGTGAAAAGTGTTGTAGACAACTATCAATACTAATGAACCCTTCAGCACCTTTTAACATTTCATGGATCTGGGCCCAGTGTAGATCACATCTAATAGTTTTTTGATAGTGTGGTTCGTTAGGTAAAACACAGTTAATAATTGTAGTGTCTTTATATTCTTCTTGCAACATATTAACTAATTGTTGAGCAAGATAAGGTTGATAGTTTCTATTTGGATTGATGTTTTGATATTGAACATTATCTCCATAATTCCATTTAGCTTGACCACCTGAAAACTGAATCATGATGTATTTACCAATCTTATTATCTGCTAACCATTTAGTAACAGCTACTTTATGTTGATCTGTATATAATTTACCTGTCATAGATCTATTAAAATCTACACCGTGATGTTCACAGTAACTTTCAATAATGTGTTGTTTACCAAATTGAAAATTTGATTTGTATGGCTCACAATAAAATATATTATCAGACGCCATGATCCTTGGATCTTGTAACGGTAATGTAGATTCTAAAGCTAGTTTAACATCTGGGTTACCAGCGAAACAATCTATGTAAGGGGTGTATATTTGCACCTCTGATTTCTTCTTTAATTTAGGTAGTAAAGCAGTGAATGCGGTACATTTACCAACACCACCTTCTACGACGTACGTATTAAGCATTATATTCCTTTCGATTTATTAGTTACTTTCTAACGCTTCTATTCTAGATTTCAAGTCTTTATTTTCTTCTGATAATTCTTGAATTGCTTTAATCAAAATTGGGTAAGTTTTCATTGGGTCTGCTTCCCATTTTTCTGGATTATCTTTGTGTACTAATCTAGTATATTCTGCACTACCAAAATCTTGCTCTACTTGATCTAATTCTTGTGCAATAAACCCATAATCTTTTAAACCTTTTGCAGTTCCATCTCTCCTGTTCCAATCAAATTTAACAGGTCGTAAGGCATTTATAAAATCTAATCCATGAGGTATATCTTCAATATTTTCTTTATCTCTTAAATCAGATAATGAAGAAATAGATGTATCGTTACATCTTAAATTAGCTATTGACCCATTACCTAAAGTAAATTCATTATCTACTCCAGCTGAAGAAACGTCAGCCTCATGTCCAATTGCAGAATTATTAAATCCTGTTGTAGCTGTATCTCCAGCTAGATGACCTATATAAGTGTTTTCAGTTCCATTAGTAAGTTGAGAACCAGCGTTATAACCTACGCTTGTGTTTCTACTACCTGTAGTAATACGATAGTTTGCGTATGTTCCTATTGATACAGTTTTTGCTGCTGTTGTTGATGTAAATTGTGCATTATTTCCAACCGCTGTATTTAAATCTCCTGTAGTGTTAGTTTTTAAAGCATTATGACCAACTGCTGTATTATTTCCAGCTGTTGTGTTAGCGTCTAAAGCATTATTACCTACAGCTACATTATCAGTACCTGTTGTGTTATTATCTAAAGCTGTGAAACCTATAGCTACATTATCAGAAGCTGTTGTGTTTGCTTCTAAAGCATTAGAACCTATTGCTGTATTTCTTATTCCTGTTGTGTTAGCAAAAAGAGAAGCTTGTCCCATAGCTGTATTTTCATTACCTGATGTATTACTTCCTAAAGCACTTTGTCCCAAAGCATTGTTTTGACTACCTGTAGTATTAGCATCTAAAGTATTTCTTCCTACAGCTACGTTTTGGTCGCCTGTTGTGTTTGCAGCCATTGCACCACAACCTACTGCTGTATTGTGGGAAGCTGTTGTGTTAGCCTTTAAAACATTTGTTCCGATTGCTGTATTATTAGTACCTGTTGTGTTTAATCTTAAAGAACAAAAACCTATTGCAGTATTATTATCTGCTGTTGTATTACAAGCTAAAGCATTAGTACCCAATGCTACGTTAGCTGTACCTGTTGTGTTCTTAATCATAGAATAAGAACCTACAGCTGTATTATTACAAGCTGTTGTATTATCAAATAAAGTGGCTACACCGATTGCTACATTACTAGCTCCTGTTGTGTTATCTAGCAGAGAACCACAACCGATTGCTACATTATTATTACCCTCTGTGTTATCATTTAAAGCAGTAAGACCTACAGCTACATTTGTAAGACCTGTTGTATTAGAACATAAAGCTTTTCTACCAACGGCTACATTACAATTACCTGTTGTGTTAAGTAGTAAAGCATGTAAACCAACAGCTACATTACTATCTCCTCCAATATTTGCGTCTAAAGCTTGGTAACCTACTGCTACGTTATTATTCCCTGTGTTAGCATTTAAAGCACATACACCTACTGCTACATTTTGTGCACCTGTAGAATTGGTTTTCATAGCATCATCACCAATAGCTACATTGGAAGAACCTGTTGTATTACCTTGTAAAGAATCTGTACCAATACCTATATTAGATGAACCTGTTGTATTGCTATCTAAGGCTTCTACACCTAAAGCAACATTACATGTTCCTGTTGTATTAGCACAAAGTGCTATTTTTCCAATTGCGGTATTATCAGCTCCTGTCGTATTAGCTTTCAGAGCAAAATATCCTACTGATGTATTATTATTCGCTGTGGTATTATCATTACCAGCAAAATTTCCTAAAGCAGTATTATAGCAACCTGTTGAATTATTATATAATGAAGCATGACCAACAGCTGTGTTGTAGCAACCTGTTGTATTAGTAACTGCTGAAATAGAACCTACTGCTACGTTTTGTATTCCTGTTGTGTTAGCTTTTAAACTATCTTTACCTACTGCTGTATTACAAGCACCTGTCGTATTAGCTTCTAAAGCATCTTTACCAACAGCTACATTGTGAACTCCTGTAGTATTTTCTTTTAAAGAACAAGTTCCTAATGATGTGTTAGCACCACCTGTTGTGGTGTTATACAATGATAAATAACCTACTGCTGCATTATTACTTGCAGTTGTATTTTTTTGTAAAGCAGAAGCACCAACAGCTGTATTTTCTCCACCTGTTGTATTAGAATCTAATGCAACATAACCTACTGCAACATTATTATCTCCAGATGTTAATGCTCCAAATACACCTGTTCCAACACCAGTATTTCCAGTTGCAGCATCTAAAGTTCCTGTTGAAGAAGTACCTACTAATAAACTGTTTGTAAAATTTGTTCCACCCTCTTTATGAGTTACTCCACTTGCTTCTGTTGCCCAAGATATATCTGTACCATCTGACTTTAATACTGTTCCATTTGAACCTGGTGCTAAAAGAGCTGTTGCACCACTAGCATTACCATAAATTATTTTACCTCTAGCTATTGCATCAAGTTTATTTAATTCTGTTGCAGTTGAAGTTACTGCTACATCTTCATTTACTTTTGGTGAAGTTAAAGTTTTATTTGTTAAAGTTTGTGTTCCAGCAAGTGTAGCAACAACTGTTGAGTCTATTGATATAGTTCCAGCTGATGTAATTGTTCCACCATCTATCCCTGTACCAGTAGCAATTGAAGTTACTGTTCCTGAGTTTGCTGGAGTTACTACTGTATAAATAATTGCTGTAGAGCCAATTGATCCTGTGCTATTAGTTGTACATAAAAATATTTTATTATCATTTGCAGTTCCTTGATTAACTACAATCATTCCACCAGATAGTTCAGCTATACTGTCATGTTCTGGGTCTCTTGATGCAGCACCACTTGATACTGCAAGGTATAAACCATTTTCAGAATTTGTTGATTGATCTTTTAATAATACTCTATCTCCAGCAACTAAGGTTACACCATCTATTGAATCACCAGCTTCTAAGCCATTCGATAAATTAACATTTGCTGTTGAAGCACACTCTGCAATAATTCTAGTTCTTAAACCAGCAACTGCTTGATCTACATAATCTTTAGTAGCTGCATCTGAATTACTAGATGGAGAGCCAAGTCCTGTTACAGCTCCACCAGATATTGAAACATTGTTTGCAGCTTGTGTTGCAATAGTACCTAAACCTAAATTCGTTCTTGAAGTAGATGCTGATGCTACATCAGATAGATTACTTGCTTTAACAAGTTTTGCATCTAATTGAGTTTGAGCATTAGAGCTTAAAGTATTTATATGTTGAAATTCTGTACTGGTAACTGTTCCATCTGCTATTTTTGTAGCATCTATTGCTGCACTTGCATTTACATCAGCATCAACAATTGCACCATCAACAATTTTAGATGAGTTGATTGAGTTACTTGCAAGTTTAGCAAGAGTTATTTGAGAATCTGCTATGTGCTGAGTATCAATACTGCCATCAACGTAATGTTCGGAATTTATTGAGTCATTAGCTATTTTAGTTCCATCAACAGAGTCAGCTGATAAATGAATTAAATCTATACTACCATCTACATATTGATCGGAGTCCACAGAGTTTGCTGCCATCTTACCAACTGTAATTTGTGAGTTTGCTATGTGCTGGGTGTCAATTGAAGAATCCACATAATGCTCTGAATTTATACTATCATTAGCAATTTTTGATCCATTTACAGAATCTGCTCCTAACTTTTGATTTGTAACTGAACCATCAGCTAAATTAGATGTTCCAATAATTTCTGTTGGAATAGATGAATTAGTTTTACTTAAAATACCTATAAAAATTCTTAATGTATTTGATGAAGAACCTAAGTTACCACTATCAAAAGAACCTGTGATTGATTGTAAAGTACCATTATTAGATGTAGCAGTTATTGATCCATAAACATAACTACCATCTGCTTTTAAAATTTTTAATCTTCTACCAACATGATAGATTGCACTAATATCTACTGAACTAGCAATAGTGAATTGAGTTGTTGAAACCCAAGCTGATGTATATGCACCATCACCATCACCATATTCTACCCATTGACTATCATTAAACCACTCTCTAGTATTTTTCATTAATGCTCTAATGGCATTATTCAAATTACTAGGTAGCATACCCTCATCTACATCAATTCCATTTAATGATGTGTTACTTGCTTGTGTTGTTGAATAATCTTTTATGTTTGTTGTCATATTGCTCCTAATTCATAAACCAACTAAAAGCCTTATCGCTTTCAGTATTATTTTTGTTAATTAAAGTATTTACTGCTTCTTCAATTTGTCTTTGAAAAAACTCCTGTGTTTCTATTGAGTAACGAACATTATCAATATCTATTTTATCTGACATTATCTGTTACCACCTGGACTAGCTGTTAAATCAATACCTTGTGCATTAGTCCAAAGACTTCCAGCTGGTACTTTTACATTTGCTCTAAAATATCTACCAGATTTTCTTACTGGGTTTATACCAGAGTCGTTCATTGAACTTGATGTTGATGATGTAACTGCGTCTGCTAATTTATCTCTAGTTTTAATAATTACATTTGCACTTGCATCTACAATTGGTCTAACACCAGTAATGTTAGCTCTTGCACCAGGAAACAACTCTGTTTCTTTAGTTTCAAGTTCTGCTTCTAAATTTGTTCCAGAAAAAATCGCTGCTTTAAAATCTTCATTTACTGCACCTAAATATAAATGTCCTGTTGTCCAATAAGCTGTATCTAATGAAATATTAATGTCATCTATATTAGAACTTATAATATCCATAAGCTCAACTGTATCTGCCACAATAAATTGTTGAAATATTTGTGATGCTTTAACTTTAGCAATTGACCATTTCTGCGTTACATAATTGTAAATTAAAAGTTTGTCGCATAAACCAGTAACATTTGGATTATCTTTACTTGGATATAACCAAATTGCTAAAGTATTAAATGGATCAACAGCAGCAGATATTCTATCTGTGTATGCTTTGTTTAAATCTTGTTCAAAAAATCTATTTACTTTCTCAGCTCCTATCGGCAAAATTTGGTCGCCATTGATTTGAAAGAATCCGTCAGAAGCATAAAAAAAAACTTGTCTATTATCTTGAGCTACAGTTTGGCCGTATACAGCTCCTCTATTTGGACTCAAAACTGAGAATCTAAACACTACGTTCCCACCCACAAAATCCATACGCAAAATAGAATCTCTCCTAAATACATAACCAACTTCGCCAGAAGTAATTGCAACTATCTGACCACCTGAGCCTGGCAAGTCTTGAGTATCTGATGAACTAACACCAGCTTCCCAAGTTGAAATGTCATTTATTCCTGACCATGCAACTCTATTTTTTGCACCCTCTATATTACCTGTAACTAAAAAATCTCTTATTACACCTGATGTTCTAAACTTAGATGGTACTGTTCCAGATCCTGATGCTGTAACTAAAGTTTGTAAATCAACAAATCCTGTTGAAGTACCCATTAAAAAATATTGAGGAGCATCTACACCATTTGATGCAACAACATAATTACCAAATTGAGTAAAAGTTATAAAATCAGTAGCTGTTCCAGATAAAGGAGTTCCACCGATAAAATTTGTTGTTGTTAATCTTACTGTATCAGATGAAACATTAGTTAAATTTAATCTTCCTACTGTTGCTCTTGTAACAGTAACAACTGCACCTGATACTGATGCTGTAAAATCAGCATGAGCATCAATAGTAGTTTTTAAATTTGTTGCTGTTGTATCGTTATTTGTTTCTACTTTAAACTGAGTTCCTGATGCAGTTCCTGTAGTTGACGTAAAGACAACAGTAGAACCATCATTTTTTTTTAATGTAATAGTTTTTGAAGCACCTATATTTGCATAATCAGAAACAGTAATTGTGCAAGTTGCTTTTGCAGTATTTAAAAATAATCCACCAGCACCTTTATCTGTAAATGCTCCACCAGATAATTGATAAATTGTATCTTCTGTGCCAACAAAAGTAAAAACTATATTTTCATTATTTCTAAAACTTCTTGCTCCTTTAGCATTTTGCAAAACATTAGAAGTACCACTATAAGGAACTAAACCTTTTACAGGCTTGTACGAATTTTGAGCAAAATAAACATTAGTTGCTACAGTTGCTCCAGGATTTAAATGATCTGGTTGGTCTGGCAACCATTCACCAAAAGGTAATTGCATATTTTTTTCCTATTATAAAGTTGAAACAAATGGAGAAGCTACTGTACTATCACCTCTAACTTGTAAAGGAGATCCATTATACTCATCTTCTCTATCGTTTAATTCTAATCTTTCCATAGCTGTTGCAAACATAGATTGCCAAGTTTGAACTTGTTGAGGATTGATACCACCTAAAAAGTTTGCTGCATGAAATAAAGCACCATACAAATAAATTGCTGGATGTGATGCTAGAATATAATTTGTTGTATTAGTTGAACTAAGTGTTGGAAATTTTTTAAAATAATTCATTATCGCTGTATGAGATGAATCAGGTACTGGAGAAAATCTTATTGTATCTCCTAAAATTGTAAATGAAGTTGGCTTACCAGTAGTTGATGTTCCAGTTGTTGTGTCCATAGATGCTGGAGTTGTATAAACTAATGGTGTTTTTGTTTGGCCACTTAAAGTATAAAAATCTCTTATTTGTAAAAAGTCAGTAGGCAAAGCAACAGTTTCTGCATTAACAGTTATGCTTACTTGTGCAATCATAGCTCTAACTCTTAGTTTAGAGTTAAAATCAGCTTCTGCTAATTTAATAAAGTCATCAGCTATCTCAGTTGTTAAATCTGATCTGTTTAACCAGTTAGCAAGTGATGCTTTTAGTTCTGTGTAATTTGTTAGTGCCATTAAATTTTTCCTGGTGCAGTTCTAAAATATCTATAATCAGAACTGTTTAATTTTTCTCTTAATATTTTGTGTTGAACATCTTTAGGTAAAGCAAACCAATTACCATCTTGACTGTTGTTATATTCTTTTGTCCAAATTTCTAAAACAACTGTTGGTACAGTCGCTATTCTTTTTAAATCTTTACTTGGAGAGTAACCATCATTCCTAGTATAAAGCTCTTTGTTAGTTTTGATAACTGGAGCTATGTCAGTTGATGTTTTAACTAGAACACCATCTTTATCATTATCGTAATAAGTATTACTTTTAATACCATCAGATTCTTGTCCAATTTTTCTCATTAACGACCTTGTCCTAAATAACGATTTTGGTTTTTTTGTCTGCGTTCACTTTTTGACTGAGATTTTTTATGAATTCCTCTACGTTTAGGAGGTTTATCTCTAGGTGTGAAACTGACAAACTTTTGTTTTGCCACTACGCACCCATTTCAGTTACATAAACATCTGTAGATGA
>JAAHTH010003239.1_pt1 | contig 11382 bp, 17 predicted proteins | sample 6116091 | NCBI WGS metagenome assembly JAAHTH01 (sample SAMN13939990, study PRJNA603662) | sponge metagenome | isolation source: marine sponge | host: Mycale hentscheli | place: New Zealand | collected 2006
GTTACATTTGGTAATATTTCAAATGCTGGAACATCTAAAATTAAAGCAATTAAGGATGGAAAGCAAGTTGAATTTGCTAAAAGAGTAAATCTACAGATTGATAAAAATCACATTAATGGAGTTACTACAAGAGGAAGAATTGTTATGACACCTCACGGATTTATCAATGATGATGATAAAGAACTTAAAGCTTACAAAAATCAAAATGCGGAAGCTTGGAAGAGTATTTTAGGAGGAACTGACTTTCAAATTGTAGAGGAAGAGTATGAAAGTCACGATATATCAATTTACACCGAAGAACCAGAATAAACTATGAATAAAAAAGATTTACTTAAACTTCTTACAAATACTAAGGAGAATGACATCGATATGTCTGGAAGAAGAATTTTACTATTAGATGGGTTAAATTTATTTTTTAGAAATTTTGCAATGCTTAATATGGTTAACCCTGATGGGATTCATGTAGGAGGTTTAGGTGGATTTTTTCGTTCATTAGGTGCTATGATTCGTCAAACAAATCCAACTGAAGTTTATGTTGTGTTTGATGGAGTTGGCTCTACAACAAATAGAAAAAACATAATACCTGAGTATAAATCAGGAAGAAATGTTACAAGAGTTAATTGGGAGGTATTTGAAAATATAGAGGAGGAGGATACTTCTAAAATTGAACAAATAGTAAGAATCATTCATTATTTAAAAACATTACCTGTTAAAACCATGTCTTTAAATAAAGCAGAAGCCGATGATATTATTGCGTATTTAAGTACTACATTGCCAAAACAACCTGAAGATAAGGTATTTATAGTATCTAGTGATAAGGACTTCCTCCAATTGATTTCCAACCAAGTTATTGTTTATAGACCAATTGAAAAGAAATACTACACTGAGGAGGTATTTAAAAGTAAATATAAAATCTCACCTAAAAACTTCATTTTATATAAAACTCTATTAGGAGATCAATCAGATAAAATTAAGGGAATTAAAGGTTTAGGTGAAAAAGGCTTACTTAAAAAATTCCCAGAATTAAAAGAAGACATAATCTCATTTGATGATTTACTTAAAATATGTGAGAGTAAATTTAAAGAGCATGTTGTTTATGCTAGGGTATTATTAGAAGTAAGTGACTTAGAGAAGAGTTATAAAGTTATGGATTTAGATAATCCAATGTTAGATGAAAATGACAAAAAATACATAGATGAGATTGTAGCCGCAGATGATTTAAATTATCTTCCTAAAGAATTCATCTCACTATACAATGAAGACAAATTAGGAGGAATGATAAGAAATTTGGATTATTGGTTAGATGAAAATTTTAAAAAATTAGTTATAAATAAATAAATAAGTTATATGACATTAAAAAAGTTTGAAGAATATGGAAAAGATTTTCAAATAAAAGTAATATCATCATTATTAACCCATAAAGAGTTTCTTATAAACATTTATGATATTATTAATGATGAAGATTTTACTAATCAAGCTCATCGCTGGATTGTAAAAGAAATTCTAAAATACTATAATAAGTATCATACTACACCCTCATTAGAAATTTTAAACGTTGAAGTTAAAAAAGTTGAACATGAAGTTTTAAGACTATCAATAAAAGAACAACTAAGAGAAGCCTACATAACAAGTGATGATGACTTAGAGTACATTATGGAAGAATTTTCATCATTTTGTAAAAACCAACAATTAAAGAAAGCACTTCTATCCTCTGTTGATTTACTAAAAGCTGGAGATTATGATTCAATTAAAATAATGGTTGAAAATGCTTTAAAAGCAGGACAAGATAAAAATATAGGCCATGAATATAATTTAGACATTGAAACTAGATATAGGGAAGACAATAGAAGACCAATACCAACACCTTGGCCTCAAATAACAGAATTACTACAAGGTGGATTAGGTGAAGGTGACTTTGGTTTAATATTTGGTAATCCTGGAGGAGGCAAATCATGGTCATTAGTTGCATTAGGAGGATATGCTATTAAAATGGGTTATAATGTTTTACATTATACTTTAGAATTAGGTGAGGATTATGTTGGAAAAAGATATGATGCCTTTTTTACTCAAATTCCTGTTAATCAAACTGAGCAATTGAAATCTAAAGTAGGAGAAATAATTCCCCAACTACCAGGAAAATTAGTTATTAAAGAATTTCCTATGGGTAAAACTACCATCCACACCATAGAATCTCATATAAGAAAATGTAAAGACTTAGACATTGATGCTGATTTAATAATCATAGATTATGTTGATCTTCTTTCATCAAAAAGAAAAAATGCTGATAGGAAGTATGAAATTGATGATATTTATACAAGTACTAAAGGATTAGCTCGAGAATTAAAATTGCCAATTTGGTCGGTTTCTCAAGTTAATAGAGCAGGTGCAAAAGACGATGTTATTGAAGGAGACAAAGCTGCTGGATCTTATGATAAAATTATGATTACAGATTTTTGTCTTTCGTTATCTAGAAAAGCAAAAGATAAAGTTAATGGCACTGGTAGGTTTCACGTAATGAAAAATAGATATGGAATGGATGGTTTAACATATGGAGTAAAGGCAGATACATCAACAGGTCATTTTGAAGTTCACAACTACAATGAAGATGATGAAATTATAACAAATCCTAAAACTTCACCACATTCCAATATAGATAGTTTTGACAAACAACAATTGAAAGATAAGTTTTTTTCTTTAAACCCTTAAAAATAAAACAACTATGCCGAAACCAAATTTACTCAAGGAAAGAATAGTCTATAAACCTTTTGAATATCCTAAAGCCCATGAATATTGGCTTAAACAACAGCAAGCACATTGGATTCATACTGAAGTTCCTATGATGTCTGATATTAATGATTGGAAGCAAAATTTAACTAAAACTGAAAAAAATATTATAGGCTCAATTCTTAAGGGATTTGCACAAACAGAAACTGTAGTAAATGATTATTGGACTGGATTAGTGACAAAATGGTTTAGAAAACCTGAAGTAATTGCAATGGCTACTACATTTGGAGCTATGGAAACAATACATGCTGAAGCTTACTCTTTATTAAATGAAGAATTAGGATTAGATGATTTTAGTGAGTTTTTAGAAGATGAAACAACAATGGCTAAAATTGAAAGTCTAATGAAAGTTAGAGATAGTTTTGTTGGTGACCTAGATTGGCATGAGGTAGCTAAGTCTTTAGCTATATTTTCAGCTTTTACTGAGGGAGTAAATTTATTTTCTTCATTTGCAGTTTTACTTTCATTTAAAATGAGAAATAAACTTAAAGGTGTAGGACAAATAGTTGAGTGGTCAATTAGAGATGAGTCACTTCATTCAGAAGCAGGATGTTGGTTATTTAGAACTTTAATTGAAGAAAATCCATCATTAAAAACTCCTGAGTTAGAAGCTGCTATAAATGAAGCAGCATTAATTTCCCTAAAACTTGAATTAGATTTTATAGATAAAGTTTATGAATTAGGAGACTTAGAAGGATGCTTAAAATATAATTTACAAAATTTTATTAAACATAGAGTAAATACAAAATTAGGAGATTTAGGATATAATCCAATAATAACAGACATAGATATGACAGCAGTTAATGACATGAAGTGGTTTGATCATCTCTCAGGAGGTAAACAACATACTGATTTTTTCGCATCAAGAGTAACTAACTACAGTAAAGGAGCAATGGAGTGGGACACTTCATCAATATTTTAAATTATGGATAATAACTTAATATCAGATTACACAAAATGGGAAAAAGGTAAAGACTACCCAGAACATATGGATGAAATATCTTTAGCAACAATTTCTAAAGGTTATTTACTCCCTGGAGAAACACCAAAAAAAGCTTATAGAAGAGTAGCTAGTTCAATTGCTCAAAGACTAGAAAGACCTGACTTAGAAAATAAATTTTTTAAATATATTTGGAATGGTTGGATTGGATTAGCCTCCCCTGTTTTATCAAATACAGGCACAGATAGAGGTTTACCTATCTCATGTTTTGGAATTGACACACCTGACTCAATTAGAGGTATTGGTTTAACAAATGCGGAATTAATGCGTTTGACTTCTTATGGTGGTGGAGTTGGAATTTCTCTATCTAAAATTAGAGGAAGAGGCGAAGGAATTAGAGGAAATGGAAAAAGTGAAGGAATTGTTCCTTGGGCTAAAATTATGGATTCAACTATAATAGCCACTAATCAGGGCAGTGTTCGAAGAGGGGCTGCTAGTGTTAATTTAGACATTAATCACCCTGACATTAAAGAATTTCTACAGATAAGAAGACCAAAAGGTGATCCAAATAGGCAATGTTTAAATCTACATCAATGTGTAGTTGTTGATGATAATTTCATGAAAAAATTAAATGATAGAGATCAAGAAGCAATGGAGTTATGGCTTGAGATTTTAAAAGCAAGAGTTGAAACTGGTGAGCCCTACATAATGTTTAAAGACAACATTAATAAAGACAATCCAATGTCTTACTTAATGAATAATTTAAATGTTTCAATGACTAATATATGTACTGAAATTACACTCCATACAGATGAAGAGCATTCATTTATTTGTTGTTTATCATCATTAAATTTAGCTAAATACGATGAATGGAAAGAAACAGATGTGGTTGAAACTGCTATTTACTTCCTAGATGGAGTAATGCAAGAATTTATAGATAAAACATCTGGTAAAGAATCAATGGTAAGAACTTATAGACATGCTAAAAAAGGAAGAGCATTAGGTTTAGGTGTTATGGGTTGGCATTCATTTCTCCAAAAGAAAGACTTACCCTTTAATTCAATAGCTTCTACAGCTTGGACACATACAATATTTTCTCAAATAAAATTAAAAGCAGAAGAAGCAAGTCGACAACTAGCAAAAGAATATGGAGAGCCTTTATGGTGTAAGGGAACAGGAATGAGAAATACCCACTTACTTGCAATAGCCCCAACAGTAGGCAATTCTAGATTAAATGGATGCTCAGCAGGAATTGAACCCCACCCTGCTAATATTTACACATTTAATGGTGCTAAAGGAACTTTTATTGTTAAAAATAAAGAATTAGAAAAAGTACTAGAAGAAAAAGGTCATAACATTGAAAAGATATGGGATCAAATTTTAGTTGACAATGGCTCAGTTCAAAATTTATCTAATGATATTTTAACTGAAGAAGACAAAGAAGTATTTTTAACCTTCTCAGAAATTAATCAATTGGGATTAGTTCAACAAGCCGCCTTAAGACAAAAATATATTGACCAAACACAATCATTAAATTTATCATTTGACCCAACTGACTCACCAAAGTGGATTAATCAAGTTCATATGGAGTCTTGGAAATTAGGAATAAAGACATTATATTACCTACGAACAGACTCAGTAATTAAGGGTGATTTAGGATCAAGAATGACTGAATGTACATCTTGTGATGGTTAATAATATTTATAATAAACAGTATGAAAAAATCAGAACTCCGAAATATAATCAAAGAAGAAATATCAAAGTTAAATGAAAAATATGATTTACGAAGTCGACATTTAGCTCAGAAAATAGAATACCATACACGAAGTAAAGGTATGAGTAAACCTGTTCCCTATGGAGTATTTAAAGAAGCCGTAAATATATGCATTGGAAGAATGTATTCAAGTGATAAAAAACTATGCACTTGTGCAGAAAATGAACCTTTAAATGAGCAACAGTCTTTACCCCAGATGAAAGAAAAAGAAGAAATCTCAAAATTAAATGAAATTGCCTCCCCTGAAGAGTTTTATTTAGGTAAATTTGAAGGAGAGTGGAGGAGAAGGGGAGGAGGATGGAAGAAAGAAGAGACAAAGTTAAAAAAGGCCATAACAAGATGGGCTTTATCTCATATGCCTCCTACTAATGCTGACCGTGCTGATGCTTTTAAAGATGAATTAGAAGAGTGGTTAATAGATTATGCTAAACCAATAATAAGTGATGTAGTAGATAATTATAAAGAATATTAAAAAATGAAACGATCCGAACTAAGACAAATTATCAAAGAGGAAATACGTAGCGTATTGAATGAAAATGGGCTTGGTACTCCTGAAGAATTAAAAAGTTTTTTATATTCTAGACAATCTGATATAGTTGGTTGGGTAAAAGAAGCAATTAAAAATCACGGAGAAGAAAATATTTCCTGGGAAGAAGATATTAAACAATGGATAGCAGATGATGCTGGAGAAATAACCCCAGGTAAATTTTTACTAACATATCAAGACACAGCTTATAAGGGATATGATGAATATATGTTTCATCCTGTTTATGATGAATTTGTAGAAACAACTTATAACCAATTTTTTAAAAAATGAAAAAATCACAACTAAGACAAATTATTAAAGAGGAAATATCCAAGGTATTAAAGAAAAATAATCCCAACATTCCTACTAATAACTATCCCCAAGTAGACCTCGAAATCCAAGGAGAAATATATACTATCCCAGTCAATATGGAAGATAGAGAAAGAATATTTAATGGTCCTAACTATGATGCTGAGAATGAGTTAGAAGATATATTAGATGCTGAAGGAATGAGTGAAGAAGGGAGATCAGGTTCTGCAATCGCTTCTGATTTAAGACAACAAGACGTAACAGATAGATTTGGAAATTTGGATACTAAATTATTTAAACGAATTAAATCCTTAGGAGTACAAGTAGATGCCCTGAATGGGATGTTAGATGATAGAATTGAAAGAGCCGCAACATCACTTCACCCAGGAAGTTTAAAGGGGTTAAAAGGGTGGTGAAGTCGATTTGGTAGAAATTATTGGTGAAAGTAAAATAATTAAAAAGTTTTTTAAAAAAGTTATACCATGAAAATATTTAACAAATTAAAAAAGAAAATTATGGCTTTTAGAGACATTTTTAAAGACAGTAATGATTTAAATGAAAAAACTATTGTTGGCTTTGCATCATTTGCAATTATGGCATTATTTGCTATTGCTGATATAATATCAGGCGCTTTAGGTAAAGATTTAGTTATTAATGAGTTTATTTATAATTCATTTTTAATTATTACTTTAGGTAGCTTTGGTATAGCCGAAATAGGAAAAATAGCAGCAGGATATAAAAAAAATAACCCAGAAAAATAAATTAAAATGAAAAAATCAGAATTAAGAAAAATTATTAAAGAAGAAATATTAAAGGAAAATTGGTTGGGCCAGGAACAAATAGATCGTTTTGAAGGTACAGTTAATATGAGAGACCTTAAAACATTACAGGATATGCTTCGAATAGTAGGACACCAATGGTTTGAAGATGGATTTTTAAAAGAAGATATTAAGGACTATATTAATTACTACATAGACCAAATTTAAAAAAAATAAAATGTACACAACATCAGAAATAATTGAGGTTTTAGTTGATAAAAACTACGTTGTTTTCCAAAACGACTCAAAACCATATAATCTTAACTACGTAGGCATAAGAGACACATCAGGAGTAAATACTTTTAATGATGTATTTTCTATGTTTTGGAAATATAAAGGAGAGTGGAGTAATGTTACTTGGAAAGGTACTACTGACCCAGGAACTTATTGGTTAGAAAATCCAATGAATCCACATGGAACCGCAATTTTAAAAGAAGACCAATGGAGAGGATGTTGGAAGTTAGGATTACATCAAGGAAAATATGAAGCTTTAGTTCAAAGAAAAGAAGTAACTGTAATAAGAGATGGGAATAAAGACAATGTCCTTAACATTGAAGGTGGATATGAAGACACAGGATTTTTTGGAATAAATCACCACAGAGCAAATGCCAAATCAGAAAGTACCCAAATTGATAAATGGTCAGCAGGCTGTCAAGTAACTGCTAACCCTAATGAGTATGATGTATTTATTCAAATTTGCAAAGAGGCTCAAGAATTATGGGGAGAAGGCATAACTTACACATTATTAAATAAAAACGATTTCAAATAATAGCTATTGAAAAAATTTATATTTCCAATAATAATTGCTCTTTCAGCATTATCGGTAAGTGCATCTGCAGCTTATTATAGTGTATTTGGTTTATCTCATTTATTTAGTGGGGCAGGAATAGCTATTATTATAATGGCTTCTTCCTTAGAAGCATCCAAACTTGTAGTAGCTTCTTTACTCCATCAATATTGGAAAAAACTAAACATACTACTTAAATCATATTTAACTATAGCCTTATTTGTTTTAATCTTAATTACATCAGCTGGCATTTATGGATTTTTAACAAATGCATACCAAATAACTGCTACTAAAAGCAAAGTAATTGAAAATCAAATTGCTATAGTTGAAAGTAAAGGTTATTATTTTACTGAAAATATTACTAGAGTTGAGGATCAAATGAAATCCAAAAATAACAGAATTAATACTTTAGCAAATTTAAGAACTCAACAAGAAACTAGATTAGATTCCTTATACCAAAGACGTAGTTTTAGAAGTGCAAGAAAAACAGAAGTAATAATAAAAGAAGCTAATAATGATATTAAGTTATTAGAAAGAGATGTAGACACATTAAATACTAAAATCAATAGCTTAAATGACTCAATAAATAAAATCCATCTAGAAGTTTTAAACCTACAAACATCTAATGAAGCAGCAGCAGAATTAGGTCCTTTAAAATATCTAGCTGATCTTTTAAATAAACCTATGGATGTTGTTATAAATTGGCTTATGATGATTTTAATCTTTGTTTTTGACCCACTAGCCATTGCTCTAGTTTTAGTAGCTAATGTTGCTTTTAATATAGCAAGAGGGAAAGAAACAGAATCTAAACCTAAGAAAAAACGTAGATGGAAGATATATGGTGAAAAGAAACAGAATAATATTAAAATGTCTGTACCTGAAGGTAAAGAATTTAATGTACCCTATCCCATAAAGGAGGAAGCACCTAAAAAAGACCATATAAAAGAAATTGAAGAACTTCAAAAAAAAATTGAAAAAATTAATAAAAGTGATTTAATTGAAAAAAGAAGGAATGAAGCATCCCAAAAAATCCAATCCCAAATTAATAAATTAAAGAGTGAAGATGATGAAAATCAAATAACTTACTGATGGAAATATTTGGCTTCCTGGGGAAATGACGTTATATTTAGACGTAATTGAGAAACAAGACAAAAATAAAGGTTATGAAAAATAAAGAAATTCGTGAAATTTTAATGAATAATAAAATTGTATTTACTGTTAAAGGTATAACAGAGTATAGTGAACAAGAAGATGGTACATATGGTTATCACCCAAAAAAGTTTATAACATCATTATATGAAGAAAGTGTAAAAGCAATATATGAAGCAGATGCTCAATGGAGTGGGATGAATGTAAATAAATTTGGCCCAACATGCATTACACTTTACACTTATGATATATTGGGGAAGAAATCAGTTGGAAAAATAAAATATGAAGACATAACAATTATAGGAGGATGAGATTAGAAAAAACAAAAGATTATAATGGAAATGTTATTAAATCTGGTGATAGAGTTAAATTCACCTGTAAGATTACAGGTTTAAGAAAAGAGGGAGTAATCCATCATATGATTGGGGGAAGTTTTGGAATTGAAGATAAGAAAATAAGAGCAATTTATAAATACTCAGATACTAAAGTTTATAAAATAATAAAATTAGGTTTGGATAATTAAAAAATTAATGTTATTTTAAGTATATGAAGATATCACATGAAGTACCAATACCATATTTAGGATTAAGTGAAGACTTTAATGATTATGATTATTGTCTTCCTCATCTTTTAGATGAAAGTAAAGAGTATGAGGAGTATTTTAGAAATGCTAAAGCAAAAGGTCGTTATATTATAATGGACAATTCCTTACATGAATTAGGCAAACCTTATGACTCTGATAGACTATGGTATTGGATGAATGAATTAGAGCCTAATGAATTTATAGTTCCTGATTACTGGCAAAATAAAACAAGAACATTAGTTTCAGCTAAAGAATGGATAAGTAAAAAATATCCTGACAATACAACACCAGTTGCTGTTGTTCAATCTAAATCTAAAACAGATGCTCTTGAATGTTATTATATTTTAAAAACTCAAGGTTATCAAAAAATAGCTTTCTCATATGGGGCTGATTGGTATTATGATGAAGGGTTATCAACAACAACTGACAAAGAAAATAAATTTATAACTAAAGCTCATGGTAGGTTTAATACAATAAAAGAATTCCAAGAAAAAGGTTTAATTTCTAACTTCGATAGAATTCATCTATTAGGTTGTAATGTTCCTCAAGAGTTTAGTTGGTATAAAGATATGCCTTTTATTGAGTCAATAGACACATCAAATCCTGTTATTCATGGTTTAGCAGGTTATGAGTATAAAGACTTTGGTTTAGATTTTAAATTAGATCATAAAGTAGATAAATTTAAAGGAGAAAGGAAAAATTGGAATATAGTATTAAATAATGTTAAAAAATTTAGAGAGCAAAAATGGAAGACTTAGAAGAAGAATGTTGGGGGCAAATTAAAAAATTAAATTGGTGGAATGATCCTAATGATGATAGAGTATCATCTGAATTAAAAAGATACTTTACATTAAATGAAATTATTAGATTGAGAGACTTTGTTGACAATAAACAGAGAGAACTAATGGATAAATTCAATGAAGATTGGTTAGATGATCCAGGAATTAATGTTAGTGATGATGGTTGGAGTGACTTAACAGCTGAGATTATAGGTAGAGGAGAAGAATATTATAATAATATTACAGCTGAACAACTATCAGAAATGGCTGACCGTAATGACTATCAAGAAAGTTTTTTATATTGTTTTCATATTGCCTATGACTTAGAAAGAGAATTAAAAGAAAAAACATATAGTGAAGTTTTTAAAGTAAATAAATTAAATTAAAAAAATATGGTATCAATTGATGGAATAGAGTATTACTCATTGTATGAGTATTTAGGAAAAGCAGCAGGTCCTGACTTAGGAACAAAAGTAAATGCAGCTGCAATAGATAAAAGACAACCTATCATCAAACAACAAGTTGACAACCCAGTTTTTAAAGGGGAGGTTATGTGTTATACTAAGAATTTTCTAAATGGATATTTTGGTAAAGATGAGTATGATGTAAATCTTGATTACTTTCAAACAACAAAGGATGATGATTTACCATTTTAAAAATGACAGTAAAAGAATTTCAAAATAAGCTAGATCATTGGAAAGATAATTTTTATATTAAATATAAATTATTGGACATTGATTTTGAAATGTTTATGTTAATGAATGGATTATCAAAAGAAGAATTTAAAAAATTAATTAAAAAAATATGAAACAAGCAGTATTAAGTTTAAGTGGTGGAATGGATTCAAGTACATTACTACTTCATTTACTAGAAAAAGGTTATAAAGTAACAGCTCTTAGTTTTGATTATGGTCAAAAACATAGAGTTGAATTA
>JAAHTH010002462.1_pt1 | contig 11379 bp, 10 predicted proteins | sample 6116091 | NCBI WGS metagenome assembly JAAHTH01 (sample SAMN13939990, study PRJNA603662) | sponge metagenome | isolation source: marine sponge | host: Mycale hentscheli | place: New Zealand | collected 2006
GCCATAACCAGCGCTTTTTACACCACTTTGGTATTCCTTGTGATGAGCTTATTGTTCACGATAGTGATCTACTTTCTTGACTTCGACAACGACAGTTCCCATAGATCCCTGGAGTTTCTGGTTAGAACATGGGAAAAACCATCAGATTTTCATCAATGGCTAATTATTTCAACTGCATTAATCGCCGCGGTGGGATTTTATTGCCTCACTCAGGCTTATATATTGGCTGATTTCAGCGTTGTTGCTCCTTTTGAATATACCTATCTACTCTGGAGTGTTTTATTTGGGTATCTCTTCTGGAATGAACTTCCACAGACTCAAAGCGGATTTGGAATTTTACTGTTAATCCTAAGCAACCTTTATATTCTGAGAAGAGAAACTATTTTGAGGAAAAGAAAAGATCTTCCCTAGACCACCTCTAGATCTACACTACCTGGTAATCCATTCAGACATCAATCATTCATTTCCCCTTTTTATGTCGCGTTCTTGCAACCCCAAGCATGCTGTCAAAAAAACCCTCAGTTTCCGCTATCACGAACGCATTTAGCTCATCAGCCTCAGTCTGATAGTCTCTTTCCTCTGGTGGCGTTACCAGATATTTGTCGTATTCTCTTTGCAATTATTGGGCGGTTAAAACCATATTTTGCCACGTACTCCCCCATTGAAAGCTGTGGGAAAACCCACCAATAATCGCGAGTGTGGCAGCAAGAACCGGTGTACCCAGATCAAAAACCGCTTTCATTACCTGGTTATCCGCGAGCATAGAAGATGAAGATAAGGAGGCACTCAGAGTGACTAATGCCCCCAGGATCACAGTCAGGGAACGAGTTATTTTGTACCAGCGCTTATTCGATTTACTGGAATCCCAATAATAGTTGATTGCATCTTCATACCGAACCCTGATGTATTCATCCTTTACTTGTTGATCTTTTACCTGTTCATCTTTTAAGGTGTGACTCTCTCGTACTTTTTGAGTGTTTTCTCTGGTGGCTTCTTTAGCCGCTCCCCTGGCTACTTCCCTGCCCTGATCATCGGTTGTTGTCATAGTATGGCCTCATGGTATTGTGTCATGGATAATTTCTCGTGATTAGCTATATCGACCAGCTATGATACTGGAGCTGGTATTTCCCTCATGCCCTTGCTCGATGCCCGAATTAACACTGATGAGCTGTCGTGAACCAGAGCATCAATATTAAATGGGAGTAAGTGTTCCTTCAGGGTACTTGAAATATCCCACTCGCTCAATATCCCGAATCTCAACGGTTATTTGAATCTCGACCAATTCATCCTCCACACGAAACCATTTCATCAGGGCCGCCTTCATCTGTTGACCAAGTATCTGTTTGACTTCCAGGGTTCGACCTTCCATAAATCGCACATCTAAGTGCACAAAGGCCAATTGGGGTTCGCCCTGGGCCACATAAAAAGAGTCAGCAGGTCTCACTCTACTTTTACAATTATCGATAAGGATTCCCGCTGTGTCGGACAAAAGTCCATGTAAAGTCTGAAACAATGGTGAGAAATCATGCTGCTGTTTTAGATTCGCAGAATATTCAAGAGTTAGATGGGGCATTTTTCACTGTTAGAAATAAAATAAACATAAGGGCAAATAAAACTTCTTCCAACCTGTTACCAAAGCTCAACTCATAATATATTCTACATTTTAGAAAATCACTAGAATATCAATATGCAAGCCTTCTCAAACATTCGGGTTATTGATCTAACCCATGTCATCGCAGGGCCTTTCTGCACCTATCAACTTGCGGTAATGGGTGCAGATGTCATTAAAATCGAACCCCCGCACAATCCGGACATGACTCGGGCTAACGGGCATGATATTCCCCATGGTGAAAATGGACTTGGTTTTTCTTTCACTTCACAAAATGCTAACAAAAGAGCAATCGGCCTCGATATTAAAAGCCCCAAGGGCAAAGAAGTACTCACCAAACTCATTGAAACTGCAGACGTGCTAGTGGAAAACTATCGCAGTGGCGCATTGGCAAAGCTGGGACTGGGTTATGAAGATGTCAAAAAAATACGACCTGATATCATCTATTGCTCCATGACCGGATTTGGACAGGGCGGACCTAAAGCCCAACACACGGCCTATGACAATGTCATTCAGGCATTTTCCGGACTGATGGAAGCAACCGGAAGTTCTCAAACCGCACCGATGAAAGTAGGTCCCCCGGTACTCGACTATGGTACCGGTATCCAGGCTGCGTTTGCCATCGCCGCAGCATTGTTCCAGCGAACACAAACCGGAGAAGGACAACATATTGATGTTGCCATGCTGGACTCAGCAATCATGTTAATGAGTGCTAATGTCACCTATTACGACCAAATGGGGAAATTACTGGGCAATAGCGGCAATATGAGCGCAACTAACGCCGGGTATAGTTGCTATCAGACCATGGATGGGCTTTTGATGATGGGAGCATTCACCGGAGAACAGTTAAAAAACATGTGGTGTGTGCTGGGAGATAAGGAACATGGAGACGAATTGAGATCACTCCAACCGCCAGCCATGGGGAAACATGTCGAGAAGGATACAAAACGGTTAGCGAAACTCTTCATGGAAAAAACTGCCGCAGAATGGGAAGTCATCATGAATGAAAACAAAGTACCCGCTGCCAGAGTGCGTAAGCTTGATGAGACGCTAAAACATGCCCAGCTACAGAGCCGAACCTTATTGCAGGTTCCTGAAGATTCAAGCAATGATCAAAAGCTCCCCACAGCCTCATTTAAGTATGCAGAAAATGGCCCTGCCCTTCACCGAGCTCCTCCAATGTTTGCTCAGCACACCCGACAGATTTTGACTGAGATAGGATATAGTCAGTCGCAGATTAGTGAGCTGAACAGGGAAGAAATTATTGCTACCCTGGACTGAAACACATATCTTATGCACCTCTCTTATGTACCTCCATCTCATAGTGATATCCGAAGGCTACCATTCACATAGTTGGTAAAATCATTATGAATGCTCCATAAGTGAGCGCGGGTACCATTCCCCCACTTCCCCAGACCAGAAACGTGAAAACCGGCTGATTCCGTTAGAAGTCAATCTCAAATAAACAGAGTCATCTGTATTTTCTATCTTTTGCACTGTCCAGGCATGGACATTGTTGCCTCCGTTATTCATACTACCGAAATCCAAAACTACCGATATTAGTAATATGTAGAGGGATAAGATGAACAAAAATCATATCTAAATGGCGCGTTTCTGGCCAAAAAATAATTACGCGGAGGAATATAATGACGACTAAACTATCGAGGCGGGAAATACTAAAGCGGATTGCTGTAACCGGAGGTTCAGTGCCTTTGGTAAAAGCAATGGGCATTTTGGGGCTGGCCCATGTCCCGGAAGCAGCTTTTTCCCATGACTCAGCAGAAGGAATCAACCCCCAACAGGGAGCCGGCAAGACAGTAGCCATCATTGGTGCTGGATTGTCAGGTCTGACAGCTGCCTATGAACTATCAAGACGAGGTTATGAATGCCACATATTCGAGGCTGATAAACGACCTAAAGGAAGAACGTTTACTGTGCGTCCAGATGGCTCTGCCGATAGCTGGTATCAGGAAGTAGGTAGGGAAAAAGAAGTCTGCTCTTTCGACGAAGTCGATGGACCTGGTTCGCTATATTTCGAAGCCGGCGCAGGCAGAATCCCCTCCCATCATCGTAATGTACTCCATTATTGTAGAGAATTTAACATTCCCCTGGAAAGTTATATCTTTGGCAGTCGCAGTAATCTGGTTAGGAGCGACAGCATTAATAATGGTAAACCTGTCCAGCTTCGCCATTTCAAACATAACTTAAGGGGTTATCTGGCTGAGATGTTCCGAACCGCAGACTCAAGTCGACTGGACGGCCAGATATCTGAAGAAGAAAAAACCAGACTGCTCGACGCCTTGAGCAAATCCTTCGGTGAGCTTGATAACAATTATGAATACGAAGGTGGGTCTCATGCAGGATACTCAGTGCAGCCGGGTGCAGGCAACCAACCCGGTGAATTGTTTAAACCGTTTGCCTTCGCGGACCTCCTGAAAGCAGAAAAAATCTGGAATAGTCAGGTCTACAATGATATGCGTTATTACTGGCAAACCAGTTTAATGCAACCAATAGGAGGCATTGACAACATTGCAGCAACCTTCCTGCGACAACCTGCTAACAATGGAAAACTGGTTGGGAACCTGGTTCAGCTGAACACAAAGGTAAATAGTGTCTACGTCAACAAGACCCCTGGCAAAGTCGAAATTACCCATCAACACGTCGACCACCTGGGTAATCCCACTGGCGAAGCTGAAGAGCTATTCGTCGCAGATTACTGTGTTTCTACCATCGCACCGTCACTACTGGGTAAAATTGATCACGATTTCGATGAAACATTCGCAGATGCCCTGTTCACTGGAGTTGATAATGTGCATGCTGGCAAAGTTGCCTGGCAGTCGGATCGATTTTGGGAGTCTGACGATTATTACATTTACGGCGGTATCAGTTGGACCTCTGATTTCATCAGTCAGATATGGTATCCATCTGCGGGTTTCCATAACAAACGAGGCATTTTAACCGGAGCCTATGTCCGTGCGGAGGTGGGAACAGAATTTGGAGAAATGACTCGAAAACAACGAATCGCTCAGTCGCTGGAAGATGGCATCAGACTACACCCTGAACTCAATCCAAGCCACAATCCAATGTACCATGATGTCAGCAAAGCGATGACTATCTCCTGGCAGAATATGCCATTTCGGGATGGAGGCTGGTTCACCTGTAGTCAGGAACAACGAGATAACGGGTATCAGACTTTGTTAAAAGGGCAAAACGGCACTCTATTCATGGGGGGCGATGCCATGAGTTATACTCCTGGCTGGATGGAAGGCGCTATCGCTGCAGGTGTCATGGCGACGAACAACGTTGTTAAAAACACTGAATTAAGCAGGCAAGCCTAGGTTAGTCAGACGGGTATATTCGAGTCTGAAATACTTCTCAGGCCAGGAATACCCTATAGACCAGGAAGGTTTTAGAATGCGAAGTGCGTGCAATACGCACTTCGCTTCTTTTTCTATTTATTTTCTTTTTATTCGTTTTCCCGCAAAGACTCCCGAACATCAGTCGTAGGGAGAAGACTGATTCTCCGGTCGGGTTTTAAACCATTTAAAGGTCCACATATACTGCTCTGGTGCGAGCCGAACCATGGCTTCAAGCCCCCTATTCATCAATACAGCGCTCTGCTCTGGCGATGATGACGACAAGTTCTCCATCGGTTCGGCAAACTCAAAAGTGTAAATACCTGTTTCAATGTCCAGTCGGGTCATACAGGGAACAGCCTTTGCTTTTCCAAGCCGGCAAAGACGACCTAACGTAGTGAGAGTCGAGGTTTGCACGCCAAAAAAAGGCGCGAAGGTAGTGTACTTTGCCTCACCAAAGTCTTCATCGGGCAGGTAACATACCACATAGCCTGCTTTGATTCCCGAGATCAAATGCCGTAGCCCATTTTCTCTCATAAGAATCAGGGAATCATTGAACCTCGTCCTTGAGCGATGCATTTTCAACGTCAGCAGATCATTCTTCTGAGGTTTCATGGTCACAACCATGGGACTATTCCTCGAAACCGCAATACCACTCGCCTCTAGCCCCATAATGTGTGGTGACACAAGAATGACACGTTTATTCTCAGTAAGACTCCGATATTTTTCTGGATCAGCACATTGGACGATTTGCTCTAATCGCCGGGGCGACGCCCACCATATGGTTCCCATATCCATTAGCATGGCACCAAAAACCCGATAGTGATTCACCATCATTCGATGGCGTTCTTCATCTGAAAGCTCGGGGAAACACATCAAAAGATTAGTGATAACAATCTTCCTGCGTTTATGGTTACGCTTACGCATCTGGTCACCCAACCAGGCACCCAACCGCATAACCATTTTCCTTGGCAACCAATGTATTAGCCACAAAACAAAGAACATCATCCAGGTTCCCCAATACCGAGGAAGTAAAAAAGAAAATTGAAATCCTGGCATCGAGAATCAAAATCTCACAATAGGATAGATGGAAGAAGGGATAGACAAAATGGAATCAATAAACATCAGTTTATTGGTGTTGGTGTTGGTGTTGGTATCGATATCAGTATAGGTAGTGTATTGCTGCCGCCATTTTAACACCAGCCTATTGATTTAAAAATAAGTTGAGTAAAGTCGAAAAATCTTGCGATATCGGGGGCGTCAAATCCCATTAGACCCAGCTCCAGTTTCCAGTTTCCAGTTATCCAGTACCCAGTTATAGAGAGCGTTTGATTTCTTCTTTACGCTTGGCCACATAGGCCTCTAATTCTTCTTCAATGGACGGATCCATAGCCGGTTTTTCATAATTAGCCAGACAGGCTTGCCAAGTCTCGGTAGCTCTTTCAGTTGCTGTTTTCTCTCCGTCCAACTCCCATACTTCATAGTTACGCCAATCAGAAAGCATCGGAGTGTGGAAAGCATCCTTATAGCGAGCCAGAGTATGGGGATGATCAAAGAACTGGCCCCCAGTAGGCACCTGGGAAATAGCGTCATAAGCAAGCTGTTCTTCGTTCACTTCGATGGGGCGAACGGTTTGTGCCATCATTTGCAATAACTCAGCGTCCAATACGAACTTTTCGAAAGAAGCAGTGAGTCCACCCTCCATCCAGCCTGCAGCATGGTAAAGCAAATTACTGTGGGCCATGACACAAGACCAGATCGACATTTCTGATTCATAAGTTGCCTGGGCATCAACAGTATTACTCGCCGTGGCATTACTGCAACGAAAAGGCAGTCCGTATTTCCTCGCCAATTGCCCAGATGCCATTGCCGCTCTGGCATATTCTGGTGTTCCAAATGCGGGAGCGCCAGTTTTCATGTCTACATTAGACGTAAAACTCCCGTACATCACTGGAGCGCCTGGCCGAGTGAGCTGAGTCAAAACGATGCCACACAGCGCTTCAGCGTTTTGTTGCGCCAACGCACCGGCGAGGGTAGTGGGTGTCATTGCCCCCATAAGCGTAAATGGAGTGACTGCGACACATTGCCCATGCCGGGACATTGCCATGAGACCGTCCGACATTTCCGCATCAAATCGACGAGGCGAGTTTACTGAAATAACTGTAATACACGATGGATTGATCGCCATTTCATCGAGGGAGAGCCCTCGGGAAATAGCAGAGATGTTAATCCCATCCATGGCACGCTCTTCGCCTATGGACGTATTGAGCCAGACTTTATCGGTATAGGTTGCATTAGCGAGATAACAATCCAGGTGCCGCGTAAAGGCGGGTAATTCCATGGGTGGAGTAGGCTGGTTTCCAATACCATGGATGATGTCAAAGGATTGAGTCAGTTTAAGTAGGCTCTTATAGTCATCAAAATTACCTCTTCGACGGCCATTAATCCTGTCGTGGACGTTTGGTGGGCCGCCTACCGAGGTTGTACAAATAGAGTTACCGTCCAATATCATCCTATTCGATGAGTTTCTTGGAGTTAGCGTCACTGAAGACGGCACCTCTCTCAATGCATCAAACACAATTTCCCGGTCTATTCTCACCTGCCCCGTTTCTTCATTAACCACCGCACCCGCAACCTTGAACAAATTTCTTGCTGACTGGCCCATAAATTCGATACCAATTTCCTCCAGGATTCTCAAGGAATTTTGGTGAATTATCTCGAGTTGTTCGGTTGTCAGTATTTCCAGCGGCGCCATACAGTTTCGCATGGTTTTATAGTGCGAAGTCGACGGCACATCTTTATTTTCTGAGCCTGATCGATTTCTGTTTCTGCGTTTAGGCATCGGTGGGTCCTGATCAAAATTTGTCAATGAAGCGGCGAATACACGTTATGGGGTTCATTTGACCTCAATCCGTTCTGGTCAGGTAACTCTATGTCGACAAATCATCCATACTTTTCGACGCCCAGAGGAGCTTGAGCTAGTTGGCTGGACCTCTCAAATCCGACGCACGGAACCGAATGCGCCGAACCTGGTGTATGGAGTTTACTACATCGAACCGGGCTGGATTCAGACTCTGTTCTTAACGCTTCTTTTACTAGCCACGGAACATTTACCCTATAACAGTAATCCTGCGGCACTCACGAACAGCACCAATTGTAAACCGCTTTCAAACTGGGAGACCGTGATTTTCCGAAGAAACATTCGCCCCACGAAAACCGCCGACATCGCCGAAAATACCAAACCTACCAAGAGCCAAACCCGATCAGTATCAAGCAGCCCAGTCCCATAGTAGGAATTGATCTTCGCCACGTTCGCGAGTACGGAGGTTGCTGCCATTGCACCAACAAAGGACTCCTTACTGATCTTCATTTCCCTGAACAACAGGGCTTTTACAATGTTACCGCTTCCTAGTAACCCTGAAACAAAACCATAGGCAGCAGAACCAAGAACGATACCCATCATTCCTGGACGTATTCCCTTAAGCCATCTGAATCGCTCGATAAAAAGATAAAATAGGATGCTTCCACCAAGACAACGTTTTAATAGGTCAGCAGGTAGATCATATAACAACTCAGCCCCCAGATAGGCAAAAGGCACGCTCACCACAGACATTATCCCGACCAGTTTCCAGTCAATATACTTTCCAAATACCACCGTTTTAGTCACCGTAGAAGCAATAAACAATACGGTTGCAAACGCAATGGTTTCTTTGACAGGAAGCAGGTAGGAACCCAGAGATAGGAAAACCAGGGCTGTGCCAAAGCCAAAAACTCCGGAAATGAGAGCGGAGACAAAGCCGAGTAGAACAAACAAACAGGTAGGTGATTTCCATAATGATCCGGTACAGCGAATTACGTAAACGGTATGGGGTGCAATACTACACCCCCTCTGATCATAAATCCCGCACAACCAACCAGAAATAGCTTAGAACGAAAACAGGTCTTTCATCTTATCCATAGATCCACTCATCTTCGCCATCAATGGGTAGGAAACATCACCCTAATCGCGACTTTCAGGTTTCCAGCCCGGTGATCGAAAAATGTAACCCAATGCCTCAGATAGATTTTTTGCACGGAAAACATCTTTGGCAATAGACCAGAATTCATGGACATTAACCACTAGAGGATTCCAACTTCCCACTGGCGTCGTAATGCCGTAGACCACTTTTTCCTCCTCCATTTGATAGGTACCAAACATTCTGTCCCATATAATCAAAATACCCCCATAGTTCTTGTCGTGGTACTTTTTGTTAGAACCATGGTGCACACGATGGACCGATGGAGTATTGATAATCCGATCCAACCAGCCAAGCTTTCCGATTTTCTCAGTATGCAACCAGGTCTGGTACAGTACGACAATGGAAATCGCAATGATGGTTTGAATTGCACTAAATCCGATGAGAATCATGGGAACGAAAAATATCCATTCGATCACTCCTTCTATCCAGGCCAAACGCAGACTGGTAGTGAGATTGTATTCTGGGGAAGAATGATGAACGCTGTGATAGGCCCATAAAATTCGAATCTCATGTTCAAATCTATGCATCCAGTAATAGGTTAAATCTGCCGCTAATATAGCCAAAATCCATGACCACCACTGATGCTCAATGGAAAGTGGGGCATAGCGCTGAGTTAAAAATAGACCAAGAATGAATACTAATCCGTAGAGAGTTCGCTCAAGCAGGACATTTCCCGTCGCAATCACAAAATTTGACACCGACTCACCCAAATTCCTTCGCCTACCGGAGAAAAAGTCCAGGACTGTCTCCACGATGATCATGACCAAAAATAGCAGCCCAATGATCTCTAACACACCGAATGTTTCTGAAAATGCCTCGAACTGCTGCTCAATATAATTCACAATATTCTCCAAACCAAAAACCCATCAAAAAACTTATCTGAACCGTTCACTCGAAACCCCGATGATTTATAAAGGCGCTAAAAAATTAGTCAATAAAATATACATCCTTATTCAAAAATCAATTGAATGAACATACGTTCATTCAATATAATGCTAGCTGAATAAAAAATCAATGCAAACATGTCAAAAAAAGAACGAACAACCCTCCCCCGAGAGGAATCAACTAAACGGCGTCGGGAACTCATTGTAAATACCGCCATTGAGTGTTTCGCAGAGAAAGGATTCCATCAAACGAGTGTCCGCGATATTGCGTCAAAAGCAGAGATCAGTCTCGGTAGCCTCTATACCCACTTTCAAAACAAGGATGCACTTATCGATAAAATCGCGGAGATCGAATCCCGTGAGTTGACCGTTTTTGAGAAACTATTATCAACCTATGAGGAGCCTGAACACGGACTTGATTGTTTTATTGAAGCCTATCTGAATGAAGTATCGACACCCTTATATTTTATGTTGTCCATCGAAATCACCGCAGAAATGATGCGAAGACCTGGGATAGGCAAGCGCTTTGATAGTAACCGCATGAAGATGCTCGGCGCGCTCGAGCAAGTAATTAAAAAAGGAATGGCGCGAAAGGTATTCGACCCTAGGTTAGACCCAGAAGAAATTGCTGAACTAATTATCGACGTTATTGAGGGAACAGGATCCAGGGCGGCACTCACAGGAAAGAAAATCAGCAAAAAAACGATAAGGATCCTGAAGTGGAATATAAAAAAGTTGCTCCTCATCTAACCAGTCAAATATCCCAAGCGCTAAAAACCTAAGTAACCAGACAGAATAATGACCGTTCGGTTAGCATGAGTTGAATTGCCACGAAACCAGGAAAAAATAGCCACAACGATGCCGCGAACGGTAAATGCCAGCGGGGCTCCTGAAACTCAGATGGGAAGGTTTAAACCTCAATTAAATTCCATGCAGATTTCATAGAGATTTCATGTTGACTTTTTAGGTCCGCTTTCTAATACTGCACTGAACATTCTATCGGCAAGAGAGGCAAATACTTGGAACCCATTCTCAATCTTCGTAGCTACGCTCACAACCCCGCCTGCCATTCCCACAACTTTCACCAACTCGTATTTCCGTTAATGGGTAGCATGGATATTGAAGTGAATACACAAAAAACGGTGATAGAAAAAAACCAAATAGCTGTTATTCCCGCCAATGTTGACCACACTTTTCATATTCACAACGATAAAGATATGCATACCAACCAGTTTATGGTGGCCAACATTCCCTTAGATCTATCTCCATCCGTATCCATGCTACCCCCTTTTATTAACCTCAATCTAGACCAGGGATTGAATCATTATCTGTATTTTCTGGAAAATGAAATCAACAGTAAAAAAAGGAATTCCTTCGATTCAGGAGAAACAAGAAAAAAACAAATCATTCTTCTATTCATACAATTGCTGGTAGACCGCTTTAGTCTTCCTGAGCGCATAGACAAACGACTTGTTGTTGCGCATCGGTACATGAATCAAAGATTGGATCAA
>JAAHTH010001709.1_pt2 | contig 11367 bp, 13 predicted proteins | sample 6116091 | NCBI WGS metagenome assembly JAAHTH01 (sample SAMN13939990, study PRJNA603662) | sponge metagenome | isolation source: marine sponge | host: Mycale hentscheli | place: New Zealand | collected 2006
CCACCAACGGCAGTATCAAGAGCCGAAGCAATGTTAAACATACAATCAATTTCTACTTTCATAGCGTAGAGTCGAAACTCTTCATTATTGGCTTGATATGTGAACACATCCACTGAACGCATGGTGTTAGCCACGATATTTCCGCCAGTGTAATCGAATTCGTGAACGGTTTGATAAACTTCTGGTTGTGGGTCTTGATTTACCATGTAGACTACTCCTATGAGATTACTTAGGCCGTCTTACTACTTAAAGTATTCCATCTTTTACTCCCAAATGTTGGGTGGATTTTCACTGGGTCGAGATTTTTTCCAAATTCGATACATGAATCCAATGAATAGTAAATCCAAGATGAAAGCCGCAGGTCCTAAGCGGTCTAAATCACCAATAACCTCCATCGGACTGGTTGGCCAAGTCCAAACGACATAGATTAAGGAAAACATGGTGATGAAGAAAAACATCAACAAAACTTCCATCATGGCTTGACGACGTGGAGACATGTAGTTTTTACACCCCCGTGTAACTACTTAAGTTTATCGCCTTCATGCATCACGAAATAACTCATCATCGTTGATGAAGGATACTTCTTCAGGTGAGATATACGGCACATCCACTTCGGGTGTTGGTGTCTGTTCATGAAGTTGTTTCGTTTCGAAATAATCTCTTACGGCCTGATAAACTTCAGGGGCAATCGTGTCGGGGTCGAAATCACTGTCGTCTTTTTCCGCTTCCGAGACCATGCTTTTTCTAATAGCCGACATAGCCGTTACAGTTTCATAGAAATCTGACGTAAACACTCGTCGATACACTGCACCGATTTTATCGGCACTTCGTTGAGCGAAAATTGCTAAGACGACGGCTCCTAAATTAGTAGCCGCAATGAATCCTAATAATTGCCAAGTCCACCAAGCAGTCGGTTGCACCATTAGAGCGAAAATTTGAACGACAATCTCAATCGACAAACAAATGGCAATCATTTGACGAGCCGATACAAACTCTAATTTAGTCATACTCTCGAAATCATTGTTCTGCATGAAATCCACCTCCACCCATAATTTGTTGTAAAATTAAATGTCTTTCACCATTTAACGGAAACTCTCCGACAGGTTGATAACCCCACACGTCACGCAGTTCTCGAAGCATGTTTTTCTTCCAACCACGACCTAATGATAAAATAAACTCAGTTTCATGAAAAATACCTTGCCGATGCAAAGCGGAAAAATCCTCCCAAGAATACATTCGAACACAAGCACCCGAACCGATAATTTCAGTTTCTAATTCTTCTTTAACGATGGCGACTTCTTTAGCAAGTTCTTCGTTGGTTTTAAAGAAGTCCGAGCCGACAATAGATAAAATGTCGGCAGTTAAGCCGAAACCCGAGGCTAACCGTTCGGCAATAATTGTCCACTCTCGTTCGAACTGAGTGTCCCAAAAACGTCGATTATCAAGATATTCAGCCCCGATAGTATCGATTGAAGAGGCAATAAACTCTTGTTTACGAGCCGCCACGTAATTAGCCCACAACACTTCACGGTCTTCTTGATGAGTTTGAGTAATTTCCGTAGTAAGGTCTTCTAAACCTTCATCTATCGGTGGCGTAGCCTCGTCCATACTTAGATTACTGAGCCATTTGTATTTAAGACTTACCGACGGTAACTGCCATAGATTCTTTCTATGCTTGCTCCAATACCTATGCCGAGAATCCCTGCACAAATTGCAACCCAAAAATCATCCGAATCAGTTTGGTTCAAAACATCGGCAGGAATGTCAGTTTTCATCTTGTCAGGATTATACTTCTTCTTTTTATACTGACGAGTTTCCGTAGTAATACCTGATTCTTCGGTTTTATCGACGACGGTTTCATCCTTTTTATTTTCTGCACTAATTTGCTTACGCTTAGCCGCATCTTCAGGCCGAATCGCTTGGTCTTTGATTAATTTACGAGGTATGTGAGGTCTGCCCGTCATAGTTCGAACCTTTTTACGATTCTTAGGTTGTTCTTCAACCACTAAATAATCCCAAATATCTCCTTGTTGCTCGGCATCGAGAACCATTTCAGTTCCTTCTTGCCTTACCTGTCGTAAAGTTTGATATCCAGTTGAGCCTGAAGGATAAGGATAAGTAAACGGGTATTCCCATGCAACAGGATTTAAATAAACTGTGTATGCACCATATCCATCTCTCCCAACATCTCCCCAAAATCCAGGATTATCTGCTCTCGGTATAGAAATAATTCCTTTATTTAATAAGCCTTGCACAGGTCGACTCTTGAATGGTTTATGGCCTCTATTATCTACTTCTACATAAGCAGAATCATTGTTTCTATGATAGTAAGACATCTTCATCATATTCAAAGATTCTAATTGTTTTTTACTCAATCTAGGTTTTGACTCTGCTTCATAGGATACTTCCGAACCACTCGGAGACTCACTTAAGTCGTAAGGTTCAACCCCTTCAGGATTGAAAAATGGCCTAGATTGCTCTGACTCCATAGGTAAGATTGCTTCGCTTTGAGTATTAAAGGTTTCGGTCGACTCTCGAATGGCAGTATCATAGGCTTCGGCACGACTATACACTTCTTCTAAGGGTATTGAGTTCACCATAATGGGTCGATTCAAGTCGTCAACAGGCAGCGTCGATAAGACTGCTATGTGTTCGGAAACCTGGGACGGGTGGCAATAAACATTATATTGGTCTGCTAAGGCTTCTAAATCTCCTTCTTCGGTGCAAGCCGCTAAATCGGCTAAGTAATCGTCGAAATCATCGCGACCTGATAATTGATATTCTACATCGTATTCACTGACGACTTGTACTTCGGGAAAAATATACCTAATGAAAGCCTCCATATTTGGCACTGCAGACCCGTTTCCACCATATCGGTCGAATCCGAAGTAAGCCGTGTCTCCACCAACCATCAAACCTCGACCTGATAACTCGTCTCGGACAGGATATCTATTGGCATTGCCATTTTGTGTCAAGCGTAAATTAGGCTGATTAGGTTGATTCGTAGGATTATACTGAGGGGGTGCCGTAGTAAGTGGAATTACATATGCAGGAAACAAGTCTTGTAACTGTTGCAAAATTTCGTCTCGTACTAAAGGAAGTTCTTCGGAAAACACGTCGTAGACGGCTTCGGCTCGAGCAGGTTTCGTAAACGAGGCCGTAACTTTAGCCTTGACATTATACATTATTTCATCGGCTACGGGTGATTGCCAAGGCAAAGTTATGGTAAAATAATCGGCGACTAAGGCTTGCAAAGCGGATGAGACTTCGAGATTAATGTTTTGATTCAAAGAACTAATCGCATCACTTAATTCACCTCTTCGGGCAGTTCGGTCAAAAGTGCGTTCTCGAAACTGCAGGATGAGTTGTTTGTTAAGTTCCATTTGGTCTTCGAACGCTTGTCCTTCTAAGTTCGAATTAACGTATAAAGAGAACAGTGCCGTACCTAAGCCTGAGAACAAATTATCACTTGTCGAGGCCATTTGCATTCTCTCACGTATTTCTTCGACCCAATCGGGTCGAACGACTGCTAAATCTAACCCTGTAATTACAGTATCTGGATGCAAGATAGGAGAGAGTATACTGAAATGAGAATTGCCAAACGATGGAAAAAGGTCTCTTGAAAAATAAGTATTTTGGATGAACTGTAGTAAATCAGGATTAAGAGTCACACCATCGCGTTGCCACCATAACATAACGTCATTAATTTGCTGACACAAGTAGTCATATGCCAGTTGTATTTCGTCATCTAATTCAGTGTATTGGGCGCGTAATTGTTCCGTCGCTTTCGATTGTATATCGACGACTTCGAGGGAAATACTTAGCGAAGGACTCCAATTTTCACTGGCTTGAAAAGCCTCGGACATGTCAACAAACGAAACCGTTTGAGGATACGTTGTGTAATAGGTACTCATTTTCCATGACACCACGCACAGTCTTCCAAAGTCAAACAATGTTGACAAGACAATTCATGACAACGACGACAAGAGATTAAATGTGTGTCAGAATACGGTCCTTCTTTGCGACCACATTCTCGACAGTGGTCAGCCGCAAAAGTTTCCGCAGATTGATTGGCAGACACACCAGCCGCATTAGGAAAATCATGTCGTCTCGGGTCGTTGTAAGGATTTTCAGGATTCGGGTCTAATTCACACCAGGCTTCACCATTAGCGCAAGGGGCGATTCCATTTGGACCTCCGCAAAAGTCGCACCTTTCTAAGTTGTCGCCTGCAATAGTTTGCAAGTATAATTCTAATCCACAGTCAGTGCATTTAATTCGAGTAAAGGCGTGGTCGTGGTCTGGTCCTACTTCGATGAATTGAGTTTGCCAATTATGTTGAGAAGGCCGACACATTAACGAGTTCCAATCAGTTCTCCAAACCATTTACCTCACCTAAAAAGGACGACGTGCAGGTCGCGGTCTCGGATTAGGTCGGCGATTTGGACGTCGAGGACGAGGTGTTGGCCTTGGCCAGTCTTCGGAAGGACGAGTTGGTCGAACAGGATAGCGATTTGGTGCTTCAAAGGTTTCTACATAACCGATATCATCGATGTGGCCACCTTCGTGGGCTTGGAAATCTTCCGAAGCCATATCGGGGAAGTATCTTTCGACTCTTTGTCGAGCGTGTCGATTGGAGAGTCGCTGATTGCGGGTAATGCCAAGATATGGCTTTCGAAGATTATTGATTACGTTTCGCATAGGTTGGCGCAATTCTTCAATAATGGCTTCATAGTAATGGTCAAAGAATTTACTATTACAAAACGTTTCGGCTTGTGTGTGAGACATGCCGTCGTCACGCAAGGCTTGATAAGTGGCTTCCCAAAGTGCACCACCTGCATTAGTACGAGCGAACTTATTTTGGTCGTGGTCTTCTTCCTCTTCGGGGCGTTCAATTTCATAGAATGGTGTTCGACGTCTTCGACGCAACTCACTTCGTGAGGCTTCAAAGGTTTCAGCATAGTATCCATCATCACCAGGCCAAGGGACTCTCATAGGAGGATTAAGTCCTGATTGATATTCGGATTCACACCTTACACAAACTTGACTTGTTTTGGATTTAGTGGAGGCTCGCCTGCATTCAGGACAAATAAATGGTTCTTCAGCCTCAAAGGTTTCGGCTCGCCGAGATTCTGTGACGTGTTTTCTACCTTCGGGAGTTAAATAATAAACTAATTTTTTACTCGACTTAACTCGATTATTCTCATCTAAGATGTGGGCTTTCTTTTTTCGAACTAAGCCTGCCGTAATAAGAGGTTCAACTAATCTTGGAACGTTGCTACGACTTATCCCGATGGCCATACTTATACCATTTTGGTCTAAGTCCTGCGTAACTTCCCATGCATTTTCGATGCGCTCAGTAGGCCACATACTGACGTAATTAATAAATTCTTGTTGTTTTTCTGTTAATCGAGTTTCAGCCCGTTTAGTAAGGATACCGCAACTACCACACTGCATACGCTCAGCACCGAAATTTTCGGCTCGTTTCATTCGTCCAGAATGGCAATGACTACAACGCATAATATAATTACAGTTATCTTGCTACTTAAAGATAGCGTCTATGAATAGATTTACTCGCCGTTTTCAATCTTATTTTGGGCTTCTTCTTCCTTGGTTGTTTTAGCAGTAAATCTCATAACGGGATAACCAATGGCAACGGCGGCGATACCACCGTAAAATAACCATTCTCTTCGATTATTCAACAAGTTATTCCAAGGCCAGTCGTGTTGCTCACGTATTTTCAAAGCATTTGAAAGACTTCCTATTAAAACTAGCCATCCACCAACGATACCTGCAATAGCAGCAGTCCAGGCTTCATTGCCTTCAACCAATTGCTTGGCTTCCGTCTCACTGGCTTTCCGACTAATAGCCTTCTTTTCATCCATGATTAATCACCCTTTGGAAGCAACCATGCACCTAATGCAAACAAGCCTGCAATTCCAGCCGCAATAAGCAAATTGGATTTCTCACCTTCTTCACCACTCTCGAAAGGTTCGGCAAATGTGTCAATGCCACGAGTTGCCTCTAAATGTCGTCCTGTATTCAAAGACTGACCTTGATGAACTTCATCATACGGGGCTTCTAAACCGTTTGGATATCGAATGAATTCCACATTATCGGCAACGTCTACTTCACTTAGTCGCTTACCTGCCCAAGACGTTGGACCGTAATCTCCACCCATAGAGTTTAAGTCATCAATCGTCATTTGAGCCTCTCGTTCGGCATCGGCTTGATTAGCGTATGTTTGTAAGACTCCATCAGTGACATCACAGGCTTCCCAACCACCCCTTTGATTTTCGGCTACGACATATAAATCATCCCAAGAATCTGCTTGGAACGTATCGGCACTCTTCCAAGTTCCACTTTCACTACCTTGTAATTCTTTGATATAGTCAGAGGCTTCGGAACGATTCATGCTTGAGTCAACCTTGCCACCAAGTTCTTGAATTTTATATCTTTGACGGTCAGAGATAGCGTCATTGTAGGCTCGGAATGTTTCTTCCGCTCGAGCCTGGATGTTTTGCCGTCCCGAATAGTTTAAAGAAGCGTGGTCGAAATCGCCTTGAATAGCACTAGATTCAGTTAGTTCCTTATTAGTAAAATCGCCAATTGAGGTGTCTTTAGTAATGTCCATTAAAGTTTCAGACTTAGAAACACGTTGACCATCAAAGGTATCCATAGCCGAGGCAAATTTAGAAACACGTGAGGTAGTAGATTCAGCCGCAAAGGCGGCAGGGCGAGGAGTAATTAATTGAATTACGGTACGGTTTTCAGCCAAGTCCTCTTCGACAGCATCATACACGGCACGAGTTAAACTGTAATACTTTTCAAACGGACAACTAACGCCTCGAATGTAATTAGGATTAGCACCCGCATTCGGGTCAGTAATGTCGCAAACTCCTCCACGCTCACCAAGTAGTTGTGAGGCAGAGATTCCACAAACGTTACAATCAATCAACGAAAGGTCTCCGTGAGTAACGTTTTCTTTTTGGTTATTGGCTAACCACATAATACTTTGAGGTCCTTCTGTTTCGGCCATTTCACGAACACGTTCAACATCTAAATCCATCGAAGCAATATACGCGTCTTGCTTTTGTCGAGACATAGTTAGCCAAATTTCAGGTGGAATGCCTATGGCAACGGCAATTTGAGTGTCCATAGTTTCGGAATCCATCATAGTATCAGCCGAGTAAGTTTCGGCCGAAAGTTCTTCGGATTCTTCTTCCTCAGCCCAATCTTTGAAAGAAATATCTCCGTGTGCTTTGACCTCTTCATCAATCCACTCACGGAATGATTCATTAGGATTTTCTGAGAAATCGTGCTTCGATTCTTCAAGTTCAGATTCACCCCATTCTCGGAGAGTCATCTCGGCTCGCTTACGGTAAGCCTCATAACCTTCTGCCCCTTGATTTTCCTTCATTTCATCTTTCCATGCATTCCAATCAAAATCGTCGTCATCATCACTCATCATAGCCATATCGAATGCAATAGATGCCCAAGTCCCTGGTTCAGGTCCCGTAGTTGTTTCGACGACAGTTTCTTCTATCTCAGGCGTTGTTGGTATTTCCACGACGACCTCATCTTGTGTTTCAACAGGATTTTCTCGTAAACGCTCTTGTTCCATTTCATATTCATAGAGTGCAGATTCGTCGATTTCTTCGACGAATGAGGAATCATCTAATTCATGACGATAATCATCCATAGTAGAGTGAGTGTAACCGTATTCCTTTTTCCGTGCAGAATCTTCCATTTCTCTCTCTTGTTCAGTAGCAAAAATTCCTTCGGGAGGAGAAGAAGGGTCATTGTCTTGGACGATGATGCCTGTTAAATCGGCTTCTTCGGCTCCAAGTTCGTTTAGGGCTTGACGAGCCTTACGAGCGTAATCTTCGGCGTCTTCTAGTGCTTCACCCTCATCGACATACTCATCCATGATAATGTCATCGATAGTTGTACCTACATCCGCACCGTAAGTAACACAAGGGTCTTTGCCACATCCGCAGTTTTTCTTTTCAGCCTCGAATGCTTCGATATCACTAGGCTCATCACCCATCGGCACAGGTTCATCTCCACCAACATCAGCAGGAACTCCTGCATTGTCGGGTTCAGTAAGTCCACCTAAGTCACTTGGCTCGGCCGACACTGGAGAGTCTTCGGCAAATATGGAAACCTGTGTAATGTCAATATCTGCAACAGGCATACCCGCCGTCATTTCGGCCACGGCTTTATCATATTTATCTTTGGATACAAACGAGTTCGCCTTGTGAATCTTCTTCGTTACTGGGTCAGTGTAAGTACCGTAGAGTCGATGTCTTTTGCCTCGACTTCCTTCGACTATTTCACCGTGGGCAATTTCTACCATTTCCTTGCCTTTAATACCTGGAACGTATAATTCAACCTTGACCATACTATGCTTTACACTACCCAACTACTTAAAGTTTGTTGAAACTGAGTAGTTTAGGCCACGGGGGCTTAAAGCCACTTGAATTTTTCAGCCGACGGATTTGCTCTTAGAACAACTCCAGTATTACGACCCGAACTAGCGTTGAAATCTCCAATATTGCCCATCGCACTGCTTAGGTTCATCGGATTTGAGAAGTCAATACCTAATCCCATACCTGTTTTTGTATCGCTAAAGAAAACTTGAGCCGCTTTGGTTTGCTCGGCAGCCCGTTCGGCTTCGGCTTCGGCTTCGGCTTCTAATTCTTGTTGTTCGGCTTGGCGAAGAATATAACGTTCGGTGGCCTTAACAAGGGATTCAGCCTGTTTGACACTTCGCTCGGCTGAATAATTAGTCATTCCTCGACCTATTAATAAGACTCCTAATAATGAACCGACTCCCAATAAAGTGTAAATAAGTGTAGTCCCATCGCTTTGTCCTTTGAACTTTGAATAAGCCGCACCCAATGCACCTGTAGCCATTCCTCCGATACTTAAGGCTGCTAAACCCTTATTCACTTTAGAAGATAACAGACTGGTCTTGAAAGAAGGTGACTCGACATTGGAATCAGCATCCTCAGAAATGTCATTTTCAACATCTGATTGAACGTCTTCTTCTGCGCCGAGAGCGGAAAATATCCCTTCGGCTAATTTTGAATAATCCATGTAGTGTCACCTCAGAGTACAGATTGACCGATAGCGGCTCCGTAGTTCTGACCGACAGCAGTCACAGTTCGTGCATCAGCCGCCCAAGAACTGGAATCGGGCAAATTACTGGCTGAGTAGTTCACAGTTTGACCAACGGCCATTCCTGATGAGTTACCTGTATCGGTTTGAACTTTAGAGACTGAACCGTAGTTAGTCGCCAATGGGATACCTGTTGAGGCTACTACATCGGCTCGCTTAGTTGTTTCGGCTCTTTTAAGAGTTTCGGCCATACTAGTAAATAATCCACTTTGATAAGCCTTAAGCAACCCTGCACCCAAACCAAGTAGAATTAGTGTTTTACCAAAAGTTGCCATCATCTTCTCCATATTCAATCACCTGTATATTATAGATTAACATCACTGATATTTAAAGATACCGTTTAAGGCATCATATTAAGTCCCATCAAAACTGAAAGAACGGCGAGAAATCCTGTGCCTGTGTATTTCACAACTTGACCTGAAATATATCGCTTCATATCAACCAATGGTTTCAATTCTGTCTTCATAGCATTCATATCATCACGCATAGTTTCAACAGAGGTTTGTAGGCCTCTTACGTCGGTTTTAAGGTCTCCGACATCTGTCTTGACTAATCCAATGCTTATACGTGAGTCATCTACATAACTACGAATATCAACTTTGAGTTCTCTCATCTCGTCGTGCATAGACACACGTTCAGTAATCAAGTCAGTCAAAGTTCCTAATTGAGATAAGACGGCTTGAATCTCTTCAGATTCACTCATAATTACCCTTAACTAAGGCCGACTATTTAATATTTATGAGAACATGTCTCCTGTAGAGGCCGTAGTAATGCCTATTTCTTTAAGGGCTACTTGCTTCATTTCCTTTACTTGAGTTAAGGCCTCCATAAGCACATCCGAAGTTATCTTAGTGTCGCCATTCTCCAATGTAATCAAGTAAGCCGTAGTTACAATCTCTCTAAGATAAGCCCCAGTTAAGCCGTCTGATTCTCGGGCAAACTTCTCAAGTGCTATTTTTTCAGTTTCGAAATTGTCCAAATACTTTTTAAGAATTGCCTTTCTCAAGCCTGCATCAGGAATTGGAAACTCAATACGAATATCGAAACGACCAGGTCGGTCAGCCAAGGCTCGGTCTAAGTATTGAGGATAATTAGTAGTGGCTACGGTGACGACATTTCCTGTCGGACCTACTCCATTTAACGAGGCTAAAAGTTCACCTAATAATGGATGACTTGCACCATCTCGGCGGTCGAGACCTCCGAGAGTATCAATGTCTTCAATAACCATCAAAGTCGGAGCAAGTTTTTCTGCCAAGGAGTAAATACGCTTGATTTCACGTAAGTTCTCTACAGTATCATTAGAGACGCAAATAACAGTACAGTCAACTTTATTAATAATGGCTTCACAGGTCATTGTCTTACCCGTTCCTGGTGAGCCATGTAGTAAAATACCTCTACTTTTACTTAGACCTTTAGCCGCAAACAAATCAGAATTATTTAGGAATGAAAGCACATTTCGATTAAGTTTAGAACGAGCCACCTCACTTAAGACTACATCACTTAAAGACGCTTCGGTGGGACTCACATACTCCCATTTATTATTGATAATATGGCCTTTCAACGGACCTTCGGAACAAAAGTATTCCTTTACTGCATCCCAAAAACTGCGAACAATAACGTCTTCTCTAGCATAGTGTGTGCGGAACTCTAAGTAACCATCTCCCCCATCTAAATAGGCTTCTAATTCAAACACAACTAAGTTCCCAAATTGCTTATGTTGAGCGAAAATAAATCCTTCACACAGTAAACTTTCCTTTTGATTTAGGCCCACCTCAAATTCACGATACTTAGGGGCTACTTCTTTATCCGAACCGTCAATAGTTCGGTTGAAATTAGTAATCTTTTCAATATCGAAATCTCGAGTAACAACATCGTGAAAACACTTGATGTTGGCTGCAATTTCATGTTGAACAAAATCTTTATGATGAGAGTCGAAATCCTCTGTACCTAAAAACGCTTGAATAGATTCTAAACGAGCGTCCTTTTTAGTTAGATTACCTAAACAGAATTGAAAAACAGTAGACAACTCCTTGACAGGTACTACGAACTCCTTAGTTTCGAAATCATACCGCAGATTCAACGTTTCTGGCACATCCGCCATTTTCTTTTTTTCGCCATCTTCACTGTATTGATTCCAAGACTGTTCCATACTTACTGTATTGCTCAGATACCTACTTAAAGGGTAT
>JAAHTH010003245.1_pt1 | contig 11366 bp, 15 predicted proteins | sample 6116091 | NCBI WGS metagenome assembly JAAHTH01 (sample SAMN13939990, study PRJNA603662) | sponge metagenome | isolation source: marine sponge | host: Mycale hentscheli | place: New Zealand | collected 2006
GTTATTCGCTCGCGTGCTTCCGTTAGACAGACTTTCGGCATATTGAGTTTAATTTTATAAATATGGCTACAAGAAAAGAAGTTGCTGAACATTTATTTATGTCAGTCCAAAATGTAGGTAAATTGGTTGAAAAAGGCGTATTTAAGCCAAAACCAGGCCCAAATCCACTAGATTTAGATCATTGCAGGCAATCATATATAGAAGAGCTACAACAAAAGGCTAGATATACGTTAAAAGATGGCACTGGCGATATAACAGAAGAAAAAACTAAGCTAACTGCAGCACAAGCTAAGAAAGCACAGCTAGATGTTGCTGTAATTGAAGGAAAGCTAATACCGACAGATCAAGTTGAATCTACATGGGTTAACTATGCTTCAAACTGCAGAGGCAAACTTTTAACAATACCAAATAAGGTTAGTCATTTAGTTTTAGCAAGTGATGATTTCAACGAAGTAGAAAAAATAATTAAAGATTCAATTTATGAGGCATTAGAGGAATTAGCAAATGACCCAATACCAAGAGAATATAGAGAAAATACTCTTATCGACAAAGAAGACGTGGACACCACCGCCTAATCTAACTGTTTCAGAATGGGCCGATCGATATAGAACGCTATCACCAGAATCTTCTGCTGAAGCTGGCATATGGAAAACATCAAGAGCACCATATCAAAAAGGCATTATGGACGTTGTTAATGATCCAAAGATTCATACAATTGTTTTCATGAAAAGTGCACAAGTTGGCGCAACTGAAATATTGAACAATATAGTTGCTTATTATATTGATCAGGACCCTAGCCCATGCTTAGTGTTACAGCCAACTTTACAAATGGCCCAGGCTTGGAGTAAAGACAGACTTGCTAACATGATTCGTGATTGCGATAGGTTAAGGGCTAAAGTAAAAGACCCGAGAAGTAAAGATAGTTCGAATACAGTTTTATCAAAACAATTTCCAGGTGGCAATATTAATATTGTTGGGTCGAATTCAGCAGCAGGTCTAGCTTCAAGACCAATTCGTATTTTGCTTTGCGATGAAATTGATAGGTATGACCCGAGTGCTGGTGCCGAAGGGGACCCGATTAACTTAGCTGTAAAAAGAACAACTACATTTTGGAATAGAAAAGTATTTATTACATCCACTCCAACTATTAAAGGACTATCGAGAATTGAAGTAGCATTTGAAGAATCAGATCAACGTTATTATCAAGTTCCTTGCCCTGAATGTAATGAGTACCAAGTATTAGAATGGGAACAAATTCATTGGGAATCAAAAAAGCCAGAAACAGCAGAATATACTTGTAAACATTGTGAAGTTGTAATACCTGAAACTAAAAAAATGTGGATGCTATCTAAAGGTAAATGGGTGGCTACTGAAGAAACAAAAAAAACAGCAGGCTTTCATATATCAGAATTATATTCGCCTTGGAGATCATGGAAAGATATGGCTGTTGATTTTTATGCTGTTAAGAGTCAACCTGAAATGTTAAAGACTTGGGTAAATACTGCATTAGGCAAAACGTTTGATGATCCAGGGGAAAGCATTGAGCATAGCTCATTAATGAATCAGCGAGAAGAGTACGATTATACTAATATTCCAAATAATGTTTTATTAATCACAGCAGGTATTGATGTTCAAGGAGATAGATTAGAAGCGCAAGTAATTGGCTGGGGCCAAAACAACGAAGCATGGGTTTTAGATTATCGAGTATTCTTTGGCGATCCATCAAGTAATTTGGTTTGGAAAGACTTAGACAATTATTTAGGCATGACATTTAAACGTGAAGATGAAAAAATTTTAAAAATAGCTTGTTCTTGTGTTGACTCAGGGGGCCATCATACACAACAGGTTTATGCTTTTACTTCTAAAAGAGTACACAGAAAAGTATTTGCAATTAAAGGTCAATCACAAAGCAATAAGCCGGTTGCCGGTCGCCCGTCATATATTGGTAGATCACGGCATATTCTTTATCCTGTTGGGGCAGATACTGCTAAAGAAGCAATATATACAAGATTAAAATCTGAAACTAAAACAATACACTTTCCAGCAACAGTTGATGAAGAATACTTTAGACAGCTTACATCTGAAAAACGTGTTATTAAATACTCTAAAGGCGCTAAAAAGTTTGAATGGGTTAAAAAAACTACAAGAAATGAAGCACTAGATACATTTGTTTATGGATTAGCTGCTTTATACATACTTCAGCCGAATTATAACAGATTAGAACAATTGATCAATAAAAATCAATCTACACAAGCAGAACATACAAAAAACGTTAAAAAAAGCTCATTTAGAGCTAATAATAGGCCAAATTGGGTAAATAATTGGAAATAATTATATAAAAAGGTATACTTTTATATATAACTTGGTATAATTATATTATAAACAAACAACATAATTTAAGGAGTTAATTATGAATCAAGAAGAAAGAAACGAATTATTAAATAGAATACAAAACATATCAGAAGGTGTTTATCAAGTTATTAAAATGTTAGATAAAAATCTTGTTGAAGCGCTTGATTATGGTACCGACGAAGAATCAACTATAATTTATCGCTTTCAAAAAGAACTTATAAATGACGCTGGTTTTTATGGCAAAGAAGCAAACATTGCAATTCAATATTTAACTGGCAGATTAACAGCTAACGACTTTACAAAAGCTGCTTAATGCTAGGCGATATTAAAAAACTAAACCGGTATTATAAAATATACCGGTTTATTAACAAAGCAGATAATGAAGATAAAATGTCTTACTTACAATTTAGGGCTAATTTTATACAAGAAGAATTAAACGAATTATTTACAGCAATTGACAATCAAGAATCAGATGAAGTAGTTGATGCTTTCATTGATATTATTGTAATTGCATTAGGATCATTAGATGCATTTGATGTTGATATTAAAAAAGCTTGGAAACGTGTGCATCACGCTAATATGAAAAAAGAAATAGGAATTAAAGACAGCAGGCCAAATCCACTAGGCTTACCTGATCTTGTTAAGCCAAAAGATTGGCAAGCCCCACAACATTTTGATAATGTTGGTAAATTAAATTTTTTAGATAAGGAGTAACTATGCATTCAGTATTAAGTGAAGCGGCAGCTTTACAAAAACAAAAAGCTGAGGATTATAATTCAAATGATTCAGAAGCTAAACAAGAATATTTTCCGTACGGGCATCATTCGTATTTACAAATGATTTCAACAAAAGTTAAACGCTTAGAATCAATTGCATTCAATGAAAAAAATCCTAACTTCGAATCAGCATATGATTCAGTATTAGATTTAATTAACTATGCAAGTTTTTATGGGGCTTATTTAAAAAAACATGGAAAATGAAAAACAATACTTTGCATTAGTTAATAAAATATTAACCGAAGGTGTAAATAGAGATAAAGAACGTACCGGCACCGGTACTAAAAGTATATTCGGCGCACATTTAGAATTAAATGTAAAAGCCGGCTTTCCATTATTTACACATAGAAAAATATTTTATAAAGGGGTAATTGGTGAGTTAATATCATTTTTACGCGGTCATACTAATGTTAATGATTTTAAAACATTAGGTTGTAACTATTGGGACGAATGGGCGGAGGCCGATGGAAACCTAGGGCCGATATATGGTTATCAATGGCGTAACTATGCCGGTTTACAAATAGATCAGTTAAAAAATGTAATTGAAGAAGCTAAAGTAAATCCTGAATCAAGAAGATTATATGTTACAGCATGGAATCCAATTGATGCTGATAAAATGGCTTTATTACCTTGTTTTCATGGCTTTCAGTTATTAATTCAAAATAATTCTTTGAATTTAGTAGTCAATATGCGCTCGTCTGATGTAATGCTTGGATTACCTTCAGATATATTATTTCATGCATTGTTAATGTTAGTTTTGTCTAATGAATTAGATATAACTCCTCATAAACTAATATTTAATCTAGGCGATGCGCATATCTATAACAATCATTTAAGATTTGCCCGTATGGTTCATGAATTACAAATATTTAATCCCCCTCAAGTTAGATTATATTATGAAGCTGGAATAGATAATTTATATCCTAACGATTTTATAGTTGCAAGTTATAAACATAATGCAGCACAACATTTAAAAATTAATGTCTAATTATTCTCATTCTTGGAATTTAAAATATTTAACGCTAGCTAAAAAATTTGCAAGCTGGTCAAAAGACCCTTCAACACAAGTTGGAGCTGTAGCAATAGGTAATAAAGGCCAGGTATTATCACAAGGTTATAATGGTTTTCCTAGAGGCTTTAACGATTCGCCATTAATATATAAAGACTCAAAATTAAAAAATAATTATATTATTCATGCTGAAATGAATTGTATTTATCATGCAACATTAAATGGCATATCTTTAGAAGGATCAACACTATTTGTATATGGGCTTGATGTATGTCATGAATGTGCTAAAGGTATTATTCAAGTAGGTATAAAAGAAATTGTTACTTATTCTCCAAATAAGCCTAAAGAAAAATGGATTAATAGTTTTAAAATATCACAAGAATTATTTGCAGAAAATAATATAAATTATATAAAAATAGACCAAAATAAATTTTAGCTATAATATAACAAATCTTTATAAATATTTGATATAATTAGGTAAAGATACATTTTTAATTTATGGCTAACCTATTTGACAGAGATTCTTATCCTACACAAGAACCTAATGAACTTGTAGTAGGCGATTTTTGGTCCTGGAAACGGGACGACTTAACAACAGATTATCCAACAGATTCATACTCATTATCGTATGAATTTCATGAAGACTCCGGCGGAGGAGGAAGTCATAAATTTGCTATTACAGCAACTGAAGCAAATAGCACATATTATATTGAAGTTCCAGCGGCTACAAGCGCAAATTATGATAAAGGGGATTATATTTGGGCAGCATATATTACAAGAACTTCTGATTCAGAAAGAATACAAATTGATGAAGGTAAAATTACAATTTTACCAAATTTAGCCGATACTAATGCTGATTTAAGAAGTCATGCAAAAATTGTATTAGATGCAATTGAAGCTGTAATACAGGGTAGAGCTACTATTGACCAGTCATCAATGTCAATCGCTGGAAGATCATTATCAAGATTAACAATTGATGAATTAATGACTTTTAGAGATAGATATAAAGCTGAATATTTAAAAGAATGTAAAGCGGCTAGAATTAAAAATAAACAAAGTTCAGGTAACTCAATTAAAGTGAGGTTTTAAATATGGCCTGGTATGATAGATTCGTAAATAATAATAAAAAAACAAAAAAAGTTTCAAAAGTAAGAAGATACGCTGGAGCTAATACAGGCAGATTATTTGCAGATTTTACAGCATCAAGTACATCAGCAGACGCTGAAATTAAAGATCAATTAAGAATATTAAGAGAAAGAAGCCGTGATTTAGCTAGAAATGATTCATATGTAACTCGATATTTAAATTTAATGGTTAGCAATATTATTGGAGCTAACGGTATTAGACTGAGTGTTAAAGCGCGTGATTCACAAGGTAATTTAGATATTCTCGGTAATCAAACAATTGAACGCGAGTTTAAACAATGGTCAAAAATGGGCAACTGTACATTAAATGGTCGTCAATCATTTTTAGATTGCCAAAAGTTATTTGTTGAAGCATTAATGAGAGATGGTGAAGTTTTAGTAAGACATGCAACGCCAACAGATTCAAAATATAAATATAAACTTCAATTTTTAGAAGCAGACCATTTAGATGAAACTAAAAATGATTTTAATCCTGAAACTAAAAATAGAATTAAAATGGGTGTAGAAGTTGATAAACATGATAAACCTGTAGCTTATTATTTATTTAAAAATCATCCATATGATAATACATATCAATCACCTAAAGAGCATATAAGAGTACCAGCTGAAGAAATTATTCATGCATATATGCCAACACGTCCTGAGCAAACCAGGGGTGTGCCTATGACTGCTTCAGCTATGCCTCAAATAAAAATGCTTAATGGTTATATGGAGGCTGAAATAACAGCCGCACGTGTTTCAGCTGCAAAAATGGGATTCTTTACTTCGCCGGATGGTGATGGTTATGTTGGTGAAGATTTAGAAGATAGCTTTACTCCAATTATGGAAGCATCTGCAGGCAGCTTTGAACAACTTCCCGCTGGAATGGATTTTAAAAGCTTTGACCCCGATCATCCAAGCACAGCATTCGGCCCATTTACAACACAAGTTTTAAGAGGTATTGCTTCAGGTTTAAATATTTCATATCATGCTTTAACAAATGACTTAAGCTCAGTTAATTATAGTTCTTTGCGAGCGGGCGCATTAGAAGACAGAGAAATGTATAAGCTATATCAACGCTTTGTTGTAGATCATTTTATGAGACCAGTATTTGAAAAGTGGTTAGAAATGTCTATATCAAGCGGCGCTATTATTATGGACCCGGATGTAAATATTCCTTTGCCAATGTCAAAATATGAAAAATTTGCTGCAGATACAATATTCATTGGACGTTCTTTTCAATGGGTTGATCCTCAAAAAGAAATGAATGCATCAATAAGCGGTATGCAAGCCGGCCTTGTTACTTATCAAGATGTACAATCAAATTATGGTAGAGACGTTGAAGAGCTATATGAGCAACACGAAAGAGAACAAAAGCTAGCTGAGCAATATGGAATTAAAACAGCATTCCAGCCATTTGGTATTAAGTTACCAATTGAACCTGTAATTAAAGGAGGCTCTGATGGCGATTCCGAATAAAGGTATGAAAGCAGAAGCTGAAAAAGGTTTAGCTTGGAGAAAAGAATTTGGAAGAGGAGGTACGCGTATTGGTGTAACTCGTGCTAATCAAATTAAAAATGGCGTTGATTTATCTGAGTCTACTATTAAAAGAATGTACAGCTATTTTTCAAGACATGAAGTTGATAAAAAAGCCGAAGGGTTTAGACCTGGCGAAGATGGATTTCCAAGTAATGGCAGGATTGCGTGGGCGCTTTGGGGCGGTGATCCAGGTTATACATGGTCAAAAAAATTAGTTGAGCAAATGAAAAAAGAAGATGAGCGTAAATTAGAAATGCGCCCATACCCTAATGAACATGCAGCTCGTATAGAAGACCCTGAACAATTTGATAACTTTAGAAGAAAAAATAATGAGTTTAAAACTGGCATACATGCTATACATGGTATAAAAGACAATGAAAGATTAATACAAAGTATTAGATTTGATTCTGATATGTTTACTCCAGACGAGGCAAAAGCTTGGTTAGAAAGAAATGAGTTTGAATATATTAAATTTGAAAATGCAATTGAAGAAAGAGCTGTTTCAGAAAAAACAGAAGAGGCATTAAAAAATAAATTAAAAGAACATCATGAAGAAGTAGGCGATACAAAAAGTAAAAGAACAACGCTTGCTGTTTTAAAACAAATTTATGAACGCGGGATTGGAGCCTTTAATACAAATCCAGGCTCAGTTAGGCCTCAGGTTAGCAATGCTAATCAGTGGGCAATGGCTCGCGTAAACAGTTTTCTGTTTGCTTTGCGCAATGGAAAATATAGAAGTGGGAAGCATGATACTGATCTGCTACCTAAATCACACCCTTTATCATCGAAAGAGGAAAAAGCTATGAAAGATAAAGAAGATAGACATATCCTTAACGTGAATGAAACAGATGATTCTGTAATCATTGAGTTTTCAAAGCACCATGAGGATAAAGCAGAAGAAGAAAATGTTGACGCAGTTTCTTCTTATCAAGAAGATGAGGACGAAAGAAAAGTTGTTGATTTGCCATTAAGGTATAGAACAATTGATCTTTCTAAGAATTCATTTATTGATGAAGAAAAAAGATTAGTTCGTATTGGTGTTTCTTCGGAAGAACCAGTTGAGCGATCATTTGGCATGGAAGTTCTAAGCCATGCTGAAGATGATGTAGATATGGAATTTGTATCATCAGGTAGAGCTCCGTTTTTATTAGACCATGACATGTCTAAACAAATTGGAGTTATAGAAGAATTTAAACTTGACGAGGCGGCTAAGAGGACAATAGCTGTTGTTAGATTTGGTAGATCGGCACTAGCTCAAGAAGTTTTTCAAGATGTAGTTGACGGTATTCGTATGAATATAAGTGTCGGCTATAAAGTAAATAAACTTGCAAGAGTTAAAGACAACGATGAGATGCTTTATAAAGCGTCATGGACTCCACTTGAAGTATCAAGTGTATCTGTGCCGGCAGACCAAAGCAGATTAGTTGGAGTTGGACGCTCTGCAAAAATTAATAAGGATATTATTATGACTGAAGAAAAAAAAGATATTAATCTTGACGAAATCAGAAATAAAACTCTTGAAGAAGCTAAAGCTGAATACAAAAGAAACTCGAAAGAGATTATTGATTTAGCTGTTAAGCATAACAAAAGAGATTTAGCTGATAGCGCAATTAAAGATGGTCTTACTGTTGAAGAATTCAGAGGCGCATTATTAAATGAAATATGCAATGATAAGCCGCTTGAAACTGCTGAAATTGGTATGACTACAAATGAAGTGAGAGATTTCTCATTAGTTAGAGCAATTAATGCTTTAGCAAATCCAACTGATAGAAGAGCTCAAGAAGCTGCTGCTTTTGAATTTGAATGTTCAAATCAAGCTGCTAGAGAACAAGGAAAAACAGCTCAAGGAATTATGATTCCTGCTGATGTACTTGGCAGCTGGAGCAAAAGAGATATTAACTCATCAGATGATTCATCTTTAATCCCTCAAGATTATCGTGCGGGCGATTTTATTGATGTATTAAGAAACTCATCAAGTGTTATGCAAGCCGGCGCGACTATGCTTAGAGGACTTGCTGGCTCCGTCGTTATACCGAAGAAAACAGCTGCTTCATCAGCTGCTTGGATAGCAACTGAAGGTAATGCTGCTTCTGAAAGCGAATTTACTTCTGGTAGCGTTACTATGTCTCCTAAAGTAATTGGTGCGTTTACAGATGCAACTAGATTGCTTTTACAACAAAGCTCATTAGATGTTGAGAACTTAATCAGAGATGACCTAACACAATCTATAGCTACTGCTATTGATTTAGGTGCTTTAGCTGGTTCAGGTACAAGTGGTCAGCCTACAGGTATTGCTAGTACTTCAGGTATTAACACTACTACTTTTGCTGCTGCAAGCCCAACATATGCTGAAATTATTGCTATGGAATCTGCAGTTGCTGCTGATAATGCATTAGTTGGAAACTTAGCATATATATGTAAGCCATCCGATTATGGTACATTAAAAACAACTTCAAAAGATAGCGGAAGCGGTCAATTTGTTGTTGAGCCAGATGGAAACATGAATGGCTATAATGTTATCAGATCAAATCAAGTAACTGCAGGAGATTTTTACTTTGGTAATTTTTCTGATTTACTTATTGGTATGTATGGCGGACTTGATATAACAGTGGACCCATATGCTCTTAGCACATCAGGTGGAGTAAGAATTATTGCTCTTCAAACTTTAGATGTTGCTGTGCGTCATGCGGTATCTTTCTGTAAGTCAAGCGACTAATTAGTTGATGCTTAAATGGAATGGGGGTAGCAATACCCCCAACTTAAATATGAAAAAATTTTTAATTATTAAAGATACAGTAGCTAACGGGCAAAAAGTAAATGCTGGAGATATCATAGAATTGCGAGAAGATGTCGGGCATGAACTATGCGCATACGGAAAAGCATCTGTACATATAGAAAAGCCTAAAGCTGAAAAAGAAGATAGAAGCGTAGGTTTAAAAACTTCAAAAGTAAAAGCTCCAAAAACAAGAGCTAAAAAATAAATCATGTCAATAGAATTTGATAGAGATTTCGACGGCTATTTAGATGCCACTTATGGTCATGGTATAAGAGTTACCTATACGCCATCAGGTGGCTCAGCCTCATCTATCAATGTTATTTTAGATCAGGAATATGTTGACATAGACAGCGGTGGTTTACCAGTTCAAGGATTTCAACCAATTGCTCAATGTAAAACAACAGACATTCCTAATATTGCATTTGGCGATACTATTGCTGCTCCTGCTATTACAAATTTAGATGGAACTACAATTAAAGCAGCAACAAATTATAAAGTTATAAATTTTGAACATGATAATTTAGGTATTACCTCATTAATTCTTGAGGTGCAATAATGGCAAATCATGTCCGACAACAAATAAGAGAATATTTTGGAACAACATTAACCGGATTAACAACAACCGGTTCAAATGTTTACGAATCAAGAGTTTATACATTACAAGAAAATACACTTCCTTCTTTAGTTATTTATACCAAGTCAGAAACATCTGAGCCTATTGTAATAGGAACCGATAGAGTTATGAGCAGAGAATTAACTGTTGTTGTAGAAGCATATTGTAAAGCTACTAGTAACTTTGATGATACTATTGATACAATAAGTAAAGAAGTTGAAGAAGCTATTTCTGCTGATCGTACATTAGGCAGCCTGGCTAAAGATACATATATTGAATCAACAGAAATTGAATATACAGGCGAAGGAGAACAACCAGTAGGTTATGTATCTCTTAATTTTTTAACAAATTACTATGTTCAGGAAACAAATCCTGATATAGCAGTATAATAGGAAATATATTATGAAATTAATTAGTCCAAATGGTAAAAGTTCTGTAATAGCTCATCCTACTCAGGTTGAGTCAATGAAAGAAAAGGGCTGGAAAGAAGAAGCAGTCCATTCGCAAGATAAAATTAAACCTTCTTCTAAGAAAAAGTCGAAAGACGAGGTAGAAAATGGCAACACATAAAGGAAGTGAGGGAACTGTAAAAGTCGGTTCTAATGCTGTAGCTGAAATTAGGTCTTACTCAATCGAAGAATCTGCTGATACTTTAGAAGATACTTCAATGGGTGATTCTGCTAGAACATATAAATCATCATTGACTTCTTTCTCAGGAAGTTTAGATGTATTTTGGGATGAGACTGATACTAGTGGTCAAGGTGCTTTAACTATTGGCTCAGAAGTAACTCTTAATGTTTATCCTGAAGGAGATACATCAGGTGATACTTATTATACAGGTTCAGCTATTGTTACTGGAGTTTCAAGAAGTGCATCATTTGATGGATTGGTTGAAGCTAGTATTTCAGTACAAGGCAATGGTGCTTTAACATCAACAACAGTATAAGAGCATGAAACTTATAGATAAGGCTAAAGCGCATTTTGATTCTTTAGAAATTAAAGAAATTGAAATACCTGAATGGAGTGATGGAGATGAGGTTCTTAAAGTATATGCAAAGCCATTAACGCTAGCAGAAATGTCTAAATTGCAAAGATATGCAAAAGATGATGATGTAGCATTGATGGCTTATTGCTTAATATACAAAGCCTTAGATTCTGATGGTGAAAAAGTATTTGA
>JAAHTH010002609.1_pt2 | contig 11364 bp, 8 predicted proteins | sample 6116091 | NCBI WGS metagenome assembly JAAHTH01 (sample SAMN13939990, study PRJNA603662) | sponge metagenome | isolation source: marine sponge | host: Mycale hentscheli | place: New Zealand | collected 2006
AATCATCAAGCCTGTCTCTGGAGAGACCGTTCGAACTTTGGATCACGTCTATATCTACCCCGCTCGCCACTTTGTCATGCCAGAAGATCGCATCCAGAATGCTCTGCGAGTGATTCGTGAGGAATTAGCGCAGCAACTCGAGACATTTCAATCACAGGGGAAACTTCTTGAGGCGCAGCGTCTGTCAGCGAGAACGCGTTTTGACCTTGAGATGATGGCTGAGGTTGGTCATTGCCCTGGAATCGAGAACTATAGTCGTCCTCTATCAGGTAAACCTCCTGGTGCGACTCCCGACACACTCTATGATTTCTTTCCAGATGATTTCATTACATTTGTCGATGAATCACATGTCACCGTGCCTCAGGTTCGGGCAATGTATGCTGGAGATAGAAGCCGCAAAGAGACATTGGTCAGCCATGGTTTTCGCTTGCCGAGTGCCTTGGATAATCGCCCGCTTAAATTCGGTGAGTGGGAAGAACGTACTGCGCAAATTTGTTTCGTTAGCGCTACACCGAATGATTATGAGTTGGAACGTACCAAAGGTGAGGTTGTTGAGCAGATCATCAGGCCAACAGGTTTGTTGGATCCCGTAGTTGAGGTCGTTTCTGCAAGAGGGCAAGTGAAACATCTCCTGGAGCAGATTCGTGAACGGGCCGAGAAAGACGAGCGTGTATTAGTGACTGCTTTAACGAAGCGACTTGCAGAAGATCTTTCCACGTTTTTTCAAGAACAAAATGTTCGGTGTCGATGGCTTCACAGTGAACTGGATGCTTTTGAACGTGTTGATTTATTACAGGAATTACGAGCAGGAAGATTCGATTGTTTGGTAGGGGTGAATCTGCTGAGAGAGGGTTTGGATTTGCCCGAGGTTTCACTGGTAGCGATTCTTGATGCTGATAAAGAAGGTTTCTTGAGAAGCGAGACCAGTCTTGTGCAGACCATTGGCCGGGCCGCCCGAAACGCCAATTCAAAGGTGATTCTGTACGCAGATAAAGTGACTGATTCAATGAAACTTGCCATGGATGAGACCGAACGCCGGAGGTCGATACAGCAAGCTTACAATGAAGAACATGGGATCACGCCTGAAACTGTGAGAAAGAAAATCAGTGCGGGTATTGAGCAGGATGCTGCGAAAAGGCGAAAAAATATTGCTGCCGCCAAGGACGAGTCTGAAACTGTTTACATCACAGTTGAATACGTTGACAACTTGGAGCGGGAAATGCTGGCCGCTGCCGAGGCTCTTGAATTTGAGAAGGCCGCGTCATTGCGAGACCGTGTTCTGCAGCTCAAAGACAATATTGGCAAGCCACTGTCAGAAATTGAACTTGAAAAGCCGGCAGGTAAGGCAGGCGGGCAGCAACGCAAACGACGAAAAGGTATCAAGGCAGGGGGGCGAACTAAAGTGCCGAGACCAAAGCGGGGTTGAGTTCGCCACAGAGATTCAGGCAGCTTTGTTTTGTCGCTTTAATTGCTTCCGAAGCCGTCGTCGCTGTGCTTTGCTCATTGAATTCCAGTCAATTTCGTCATCCTCAACTGATGGGGCCTGTGTGTCGTGTAGAGTCTTCTGGGGTATCGCCTTGCTTTCTGTTGCGACTTTCGTACTCAGAGGTTTGGGGACCTCTGCTTCGGGATCGTTTGGTTGTTTCTTGGGTTTCTTTCGACGCCAGCCCATGAGCCCTTTACTTGGTGCTTGCTCATCTGCTTGATCTGGTTCTGTATCGTCCGTCGCATTGGTGCGTTGGTGTGAAGTGCTTGCGGTTGCTTTTGTTTTGGAACTGGATGATGAACGTGTGCGTTTATCTGCACTCCCAGAATGTTCGGTTGTTTGACCTGCTACAGCGGACGTATCTACCCCTGTTTGTGTCCTTGCTTCGCCGTCGGAAGCTCTCGTTCTTCTCAGGCCGAACCACCGGCGTTTACTGCTGGCAGGAATCGATTCTTGCGATGGATCCTTTTCTTCATTGGCCACTTCTTCAGTTGTCGCCGCTGTTTCAGGAACAGCCTTCTTTTGTTTCTTGGTGCTAGCAGGCAAGGTGCTGCCGCCCTGTTTGGTCCGTGTTGGCGATGCATCCTGTTTGGCCTTGGACCCGACTTGGTCATCTGCTCTGCCTCGTTGCCACCATCGTTGTTTTGTTTTCAGGCGAACCAATGTCCTCTCGTCCGGCGTTGCCGATTCTTTGTTCTGGTTGGATGAGGATGGAAAAAGATTGATTTTTACTTGCTGGAACCGATCCATCATGGAAACGTCTTCCACTTGTTTGACTTCCCTGTAAAGCATACGCAGGTAGGTGAGCATGGCGACCAAAAGCGTTGTGCAGCCAAGCAGCGGGGCCGTCGTTGTCAAAGTCCAGTATCCCGCAGATTCAATCTTTAGGATGTTCCATTGGACTGCTTCAGGGATCACGAACAGAATGCAGCTCGTCACCATCAACGCCAAGGCTGTACGACAATGCCAAAGTTCAGCAACCATTCTTAGTGCCAGTACTGCTCCACCAAATGTGACGACAAGCCTCACCCAGTCGCTTCCCGCCAAGGCGACACGTTTTCCAAAACCGGTGTCGATGATTGCGCCTGTCCAATCCACAAGTGATGCGAGTACGTTTACACTTGCAAGCACACTCACAACGATGACAACCCTCCAAAGTCTGTAATGACCTCCGAAATCATCATTGCGATATCGGCGTAATTGGTAAGTCATCAAGGCAGTTCCGGCAGTGATGGTAAGCATCGCTATCATGCAACACCTACCAAAACTGTCGGGTCGATCCAGACGTAGCGGACGAGCGATCATGGGGCGGGTCGACAGTGGTGTCCAAGTGACCGCAGCGTAGTGCCCCAGACATAGAATGGTCGTCAGCAGAAAGATGCTGCCGGTTACCAGTAGCATGGATCTCAGACGTACAGGAACAAGTGAGAACCAACGGCCGCGAATCCGTCGATGCACGCGCGAGCCGTATGCCATTTGTGGGCATCGAGCTTCTCGAAGCTTCTCCGCAGCACGCCGACTTGCAGCAGACGTCGATTCGTTTTCAGCTTGGTGTGCCGAATAGAGAACGCGTCGTCGTCGGTCGTTAGTTCGGCGGCCTTGTTGCATGGTGCGATGGCATGGGGTGGCGTGATTGAAATCACTCGCGTGGTTGCTAAAGTCCCAAGGATGGCCTCAAGCCTGTCACGGCATGGTTGGAACACTTCACAGACAGTAGGAAAATGCTGATGTCAGAGTCAATTGAGCTCTGGTTGCTATCAATCCATGAAAATCCGGCGACGTTTGGCTCTATAGCAGTCTTACAAGGCTGCGAACTGGATACTGTGAACAGCGATCACTCGTGAATGCTTACACCAACACACTGATCATCGCGATTACCACGATGACAGCTCCAGCTGCGACTTTTCCAAGTGTGCCAATCGTTCTTCCCCAAAAAGCTGCATGTCCGATGGGCAGACTTTCTCGCCACGAGCTACCGTTGGACCATTCACCTAGCATGGCCCCGAGGGTTGCCCCCAGTCCACCGAACAGAATTGCGGCGAGAACTTGTCCGACAACTGGAACTGGTAACCCGACGATTGCACCGATCATGGCACCAGCCATGGAGCCAATCATTGCCAGCAGGGTCGCTTTTCGGCTGGCTCCTGCCTTTTGAGCACCCAAGGCTGCTGCAACGAACTCGAAAGCTTCCCCCAGCAGAGCAAAGCAAAATGCCGCGACCACGGGGATATAACCAATCGAGGCATTGCCGTTTTCCGGACCGACAAATGCATAGATAAGTAGAATCACCACCGCGGCCCAATTGCCAGGTAAGGCGATCAGGTTCCCTGCCCAAGCGATCATGCATAGTAAGACGACAGTGATTGCTAACAGCAAAGTGCCCGTTGGCTCCAGCCAAACGGTCCAGGCATTGGATTCTGCAACAAGCGGAGCTAAAAGCGACACTCGTAGTGAGAGGGCCTGATTTGCCATGTCCAGATTTACGTAGCCGGGCGTTGCGATTTCGAAAATCATGGAATATCAACTTCAGGTTGCGTTAATTCAGACCGTTCCGAATCGGTTCGTGTGGGGTAGCGAAGGCTCTTGGTTGCGAGCGTACAGCGTTTGGCCACGTTTATCATGCTGCTTGCTCGTTTTGGTGTGAATGAGGTGAACCTCAAGGAGGCGTCGTCGCGTCGATAACGGTGTCACCAAGCTGTTCACGATACTAACTCGGCTGCGGTTTAACGATCTTGGCATCAAAATTGAGGATTCGGAAACCTGTACACTAGTTTGAGGACAGCGAACTTGTTCAGCAAGTCTAACGAAAAATGCAGCGGCGGCTGAGTTTCCTAAGTTTTTTCTACTGGTAAGCAGGGATCGAAGGGACCATGTCACAGAGTTTGTTAGAAACAAGTGTGCTGGTGTTGAATCGCTCTTACATGGCGGCACGGGTTATCAATGTACGCCAATCCTTCACGCTGCTTTACCGCGATTGTGCTGAAGTGATCGAGAATGAGAATGGGCAGTATGCGAGCTACGATTTTGAGAGTTGGTGCGAGCTCAGTCAGTTGACATGCCTCGAAAAGCATGAGGGCGACGAGTACATCAGAGCAGTGAATTTCGAGTTGCGGGTCCCCCGCATCGTTCGCTTGACGCGATTTGACAGAATGCCGGTGCAGTCGGTTCGTTTCAACCGCAAGAATCTGTTTGCTAGAGACGATCACACATGTCAGTACTGCGGTCAGTATAAACCCGTGAATAAGTTAAGTTTGGACCACGTCGTGCCCCGTTCGCATGGTGGTTCCACGACCTGGGAAAATATCGTCTGTTGTTGCCTGAGATGTAACAGTCGCAAGGGAGGGCGTACGCCGAGGGAAGCTCGAATGAAACTGCTGTCACGTCCGCAGAAGCCACGAGTGAATCCCATTCTGGTGCAGTCGGCAGAAGATCCACGGTATGCGTGCTGGAAAACTTTCCTACAGGCTGCGGGTTAGGTACTGGCAGCCAGATAAACCGAGCACAGCAACCCGGCTTCTCGCGTGACAGTGACGCTGAAGGGCAGCGAAACTTAATCAAGAAAAAGTGGGTTCATACAGCTTGCCACAAATGAACCTTTGTTGATAAGCGGTGCGATAGCCTTAGGTGTCGCACCCGATTGGTCATCGCCAATCAATCGGCCACCGGTAATCTCCCCTTCTCCATACGGTTCCACACCGTCTGCAGTTTTCTGACATGAGCAATACCTGCAAGCGGATCGGCCGCTGATAATCCAGCGGCACGTGGGCTCGGAAACCAACTGATTCGCAAGCTTTGAGAGCAGCATCGAAGACGGGATCAGCTGTCTGCCAGCGGTTCTTTCTTCTCTGTCAGAACTTCGCACTCACCTGACTCGGACTTCGCGGCGTTCAGTTCGAGATAACTCTTCCATTCTTCTGGCAGGTTATCCTCGTGGAAAATCGCTTCCACGGGGCATTCGGGCACACAGGCTTCACAGTCAATGCACTCTTCCGGGTGGATGTAGAGCATTTGATCGCCTTCGTAGAAACATTCCACGGGGCATACGACCACGCAATCAGTGTATTTGCATCCTGAGCAGGGCTCAGCTACGACGTGAGTCATGAATCAGACCTTTCTAAGCTATTCAAATCTGGCGAACGGACACCGATCATCGATTTGACGGGTGAACCTCGATAAATATATCGTCTGGGCAAGCGTAGGACTCTACCTCAAACCGCCCAATGTGACGAGTTGGCGTGATTCTCGCGAATGGGCCGGTTCCTCCGCCAGACTGATTTTCAGGATCAGGCAGCTTGGACCGAAAAATCGACGACTTATGCTCGGGAGCATATTTTGTCACCATTCTCCAGCGAGCACCCATTCCATAGACAAGAACAAGTTTCGAGAGCACAGCCGTGACGGTTTCTGAGCAGCCAATCCCGCTTCGGCTTAAGCCAACGCGGCAATTTCCCTTTCTGGCGCGTCATCCTTGGGTGCATGCTCATGCTCTGGCTGAGGACGGTCGTGATCTCGCATGCGGTCAAGTCATTGATTTGCTGGATCATGATGGCAACTGGATCGCTCGTGGAATCTTGAATCCAGCCAGCCGATTGAGAATCAGGTTGTATGCATTTGATTCCGCGATTGCGATCGACGAGACGCTTTGGCAGACTCGAATCGACGCTGCAGTTCGTCGCCGACGCATGATGGGGCCATTGGATGAGCAGGCAGCAGAGAGGCTTGTGTTCAGTGAATCGGACTTGATCAGTGGTTTGATTGTTGACCGATATGCTGATTGCCTCGGAGTTCAGTTCACCTCAGGGGCCTTGTTGAGGTGGAGGGATTCGATCCTTGATTATCTGCAGCAGACCCTCGAATCACGCTCGATTGTCGCTCGAATTGATCCGCGGACGGCCAAGCACGAAGGGGTGGATGAAGTCGAAACCCACTTAGGTGAGCCACTTTCGTCTTCTGTTGTGTACCGGCAAAATGGCTTGGATTTGGTGGTCGACTTGCAAAGTGGCCAAAAAACCGGAGGTTTTCTAGACCAGAGGTGCAATCATCAGGCTGTGGCTCGCTATCTCAAAGGTCGCAGCGTCTTGGATGTCTGTTGCTATACCGGTGGTTTTGGATTAGTGGCTGCCAAGCAGGGAGCAGCGGAAGTATTGGGGATTGATTCGAGCCAAGTCGCGCTGGAAGCAGCTAAGTCGGCTGCTCAGCGAAATGGCCTGCATTCGATCGGTTTTGAGAAGGGTGATTGCTTTGATACGCTCAAAAGATACAGCCAAGAGGGGCGAGCATTCGAGGCAGTGATTTTGGATCCGCCACGCTTCGCCGGGTCGCGTCATCAAATCGACAGCGCTTTGCGGGCCTATGGGCGGCTAAATTCGCTTGCTTTGGATATTCTTGCTCCCGGAGGCATTCTCGTCACCTGCAGTTGTTCAGGACGCGTTTCGAGGGCGGATTTCCTGAATATGCTTCTAGATGTGGGGCGTCGTCGGCGGCGGGACATGGTTGTGATGGAGAATCGTGGACCCTCGCCAGACCATCCTGTCGCCATTTCATGTCCTGAGAGTGACTATCTGAAGTGTTTGATAGCGGAAATTCGCTAAATCCCTAAATTTTCGAGGGTATAATGTAGTGCGGATTCAGAAATACTCGAATGACTAGTGTATGGATCCTGATTATAATGACGCTGGTCCTTTTCAAGCCTTGTCGAAGAATATCCCACGTGTGGAGTGCCCTTATGTCGGGCGTAACGCTTAAAATCCTTCATGGAGCCGACCGAGGCAAGATCTATGAAGATCTTGCTCCGCCTTTGACCATTGGGCGTGAGGAAGGTAACGAGATTCAACTCAATGACGAACGTGTCAGCCGCTGTCACTTCAAGGTGCAGCGAGACAACGACCGTCTTGTTTTGACGGATCTCGATAGCACCAACGGTACCAAGGTTAATGGTGTTGAGTGTCAACTGAAAATTTTGCGTCATGGTGACCTCATTTCGGTCGGGCGAAGTTTGATGCTAGTTGGATCTGAAACCCAGATCGCCGCACGGCTCGCAGCGATGGGAAATGAAAATCCAACGGTGAGTCGTGACGAGCAACATGGCGATGGATCGATCTCGTTGAATCTTGGTGCTGAACCCAAATCACCGCATCCGGCAGAGATCATTCAGGTGCAGGAAGTACCGGATATTCCCGCTGATTTGTCACCAGGTCAGAAAGCTCAACTTTGTGAGATTCTCGACTATTTACAGTCACGGTTGAAGCGTCTGATCGAAGCGGCGAGAACGGACGAAAATAGTCAGGAGGTCGTTTTGAAAATGGCGTCTTGGCAGCGAATGCTTGACACACAATCAAAGCTCGCGAACATGGCGCGCCAAATCGCTGATCCAGATTGGCCAGACTCATAGCACTTCTGGCACTCCGCGTTCACGCTCATCATGTACTGACAGTTGATCAAGAAGAGCCGCGGTGGGAACTTATCAAATCGTGTTCGGCGTCACGATTTGTTGCTGCTGTCGATTGAAAATTTGAACGCCGCTCTGCCTGTAACCACACCAAGTTACCTCCGACTACCGAGACACGCTTAATCCCTTGGATGTGTTCGTTGTGATCACGGGGTAAAAAGCAAACATACCTGGTTTTGAGGAAAGAAGTCGTTCCAAGAACTCTTGACGAGTTTTGGATTAGACGAGCTTGCTATGCATGGATCCATTTGCTGTATCGTCAAGAAATTCGTGGAAACCAATCATGGCTCCGAGGCATGGGAGGCAATGTTGGAGCATGCGGGGTACAAGGGCTTGGTTCTGTCACCGATCGGAACTTATCCGGATGAAGCGGTGTTCGCTCTGCTGGGCGCTGGGTGCGAGTTACTGCAGGTTGAATTGGAAGACTTGCTGCGTGTTCTAGGACGGTTCGCTGGGCCTGAGTTGATTGGCTTTGCGGGTACGATGTTGCATCCGGATTGGAAAACTTTCGAATTACTTTCAAATGTTGAGTCCTTGATTCATCGCACCATCCGGATGCAGAATCCTACTGCGCAGCCAGCAAACATTCAGGCTTTCCGCTTGAGTGACGATGAGGCTCAGATTGTCTACTCATCGAGGCGTGGCCTTTGTGCCCTCGCTCACGGAATCATTGAAGGTATTGCTGATTTCTACCAAGAAGACATTAGCATTCGTGAAGTAACCTGCGCGAAGCAGGGACATCCATTTTGCACGTTCGAGGCGAAGCGTGTTGCTCTTGACGGAGACTCACCGCAAGTTGAAAGCGTTGATCTTGGGGCGACCGCTACAGCCGAAAGTTTTGACGAGACATTTGTCGCTTCAGATAGCGTCTCTGATTCAAATCCTGCGTCTGACTCGGGAAGCTTTGATTGGTTCCCATCCAACACGGGGGGAAGTCGAGTTGGTGCGGGAACGCGGGATTCAAACAAAAATGTTGTCCCGTTCCCGAAGCGTCTGGGCCGGTACGCGGTACATGAGATCATTGGTGTCGGTGGGATGGGAGTTGTGTATCGCGGGTCCGATGATGTTCTCAATCGAGTTGTTGCGATCAAAACCCTAAAATCAGTCAAAATAGGCAGAGAGCTGGCTGATCCGTTTATCGAAGAAGCTCGAGCGATGGCGAGGTTGTCACATGAGAACGTCGTGCGTGTTTATGACGTGGGTGAAATCGATGGGCGTCCTTTTTTTGTCATGGAGTATTTGACCGGGCAGTCCCTGTCAAAACGTATTCGGAAGGGGCAAGTTTCGCTTCAGTTGGGAACCGAGCTGTTTAAGAAAATTCTGCAGGGCGTGCATGCGGTACACAAGATTGGGCTCGTGCATCGTGATATCAAGCCTGACAATATCATGCTGAGTCTCGATTCAAGAAAATGTCATCTGCTTGACTTTGGATTGGCTGATGAATTGTGCGTCAAGCGTGATGTCAGCAAACGTTTGAGCGGTACACCAGGCTTCATCGCACCTGAACGACTACGTGGATACCCTGCTGACTACAAGAGTGATTATTTCAGCCTCGGTTGCGTGGCTTACGAAATTTTCAGTGGCCGACGGGCGTTTGACAGCGACAGTACTCAAACTGTCATTAGTTCCATGCAGCGATTCGAGCCAAAAGAAGAAGATTGGCGAGATACGCCGGAGCCCTTACGAAAGTTGATCGTATGCATGATGGAAAGCGATGCAAATGCTCGCATGACAGATTATGAAACGATTAGCCGAGTACTTGATACGATGCTCAGTCAGCTGTCAAAATAAACCCGGTGACGGACGATCGGCAATCGCATTGCCGCCATACGATCGTTGGCACTGGTGTGTGTTTGTTCTCAGAAAGGCGAGCGCTCATGTGCTTCAGGTAGAACCAGCTTTTCGCACTCCTTCCTTCAAGAGTTGCGGAGCCTGCATCTGAGAGCCCATGTGACTCCGACCCATCAGCTGCCTCTGATTGGTTGTCTCTCGTAACGATGTAATCACTTTGTGGGTTTCGGGGGACAAAGCACACCGAATTGCGTTCGTTGCGGTATCATGTGAATTCGGAAAACTGCTGCTTGATGATGTTTTTATGACTCGGAGTTGATGGATGCTTGCTCGTACCTTGTGTGTTGCAGTTCTTGTCGTGGCTTGTTGTGGAGCGGCGATTGGTGAGTCGGATAAGCCGTTTGGGCCCGACTTTCCAAAACTTGATTCGGATGCAGTGGGAGAGTGGTGGAAAACCAAAGGTAAACGTGGTAGCGGGCCACGGTTAATGGTTCCGCGGGATCAAGTGCTGGGGTTTTCAGTTTACACCGTCTCAAATGGAACATTGAAACTTACAGCACAGCTGTTCCCGCTGCTTCCTGATGAGTCTCGTGAAGTTGCCCTTGAAGTACGACCAGTCGGCGATCAAGCTTGGCGAAAAGTCGCTGTTGAAAAAGTTCAGTATCCAGGATGGTCAGCGCATTTTCGTGTCGCAAATTGGGATGAAACAAGGGATTTTGATTACCGCTTGAGTCACGGTGAAGAGGCTACATTTGAGGGCCTGATACGCAAGGATCCCATCGACAAAGAAACGATTGTGGTAGCGTCCTTGTCCTGTAACAGCAGTCGGACTCCTGGGCCTCGTCCCAGGATGGTTGAGAATCTGATTAAGCAGGATCCGGATCTGCTGTTCTTCGCTGGTGATCAGTCGTATCACCATACTCAACATACGTTTGGATGGCTTGAGTTCGGAATGCAATTCCGGGAGATCATGAAAGATCGCCCCACGATTACGATCCCTGATGATCACGATGTTGGGCAAGCAAATATTTGGGGAGAGAATGGCAAGAAAGCGAGAACGCCAGCTGGCCCCGCAGGAGGTTTTTTCTACCCCGCTTCGTACGTCAACATGGTGCAGCGATGTCAGACTTGGCATTTGCCCGATCCATTTGATGCAAAGCCGATTGAGCGTGGTATCAGTGTCTACTACACCAATTTAGTGTTGGGAGGAATTGACTTTGCCATTCTTGAAGACCGAAAGTTCAAGAGTGGTCCTCTAGGTAAAATTCCAAAAATGGGTCCGCGGCCAGACCATATTAATGATCCCGCTTATGATCGTGCGTCAGTCGACCTTCCTGAACTTAAGCTGCTAGGTGATCGACAACTTCTGTTCCTGGATCAGTGGACTGATGATTGGACTGGGGCCGCGATGAAAGCAGTTTTGAGCCAGACTGCTTTTTGTGGTGCTGTGCATCTGCATGGAAGCCCTTCCAATCGCCTGTTGGCAGATTTGGATTGCAATGGCTGGCCTCAAACTGGAAGAAACCTGGCACTGGAACGAATTCGGAGGGTTTGGGCGCCCCATTTGGTCGGACGCCAGCCTTTGCCGGGGGTGGGGGGGGGGGGGGGGGGGGGGGGGGGGGGGGGGGGGGGGGGGGGG
>JAAHTH010003249.1_pt1 | contig 11357 bp, 13 predicted proteins | sample 6116091 | NCBI WGS metagenome assembly JAAHTH01 (sample SAMN13939990, study PRJNA603662) | sponge metagenome | isolation source: marine sponge | host: Mycale hentscheli | place: New Zealand | collected 2006
TTGAAGACATGAAAAAAGTATTCCCAACACTTAAAGATGATTGGGGTATTTATGTTCCTGAAGTAAAATATCTGTCACCTGAGCCACTTGTTGATTATACTAATTTAGCTTTAACAGAGTATCCCAATGTACATTTTGTAGGTGATGCTTTATCAGCTAGAGGTATAACAGTAAGTGGTGCACAAGGTACATATGTTGCGGAAGCAATTTTGGAAGACAATAAAAAAGTTCGTACATTTAAGAATAAAACAATAGCGGTATGAGTGAAAAATGGGAAAAAAGTAAAAGGTTAAAAAAAGTAGATGGTACTATAGCCTACGTTTGGGATGGTAAATTTCATAATTGGGATGGACCTGCTTTAATACCCGAAGGTAATAATAAAAAAGCTGAATATTATATCTATGGTATAAAATATTCAAAAGGAGAATGGACAGATAGAAGACGTCAAAGAGAAGGCTTACCCTATTATAAAAATCAATCTATGAAATCTAAATTATCAGACTATAGAAATTAATGAAAAGAAAAGCAGTTATAGTTAGTGGTTATTTTAATCCTATTCATGTAGGTCATTTAGAATTATTTGAAAATGCTTTTAATGAAGGTGATTTTTTAATTGTTATAGTTAATTCTGATTTACAAAGAAAATTAAAAGGATCTAAAGAATTCATGCCTGAAAACGAAAGATTAAAAATAGTCCAATCAATTAAAGGTGTAGGTTTAGCTTTACTTTCTATAGATAAAGATTCCACTCAAAATAAAACATTAAAACACTTATATGATGAGTATGGTGTTATGTGGGATTTAACATTTGCTAATGGTGGAGACCAAAATAACAAAAGCATTCCAGAAAGCGTGACTTGTAATAAGTTAGGTATTAAATTAGTAGATGGATTAGGAGATAAAATTCAAAGTAGTAGTTGGTTATTAAATAAATAATATGAAAATAGGTTTATGTGGTACAATGAGTGTAGGTAAAACTACATTAGTTAATGCTTTAAAAGAAACAAAACAATTTAAAGATTATATGTTTAGAACAGAACGTTCTAAGTTTTTAATGGAACAGGGTATTCCATTAAATACTGATTCAACATTAAAGGGTCAAACTGTATTTTTAGCTGAACGTTGTGCTGAATTAATCCAAACAGATATTATTACAGATAGAACAGTAATTGATGTTATGGCATTTACTTTAAATGCAAAATCAATACCTCACCAAGATAAAGATGCATTTGAAGCATATGCTAGTGAATTTGTTAGAGATTACGATTTTATATTTTATATATCTCCCTATGGGATAGACATTGAAGATAATGGAGTACGTGAAACAGATGAACATTATAGAGATTTAATTGATTTTACTATTACTACTCTTATTAAAAGACATGGTCATAAAGCAGGTAAAATAGAAAAAATATCTGGATCTACAGATGAACGTATTCAACAAATATTGAATATTACAGGGCTTTAACATATTTATAATAAAACCCTTATTACAATGAAAAAATCTGAGTTAAAAAACTTTATTAGAGAGGAAATTATATCTACATTATCTGAAGATATTATGGATGATACTAAAGCTTTAGAAGATTATGAAGCTAAATTAGATGATGTAATTAAGAAAAAAGAAGAAGCTGGTATTGAAGAAGATGCTAGTGATGCAGATCGTGTTACTTATATAGACATAGGTAGTGGATATTTACAAGGATTTAATAGACCTCATTCATTAAGCAAAGATGAATTAGAAACTTTAGGGCGTAAAATTGTATCATCATTATATAAAGGTGATATTGATAGAGCAGTAGGGGAATTGACTGAAGATGAAGATAAAGAACCATCTGATGCTGAAATAAAAAAAAACAAAAGTTTAGCTAAAGCAGCCGAAGAATTAGCTGTATTAACTCGTGAGATGAAATCATTAGCTAAAAAATATTCTAAGGCTGAAGGGCAAGAAAAAGAAGATTTATTAAAAAAATTAAAATCTAAAACTAAATTAAAAAAAGAATTAGATAAAATTTTAGATAAATAAAATGGGCTATAAAGAAAGGGTTATTTACATATTAAAAATTATTGTTCTTATTTGTATTGTAGCTTGGTTGCTATTTACAGATAGAGAAAGATATGTTGAGGAATATAATGCAAAAATAGAAGCATTAGAACAAAAAGTCGATTCGTTACATGGTATAAATGACGAATTGACTTTTAAAATAGACACATTAAATACCCAAATTAAAGGCTTAGATAAAGAAATCATTCTAAAAAATAGTAGAATAAATAATTTAAAATATGAAATTAGTACAAAAGTTGATGCCGTTGATGATTTTAATGATGATGAACTTGAAAGGTTTTTCACAGAACGATACCGTGGACTCCTCGATTCAATTGCAAAAACCAATAGCGAAACTAGTAATTAAAGATTTAATTACAGGTGATGGTGCTAAAGAAGAATTAGTACTAACAACAGATAAGATAAATTTATTAGAACAAAAAATTGTTTTAAAAGATAGTGTTATTAATAATCTGGAACTTCAAGTTAATAACTTTAATTCTATTCTAAGTACAAAATCTGACCAATTAGCTTTATCACAAGAATTATCTAAAAAACTCCAAACAGATTTAAAAAAACAAAAACTAAAAACTAAATTAATGGGGGGAGCAGGTATTATAGCTATTGCTGCTACAGTTTTAATTATTAAGTAATGTCAGATATAAAAAAAGTAATACGTCAAGAGTATCTTAGATGTGCACAGGACCCAATCCACTTTATGCGCAAGTATTGTTATATCCAACATCCACAAAGAGGTAGAATTCAGTTTAATTTATTTCCATTTCAAGAAAAAGTATTAAAATTATTTCAGGATAACCCTTATAATATTGTTTTAAAATCAAGACAGTTAGGATTATCCACTTTATCAGCAGGATATTCCTTATGGATGATGACTTTTTATAAAGATAAAAATATACTTTGTATTGCTACAAAACAGGAAACTGCTAAAAATATGGTTACAAAGGTAAAATTTATGTATGAAAATTTACCTTCTTGGCTTAAAGTAGATGCCGCAGAAAATAATAAATTAAATCTTCGCCTTTCAAATGGATCCCAAATTAAAGCTACTTCAGCGAGTTCAGATGCAGGTAGATCCGAAGCAGTATCTTTGCTACTTATTGACGAGGCAGCTTTTATTGATAATATTGGTGAAATATGGGCTTCAGCTCAACAAACATTAGCAACTGGAGGTGGTTGTATTGCCTTAAGTACTCCTTATGGTACGGGTAATTGGTTTCATCAAACTTGGACTAGGGCGGAAGCTAGAGAAAATGATTTTTTACCTATTAAATTACCTTGGTATGTACATCCTGAAAGAGATGAAGCCTGGAGAAAACGACAAGATGAATTACTAGGTGATCCTAGAATGGCAGCTCAAGAATGTGATTGTGATTTTAGTACCTCTGGTGATATTGTATTTTATCCTGAGTATATAGAATACTATGAAAAATCTTATATAAAAGATCCTATGGAAAGAAGAGGTGCTGATCAAAACTTATGGGTTTGGGAATCACCTGATTATACAAGAGATTATGTTGTAGTAGCTGATGTAGCTCGGGGTGATGGAAAAGATTATTCTGCGTGTCATGTAATTGATGTAGCAAATAATACACAAGTTGCAGAATATAAAGGACAACTAGGTACAAAAGAATTTGGACATTTATTAGTAGGTTTAGCTACTGAATATAATGAAGCAATGTTAGTAATAGAAAATGCTAATATCGGCTGGGCAACTATACAAGTTGCTTTAGATAGAAATTATCCTAATCTTTACTATTCACAAAAGAGTGGAGAAGCAAATGCTCGTTCGTATTTTGAGAAATATCAAGACCATTCAAGGATGGTCCCTGGTTTTACTATGTCATCAAGAACTAGGCCTATGGTAATAGGCAAATTCCAGGAATATTTAAGTGATAAAGGTGTAACAATTCAATCCAAAAGATTAATTGAAGAAATGAAAACATTTGTTTGGCGTAACGGAAGACCAGAAGCTCAATCTGGATATAATGATGATTTAGTTATGTCATTTGGTATTGCAATGTATATAAGAGATACAGCTCTTAAGTTTAGACAACAAGGTTTAGAAGCCACTAAAAATGCTTTAAGTGGTATAAAAGTTAATAGAACTCCTTATGATGCTGGTTACAATAAAGTTAATAGAATTGATAACCCTTATTCCATAAAAACAGGAGATAAACAAGAAGACATTAGATGGCTTCTTTAAATAATATTTATAATAATAATAATAGATTATGGCTGATAAAAGCATATTTTCAAGATTAAGAAGATTATTTTCTACTGACGTGGTTATCCGAAACGTAGGTGGGAATCAAATAAAAGTAATAGATAGTGGTAAAATCCAAGCTACTGGTGAATTAGAAACTAATTCACTAATGGATAGATATAATAGAATATTCTCATCAACACCTACTTCTCTTTATGGAGCTCAATTTAATATAAATTACCAATATCTGAGACCTTATATGTACTCAGAATATGATTTAATGGACCAGGATGCAATCGTTGCTTCTGCTCTTGATGTATTAGCTGATGAATCAACATTAAAAAATGATATGGATGAAGTACTTCAAATTAGAAGTGCTAATGAAGACATACAAAAAATATTATATAATTTATTTTATGATGTATTAAATATTGAATTTAATCTTTGGATGTGGATACGTCAAATGTGTAAATATGGGGATTTTTTCCTTAAATTAGAAATAGCAGAAAAATTTGGTGTTTATAATGTTATACCTTACACAGCTTACCACATTGAAAGACAAGATGGTTTTAACCCAGATAATCCATCAGAAATAAGATTTAGATATATAGCAGATGGTTTAGATAATATTAGTTCTGGTATGTACCCTATTGGTGGAGCTAGACCAGGTGGGTTAGAAAATGAAACAGGGATATTCTTTGACAATTATGAAATGGCTCACTTTAGACTTATTTCTGATGTTAATTATCTTCCTTATGGTAGAGCATATATTGAACCAGCTCGTAGGTTATATAAACAATATGTGTTAATGGAAGATGCAATGTTAATACATAGAATTGCTCGTGCCCCAGAAAAACGTATTTTTTATATGAATGTAGGTTCTATTCCTCCAAATGAAATAGATGCATTTATGCAAAACACTATTTCAAATTTAAAAAGAACTCCATTTCAAGATAATAAAACAGGTGAATATAATTTAAAGTACAACATGCAAAACATGATGGAAGACTTTTATATACCTGTAAGAGGAAATGATCAAACAACTAAAATTGAAACAACACCTGGATTACAGTATGATGGTATTCAAGATGTGGAGTATTTAAGAGGTAAATTATTTGCTGCACTTAAGATTCCTAAAGCGTTTTTAGGTTATGAAGAAGGAGTAGAAGGTAAATCTACATTAGCGGCTCAAGATATTAGGTTTGCCCGTACAATTGAAAGAATACAAAGAATAGTACTATCAGAATTAAATAAAATTGCATTAGTACATTTATACACTCAAGGGTATACAGACGAAACATTAACTAATTTTACTTTACATATGAATAGCCCATCAATTGTGCTAGAACAAGAAAAAGTAGAATTACTTAAGGCAAAAACAGAATTAGCAGGGGAAATGTTAGGTCAAGGGTTAATATCTTCTGATTGGATTTATGATAACGTTTATCAGTTTAGTGAAGACCAATATGAAGAAATGAGAGATTTATCTAGGGAAGATGCTAAACGTAAGTTTAGATTAGCCCAAATTGAAGCAGAAGGTAACGATCCAGTACAAACAGGTAAATCATATGGTACACCTCATGATTTAGCCTCATTATATGGTAAAGGAAGAATGTACACTGATCCTGGCAATGTACCAGATGCAGATGAATATGCTGCTGATGATCCTAAATTAGGTAGACCACAAGTTACTAATACTAAGAGAAATAAACAAGATAGTAATTTTGGGAAAGATAGATTAGGAGTTAAAGGTATGAAAAATAAAGATAAAAATGATTCAGATTCAATGAGACCTAATTTTAAGGGAGGAAGCCCATTAGCTCTGGAAACTGCACAATTAACTTTTAACAAACATAAGGAAATGTTTAAATCTTTAAATAAGAAAAAATTAATATTTGAAGAAGATAAAGACAATACTTCATTATTAGATGAAAAACAATTGAAGAAGTAAAATCCTTTTAATATTTATAAATAAATATATTTTTTGATGAAAATAAAACATTCGAAGTACAAAAATACTGGTATTTTATTCGAACTATTAGTTAGACAAATCACTGCAGATACGCTAAAAGGTGTAGACTCACCTGCTATTGATATTTTAAAGTCTTATTTTGTAAAAACTAGTTTAGGTAGAGAATATAAGTTATATGAGTCTGTTATGAAATCAAAACCCTTGAATGAAACCCAAGCAGGTTTAATGATTTCTACTGTTTTAGAATCTACTATAAAATTCAATAGAAAATCAATTAAGAAGCAAAAATATAACTTAATTAAAGAAATTAAAAAGCATTATGATTTAGAATCTTTCTTTGGTTCTAAAATTTTAAATTATAAAGAAATAGCGGCTGTTTATACTTTAATAGAAAGCTTCCATAATGATAAACCTAATTTGGATCAAATTAATAATAGTAAAATTATTATTTTAGAACATTTAACTAAAAAGAAAATCCAAAAGGATACAAAACAAACAGTTTTAGAAGAATTTTCTGGATATGATAAAGATATTAGAACACTTACTTATAAAGTACTATTAGAAAAATTTAATAGTAAATATGATGTATTAACTAATGACCAAAAACAAGTACTTAAAGAATATATTAACTCAGTAGAATCAACTCCTGATTTAAGAAATTTCTATAATACTAAAATTAATGAGTTAAAAGCTACTTTAGAAAAAGAAAATAAAAATGTAAAAGATAAAGCTACTCAAATTAAAATATCTGAGGTAGCTAAATTTTTAACTGAATTAAGTAAAACCGATAAAGTTGGTGATAGTAATTTAGTTGATTTGTTACGTTATTATCAATTAGTAAATGAAATACAAGTAGCAAATGGCGTTCAAGTATAAAATTAAAGAACAAGAAAGGAAAAATACACTTAAACCTAAAGATGTATCTCCCAATTTATTAAAGCGTTTAGAGGATTTATATGGTCCTATAGATGTTGAAAGAGATTTTTTTAGTGCTGATTTAGACACTTATTACAAAACAAAATCAGTAGATAAAGAAACTAATACTGTAGGACATAAAGTAATTCCTTTAGCTAGTTTTGAAGAGTCATTAAGAAAAATTACTAGTGCCTATGAAGCTTTAAAAGATTTATTAAAAGCTGATGAAGCCAAAAATGATTCAAACATTCAGGATATATCCAGAGATATTAAAGTAGCTTTAAATAAATATAGAGCTCACCTAAGAAAATTCTACCCAGAACAATATAGACAGGCCATAGCTAGAATAGATGAAGACTTAGAGGAAGTATCTACATCAGGCGCGGCTGGCGCTTACTTAACACCTTATGCTTTTAGAAAAAAAGGACAAAAACCAAATGATAAAGCATATAAAGAATTAGGATATAAAAAAGTAAATGAAAATATTAATTTAGTTCATGTTATTAATAAAGAGGGTGTAAAATATGGTACTACAATAATAACAGATGGGGTTCCTGCTCAAGCCGTAATAGGTTTTGATGGTAGTAGAACTACTGTACAACCAACAGATACTTTTCAAGCTATAAACACACCATCTGATCCAGGCCCTACTATTATAAGAGAAGGTACTTGTGGGTATGATAGAGATAAAAATGGTAAAAAATTAAAAGGACCTGGTGGATTAGGTGAAGGTGATACCTATGAAAAAATGGCTGCTAAGGGTAAAAAAGCAGGTAGTTTAAAACAAGGTACTGTTAGAAAAAGATTAGGTATTAAAAAGGGAGAAAAAATTCCATTATCTAAAATAAATAAAGAATTAGCACGTCTTAAAAAAATGGATAAAGACGATGATAAAAAAGGTGTACAATTAGGAGATAAAAATCAAAAATATTATAAAGCATTACAATTATCAAAAACATTAAAAACAACAACTAATGTTGATGAAGGTAGCAATGACCCAGGAGCTAGTTTAGGACCTGGACCTAAAGCGGGGCCAGATGGTGTTAGTAATAGTGCTTACACTAAACAATTTAAATATAAATTAGTTCCTAAAACAAAAGATGGTACATATGTACAAAAAGGATCAGGAATGATAGTTAAGAATCTCTTTTAATATGTATAACATGAAATATAAATTAGTTAAAGAACAAGAAAATAAGGTTGAACAATTTCAAAAAGAAAGAATTGAAGCGTTTGACGAACTTGAGTCTAAACTAGAAAATGTAAAAAAACTATTGCGTCAAGGCAAAATTAATACTATAAAATACTATAGAGAAAACCCAGGAAGTTTTGGAGTATTTATAGGAACAGATTTAATTGGCGATTATTTTAAAGATATTGAAACATTATTAGAAAAATAAATTATGAAACAGACACCAGAACAATTATTTAATCAACTTTCTCAGGAATTTGCTCCTAAGAAAGATAAAGAAGTAATTAATGAAGCATTAGGTCAAGTAATAACTACACAGCCAATTAATACTTTTGAACCAAGTAACAAAGAACCATTTTGGTCTAAATTTGAAAGTTTTTTAGCTGAAGGTAATTCATTAGAACCTATTGTAAATAACGAGGAAAAAGAAAATACAGAAGAGCAGGTTGAAAAAATCAAAGTTGAAGCTAAAAAAGTTGATAAAACTGTAGAAAATGTAGATTCTCATAATTATGATTATAAAGCAGAAAATGTTAATAATGTTAACGCTCAAGAATTACTTTCAGGTATTCAATGTGAAATAAACTATAATAGTGAATTAACATTAGATGAAGCTAAAGAATTAGCTGTAAAAAATCTTGCTAAGGATCCTTTACATTATGTAAAAGATGGTCAATTTGGAGTAAAAGGTGTCGGTTACTCTGAACCAGCTGTACAAGAAAATACAGGTGAAACTTATGGCGGAAGTGGGTATAGTGAAAAACTAAAAGATGGAAGCGCTGAAATGCAAGTAGTTAAAGAAGGTAAAGAAGTTGTTAACGAAGCTTTTGGCCAAGTAGTAACCTCAGGAAACCCAAATTCATTAGCTGCTATGTCTGGACAAGTTATCAGAGATATGATGGCTGAAAAAGAAGAAAAAGCTTTACCAATGGATGAAATGGAAGACGAAGGTACTGCTGTTTCATATTCTGATACTATGGAAGGGAAAAAAGATCATGATGGAGATGGTGATATAGACTCAGATGACTATTTAGCTGCTAAGGATAAAGCAATTAAAGCTACTAAAGCTAAAAAACCTAAAAAAGAAAATATTGAGACTAAATTAGCTGAAATAGGAAAAGCAGGTGATATTACTAAATTAGAAGCTCAATTAGAATTTTTATCTAATCACATTGATGAAAAAATCCAAAGAGTAAGTTCAATTAATGAAGATGACAATCTTAAAGAATTAGTTGATAAAAAGAAAATGAAAGACATGCAAAAAGAAATCAAGCTTTTAGAAAAAAGAAAAGGCAAGATGGAAAAAATGTATGAAAAGATGTGTGGTAAAAAATATCAACAAACTGAAGTAGTAGACGAAGCTGAAGAAATCGATGAAATGGATGCAGTTAGTTGGAATGAAAAAAATAACCCAACAAGGGGAGCCACTAAAAAAGAATTAGATCCTAAAAAAGTCGGTCAATCAACATCTGATTACGCTATAAACGTATAATATGAGCAAGAAACTATTAATAGAAACACATACTATTAAAGTTTCACCTTCTCAATTAACTGAAAATGTAAATAGGGAAAACGGAAACTTAATGGTTGAAGGAATTTTAGCAACTGCTGAACAAAAAAATGGTAATAATCGTTACTACCGAAGAAAAATATGGGATCGTGAAATGGAAAAATACGATCAATTAGTTCAAGAAAGACGTTCAATGGGAGAATTAGATCATCCCGAATCTACAGTAATTAATCTAAAAAATGTATCCCACCTTGTAACTGACTACGGTTGGGATGGCGATCAGTTAATAGGTAAAATAGAAATTTTACCTACCCCATCAGGTAATATACTAAAAGAACTTATTAAAAATGGTGTTACAGTAGGTGTATCATCTAGAGGTATGGGTTCATTAGAACAAAATGGTAGTGTAATGGAAGTTCAAGATGATTTTGAGTTATTATGTTGGGATTTTGTTTCTACACCTTCAAACCCGGGGTCATTTATGTCGGTATTACAAGAAGGAAAAGAAACTATAACGTATGATTATAGTAAAGTAAATAAAGTATTACATGAAATACTTTGCTCAAAAGGAAGCTGTCCAATTTCTTAATTCTTCCCCTATTTACATATACGTATAACCGCAATGTGCCATGAAACTGAATATGGCACCGATATAAAATTATTCCCTATTACGATTCCTAATAATCGTATTTCACAAACTTAAATTTTGAGATTATGGCAAACAATGATTTGTTAAAAGAAGCAATTGCCGATGCTAAAGCTGTTAAAGAAACTGCTATCGCAAATGCTAAACTTGCTCTTGAGGAGGCTTTTACTCCACATTTGAAATCTATGCTTTCTGCAAAATTAGAAGAAATGGACAAAGAAGACGTTGACGAAGGATACGGTAAAAAGTATGAAGAAGACGACGTTAAAGAAGAAATGGATTCTAAAGATGATATGAAAGAAGAGAAAGAAGAAATGGATGAAGCTAAAGAAGAGCTTGACGAGATTAACCTAGACGAATTACTTGCTGAACTTGAATTGGATGAAGACAAACGTACAGATGCTGAACAAGAAGGCTATAAGGACGGATTCGAAGACGCTAAAGACGACATCGAAAAAGAACTTAAATCTATGAAAGTATCAGAAGCAAAAGATGACGACAAAATGGAAGAAGCTAAGGACGAAATGGACGAAGCTATGGACAAAGAAGACGTTAAAGAAGATGCTAGAACTGATGCTGAAGAAGAAGGCTACTTGGATGGTATGAAAGACGAAAAAGAAGATATGAAAGATGATATGAAAGACGAGGATATTGACCTCGAAGACATGTCAGAAGACGATCTTAAAGGATTCATTGAAGATGTTATCAAAGATATGGTATCAGATGGCACAATCGAAGCTGGCGAGGATTTCGAAGAGATGGACATAGAAGATATGGAAGTGGAAGATTCTGTTGATGTTGATGTTGAAATCGATGAAGCGAAAGCTGATGACGACAAAGACAAAATGGAAGAA
>JAAHTH010003251.1_pt1 | contig 11356 bp, 7 predicted proteins | sample 6116091 | NCBI WGS metagenome assembly JAAHTH01 (sample SAMN13939990, study PRJNA603662) | sponge metagenome | isolation source: marine sponge | host: Mycale hentscheli | place: New Zealand | collected 2006
GAATCTATCAGACACCGCAGTAACACGAAGCTCCAAGCAACACACTCACGGCGTCCCAACCAGCATGACAATCCGAAACGTTACGCGACCTGAAAGCTAAACGCCCGTGTGCGGTTCACCCAAACAACGACCGCTGTGCTTGCTAAATTTGCCAAACCTACGTGTTGTGGTGCCCGGCCCCGCCTGCATTTACTAATGGTAACCGTCCAACCCCTCGGTAGAGCCGTTGGGGATCAAATTACCGACGGTGACCTCATCGCCAATGATCTGGTTTTCTAGGTGGTTTACCGTCAATCAAATGCTGATGGCAAAAGTTCTTGGTCCGCGAACTCCCCTGCGTTGGGACTCCAAAAAACACACCAATCAAGGTCGGGCTGGTTTCTGATAGAGAAACATTTTGTGATTAAATGGGGTCCAACCAAAAATGGCCAGCAAATCCCAGCACACTCAGACTCAGATCCATCACACACATGCTGGAACCACAAGTATTCTTACCCTCACAGTTCCATTCGACCGTCCGAAATCCCGCCGCGCGTACACGTCAATGCCCCACCAATGCAGGCGACCGCCCCGACGAGCATTGATAACGATTCAAACAAATTCATGTTCAGCTTCAAATCGCTGAATCCTAGAACCACGAAATCATTGAAGGCAGGGCCTATCCTTAACAACAAATTCCGTAGTGCAAAAACCCGAACCTCTGCTCGCTTGCCCGCATGAACCGCCATTGCACCCATTGGCTGCGTACGCAGTAGACCGCCAGCTTCAAGCTCGCAGTCCTTATGAATTCCACTACCAGACGTGAAACACCAACCAGAGAAGAAGCAAAATCGATTCATCTGCAAGGCAGTTGAATCTCACAGAAAAAATATGGAGAGAAGATGCTTCCTACGCTTGGGTCGAACGAATTCCACCCGGAACCCAGACCTCGACCCCAGAGCGGTTCCCGCTACACCGTTCCACCCCTAAACCTTGATGCAATCGAGGCAGAAAGTCCTCCGAGATAAACACGCAAAACGTGTAAACCTTGGTGCTCCGCGGCAATCGCACCTAGTCGGCAAGGAAACATTAGCGCGCATCTCGCCCATGTTGTACCCAGATGACACAAAGAGTGACCACTGCCGCGTACTACGGGTTCTTCATAAACCAATCAACGACATGAACCAACACCTCATTCAGGTGCTGGGGTTCATGCAACAGGGATCCACCGATTTGAAGCCTCTCTTTCACACTGCTACCAACCTCATTGAACAAGGGAAGCTGACACGTTAACTCAGGGTACTCTAAATCAAGAGAACCATTGATCATCAAAACAGGTTGAGTAACACGTGGTGCGTAATGGTAAGCCCCAAAAGTCTTGCGACTGATATCCCGAAAGCGCAAGCCCAGTTTCGATTGTTTTTTATAACCCGTTGCTACAAGCACTCCGGTTTGTAAGCGGTCATCCAGTGCCAGTAACCTCACCGCATCTTCTCCTGTTGCACCGAAAGCTAATAGACACGTCTGTCCGGAGACTAAATCCCCTTGCGATGCGACATAATCCAAGCCCCACATGGCGTTATTCACTCGATTGATCGACGCCGGTTGGTCTCCGGTGTTCTTACCACCAGTATTCAGTTTGTCCGTTCTACCACCCGTTCCCTGAATAACCTCTCGATTTCTAAGCTCGGGAATACACAAAAGGATCTTATTCCGTTTTAAGATCTCACATATTGCCGCCAACGAATCGCTTTCGGGCAATGCTAGTGACAGACCGACTTTGCTAATACCAGAAAACTCTTGCAAGTCCGCTAGCAGCATTACAGAAGAGAGAGTGTCTTCTGTTTCGGCATGTCTGAAAAGTTGCAACGTTTGACGCGCAATCGTGTAACTCACACCTAGATCCGCAAGTGCCGGATTATCTACTTGTTCGACAGTGGCGTCAGGCGGGTTACCCCTCGCGTACTTGTGCAGCTTGTTCAAGTCTTCTAGCGACGCAAGCGACACACCTGGGGATACTCCCATTGAACTTGTGAAGTCATCACTTTGTCGGCCTGCAGTCAACTCTTCCTCCGTCTCACTTGCGCCTTTGCAACATCGGATCCCATTCACTAGATCCCGATTCCAACGATCCACTGCAATGTTCAAGTTAATCGCATGCCGGGGATCCTCCCAACTACCTCCGAGAATGTAACCACGTCCATGCTGATCAACCGTGCTACACCATTCACGAACATTTCCACCAAGGTCTCGAATGTCGAAGCGAGAAATTCCCGCATGGGCTCCGCACCTCGCCGGTCCCTCACTTGCATAATTACTCCGTGCCACCAACGCCGACTTTGCACGACCCAATACCGCCTGCCGCCATTCCAAAATTGTCAGCAATCGTTTGCCACGAAAACGCGCATAAGCGGCAGCCTCAAAGAAGCTTATTCCTGAAACCGGGTACATCTCCATTCCATCGGGAAATCGACCGTCGACCCAAGATGCAGGCCCAGGCTTACCCGTTCGGTCCACGAAACGCTTCATCGCTGTCTTGAATGGTTGCACCTCCTCATCCATTCGAAACTCAACCGACGACCAATGATCCGCTGACTCATAAGCACCTGCCTCAACAAACTCCAGATATTCCTTATTTGAAACCTCGAGCTTATCGACCCAAAAATCACCTTCTCTAAACCCGCCGTAAGATCGATACCTTGGCATCTTTAACGCGTCAGCAACGCCGAACACGCGTGTCATTCCAGGAGGCGTATCGTTAGTTTTTTTAACAAGCTTGATCTTGCCCCCCATCGCAGCAAACTCGCCTGCGCTCAGAACCAACTCCTTCGTTACGTAACCCGCGCATTTGACACGCATCCGCAACGAGGGAACGAACCGTTTACGAAGAGGCTCGATAAATACATCGCCAAGGGGAAGTCTTGCTACTGCGTCTCTTAACTCAACTCGGTGCCACTGGAACGGTTCGGTGTTCCAGTCACAGATTTCGACCTCAGCACCATCCGGAAGTCCAGCCAAGTCAAAATCCTTTCCAAGCTCATCCCTCAACTGTTCTAACTTAGGGTCGTCCTGCCAAGCCTCCGCAAGCAGCCATGCGGCAACAGGTCTCATATCATGAACCAGATAGTAAAACTCCTCTCTCGACCCAGGTACACTGCCTTCATTGCCCAACTCAAGTGAACGCGGTTGGTTGAAGTCTAACAATGCGTCGTTTCCACGACCTCCACTCGAAATTCCCACTGCACCCATAGCCGGTCCCACTCCACCTCCGTTCGGAACGACAAACCCCAAGTCTTGTTCCGGGTTGGGCTCAAACTCTACTTGCGTTTGACGGTGTTTGATTGCCGCGACTGCACTAGCAACAACCAACAAAAGCGAAAAAACCAGCAAAGAGAAACGACGTTGGTACCACCCTAACCCAACTCCAGTGTCCGTTGTTTTTTTTCCTAATTCACCTCCGTTCAAAAACCGCTGAAGATCATCTGACAATTCTCGAATCGTTGAATAACGTTCCTCCTCTCGCTTCGCCAACATGCGCGCCACTATTTTATCGAGCGTCGGGGTAAACTGCTTCGTCAACTGATCGAAACTCGTACTCCGACTCTCGGAAAACTCCTCCCGATCTTGTAAGTTTTTAAGCGTACTGCCAATCGATACCGGAACAACTTCGCAAACGCACCTCACCCTCTCCTCCAAGGTCTTTGTGAGACTCAGTTCCCTTGAGAGCGGAATCTCGCCCACAATCATTTCATGCAGGATGACCCCCAACGCAAACACATCCGTATGTGCATCAACCGCATCAAAATCTAAACGAAATTGCTCAGGGCTCATGTAGTTCAGGCTGCCGATGATCTGACGATCCTGCGGCTGACACTGACCGCCGAGCCCCTCTGTGTCCTTGGCCAGTCCAAAATCGATAATTTTTGGAACGGGACCAAGTAAGTTCTCTGCCACTAGAATATTCGCAGGCTTCAGATCTCTGTGGATAACCCCATGGTGATGTGCGTATTCGATTCCGTTGCAAACCTCAATGAACAAACGAATTCTATCAGCAATGTTCAACCGATGGTCATTGCAAAATCGCGTAATTGGTTCACCCCTCACCAACTCCATTGACACATATGGATGCCCATCCGCCGTAGTCCCTGCATCGTAGATGGTTGCAATGTTCTCATGTTCCAGCTTTGCGAGCGTCTGCACCTCGAATTGAAATCGCGGAAACGCCTCCAATTCGATTTTCTGCGCACGCTGAATCTTTACGGCAACTTCTCTCTCAAAGGGAGTCAATTGATTTGCAACAAAGACGTCAGCCATACCCCCAGCACCAATTTTCTCCACCAAGTGGTAGTTATCAATCACGGGTAATTGAGTGCACGCAACTTCGGAAACTGTATCGTCTTCCAATAACCCATCGAACTGCAACCAGTCGGATTCGTCCGCCTCTAGTAGCCTTCCAACTCGGCTGCGTAAACCGCTGTCGCTCCCGCACGCCTGATCGAGAAACTTCGATCTTTGTTTCGCGGCAGGTATCATCAGGGCGCGACGGAAGAGCGCGTCTTCGTCTAGCTCATTCCCCAAAATAAACACCTGTATAGAAAAAGCACATTATCTACTTCCACAACAAACTGTGCGTGGCTGTCATCATTAGTCTTAATCTTCAAAGTATAGAGCATTTTTAGGTCCCATTAACAACTGCACGCAGCTTTATTCACACCTAACAGCTACTTATCCCAAGAATCAACTTTCTCTCCAAGGCAGGCAACAGCCCACGACCAACACGGTTTACTCTCGACGAACAAGATCACGAAGGGAGAGTCGCAGGAACCTCCCAGACCTAAAAAGGTATGAACCATCTGCCCCCGAATCTTAATTTCATCTTCCCTGGTTGAGTTCACAGTTGCTTTTACCTCGATGAACCCTCCAAACCAGTGAGTAGCACGCAAACCAGAACCCCACTAGGAATTGGGGAAATGCACGCAACACCTCCTAACCCGGCAAGTCCTTCATACGGTATCGCCTATAGTCTTGGTGCACAGGTTTCCCATCACCTCATGACTCTCCCTCGTCCAAGACACCTCCACACTGCGCATCCTCGTGATTTTGATCGTTTGAGCATTTATCTTGATCATATTAAAAATCAAAACAAAACAATTTCTGCAGTTACTTTAAACGGGCGAGAGACTCCTTTCACCAGCAACACGCAGTGGCCGCTGGTGCTAATACGCTAACTGTGATCACCGACTTAATTTGCTTGGCATAAAACGACAGCATTGAATACAGTGACCGGTTGTACAACAACAATTTACTAAGCCCCAATTTGGTCTCCATGCTGCGATACCCCTGCCGACCTGAATCGAAACCGAATCCTACAACTTCGGAACCAAAGACCTCGCAGAACCCCGCAAAGTATTCACAGCCAATGGTGAATCACAGCAAGCTAATGGGGACTTGCAAGATCACCACTCAGATAAGCAAAAAATTCGCAACCCCTTTCTGCTGATTGTGTCAGCAGGAGCGTCGCGGTCAGGCCAGCCCGCGAAGAGGCAGCCCCCAGTTAGCAACGTTCATGACGCAAATTAGCCTTTCAGAAGCAAAAAGCTGAACTCAAGCGGTCAATGATGGGCAGACCGATTTTCGAATTTCCTGCTTAAATCGCCGCGTGAGCCCGCTAGAAAACCATACAAACAACCACGTTTTCGTTCAGGATCGTGAACATTTCTATTGACGAAACGTACCCTTTCATGGCAACCTAATAGATAAAGCGAGAACGGGCTTTCGTTGCAATCTCGGATCAGCCCCGACTCTCGTACAGGTGCCACTGCGTTTAAGATTGTTTTGAAAAGAGTTGCTGCTTGTTTGCATTTCGCCAATTGACTGCCTATCTCTGCATTGCCTCGCTGCTTCTAAGCAGTTTCGCGGGATGGTTGCATGTCGGTTGCGTTGAAGCAAGTTCTAGCTGCTGTGTTCAGGCCAGCGTGATCATTACCGAGACAACGATCACCAGTACCGTAGGCCGCGTTGAGCCTCACGCCTGCTGCAAACACCAGCACCGGGACGAGACTCACCAGGAAAACGAATCGTCTTTAGACAAAGAGCAGGAAAATCCCCAACAGCCTCATGTACCGGGGAATGACAATCACCAGCACAAACATGACTCTGAACGCTGCAGTGTTTGCCAGAGTTTTTTCTCTTTGCGTAATGCAACAACTACGCAATACCTTGAGCCAACATTTTCCAGTGACGCAACCGAGCCAGCAAGCCCGGATAGAGGAAGCGTTGTTGACCTAAAAACGTGGGTGAACGGGATATCAGTGAGAGGTCCGCCGCGAGCTTGACCGCTCAGAGCGTCTAGATACCTTTACATTCTTCTGATCCCGAGGTCCACACCATGGATACGTTCCATGCGTTGCCTAAGGAGAAAAGCTGGGCAGCGCGTTTGCTGACCACAGATTTTTGTCCGCGGGCAAATCGTTTTGTTTATTGGCTCAAAGAACCCGTGGGTTGGTTTGTACTAGCCACCTGCGTCAGTGTAATCATCGGTCTGTATTTCGCGCCGATCGGCTGGACACTCGCTGCAGCGCTCGCTTCGATCATTGCCGTTGGTATGGTATGGCCGGCCATTGCAGTACGTGCCGTTTCCTGCTCGTTGCGTCCATGCGTGCCGCATGTTCATGAGGACGACCCATGTGAACTCGAATTCTCGGTACGAAACAAACTACCCATGCCGCTGTGGGGACTATCGGTTGAAGGCTTTCTGGATCGCTCCAGCACAAATCCGGATGTCGCAACCATTCCGACCATTGCATTAGCTTTCGTTCGATCTTTAACCACTTCAACCTTTTCGTTCTCAATTCGCCCCGACTTCAGGGGACGTTACCCAGATGGCGACGCAACGCTGACCTGTTCATTTCCCTTTGGCATTTGGACTGCCAAACGCAAACTCGAAGATGTCGCCCCGATTACGGTATGGCCCAAAGTATTCCCGATTCGCGGACAGGCAGGCCTCGTCGGACGCAACCTAGCCGATCATGGAGACGGAAACCGAGCGGGGCGGTCAGGCAACTTTCTCGGGTTACGTGATTATCGAATTGGTGATAGTGTGCGTGATGTCAACTGGATTGCTACGGCCCGGTACGGTGAGCTAGTCATTACAGAACGTAGCGCCCCACAGTCATGCAGCGTTGAAGTCATCGTTGATGTCGGCATGTGCGAGCATCGCGAGCGTCTGGCACAGCGCATTCGAGTCGCTGCCAGTATTTTGGCCAATCTTCATGACGCCTCCATCTCGTTGACCCTTCGGCTTGGGAACGAAGCCATTCATGTCATGAGAGGCGAAAAAGGCTTTTGCCAGATGATGGATGCACTCGCAACTGTACCTGAAAAGGGTCTCGAGAAGCTTGAGCCGGGCGTACCACTGCACCATCGCGTCTCGATCACAATCTCGCCGAACCAAAATGGAGACATTGTGGTCTGTGCCGCCGACCCCAACGCTAATCGGAGAACAAAACGAGATCACCTCCACCGATTGATCAAATCGGAACAGGATCTGGGACCGCAACTTGCCTCGTTCTGGCCTGAGGTGCGTGATGAATACTTGGTCGCGTAGAAGAATTGAAACGCTGCTACTTGCAGTTTTAGGTGTGGCCGCGGTAATTCCATTTCGATTTTTTGCAGAACACCGTGGCTGGTTTCTTGGTGAAATGCTCAGCATCAGCGTTCTGTCAGTTTCGGCACTCATTCTGAACTGCTGGGCAATTCACACACGCCACGCGAAGCTGCTTGCCAAACTGAACATCGCAGGTCTGTTTTTAACACCGATCGTTTTCGCGATGATCGCACGCCTATGCGGTTCACCGATTCCATTCGAAATGTCGGCTTTGGCAACCTTTGCCGCAGCCTCACTTGGTCTGGCCCTTACCGACTCAAGCAGACGCTGCTGGTCTTTGTCGCTTGTAATCAGCGGTTTTCTAATCTTGTTCTGTGCGGCAATCTCTGACAATCCAAATGCAGTTGCATTACCTTTGTTGTGGATGTTGATCTGTGTTTGGCACCTTGTTGCCAACCGTTGGGAGCAGCTTGATTTAGCAATTCCACAATCGGTGGAACGTTCCTGGACTCTGCGCCCCAGAATCCTATTCGTCGCGTTACTCGTGTTGACCGCCGGTGGTTATGCCATCAAGGAGCAGGCTCCGGGTTCAAAGCGATTTGACTTTGGATTCATGCCCACCAGCGGTGGCAACGAGTGGTCAGACCCTGCAGCTCGCAGTGGTGTGGGAACTGGCGACCAAGCAATCGCTGCGCAGGACCACGCAGAGTCATTTGGTGCCGTTGACTCAGATATTTTTCTTGAAACGACAGACTCAACGCTCTTTGACATGTTTAGCGATTCACTCGGTCCGCCTGAGAAGCAGAAGATCGTCTGGGAACGACGGCAGGGAATGGGCAATGAAAACGTAATCCCTATGCATCACAAGGCCACAACCACGGACAAAGGTGCTGGCAGCTTTTCAACTGATCGCTTGGCTTCTCAAAAACACAAACAGCAAAACAGCTCACTCAGCGATACCATCGTGCAATGGGATGGTGCAACGGGCATACGTTTGGCAATGCATCGTTACGATACCTTTGACGGGCACACTTGGTCGCAAACCGCAAAGTTGGGCCAAGAAAAACTGTCACGGATCGACATTAACGATGTTCCATGGTTCTTCGACCCTAAGATTCGAGCCTCCTTTCTGCGATCACCCAAGGCCGTATCTGTTGGGCTTCTGAAGATCATCAAACTCGACTCCACACGCCTGCCTCTTCCAATGCTGACTGCCGGCGTTCACATCAAGGAGGTGATTCGACAAGATTTTTTCGCAATTGCGGATGACGGCAGTTTTTACATGCCAGGTCGGAAAAAAGTTCCTCCGATGACTGTGGTCCACGTCGCATCTTCGCACCTGACCGAAGATGAAATACGGGCCAACCTTGACGTTGATCTCCAGAAGCATTCCTTAAGCCCGAACGCCAACGCGTTAACTCCCGACACAGCCCAACTGATTGATAGTTTGGTTCAATCTTCGAAGAAGAACGCTCAGAACCCAACCGATCAGCTGTTTTCCTGTATTCAAAACCTTCGGACCCAGTTTTCCTTTGCGCGTCATGGCAACGGGACGTCGAACACATTGCACGAGTTCCTTCAGTCACGCCGCGGAGGCGACCACCTGTTCGCAACCACTGCAGTGTTGATAGCTGAGAAACTCGGTTTGTCGGCCCGACTGGTAACAGGTTTTTATGTACGTCCTGATGCTTTCGAATTCACGGCAAATCACGCCAATGTGCTACCTGACGATGTTCACGTATGGGCGGAAATCAAGTTAAATGATGGGCGTTGGTTCGAGGTCGAACCTACCCCCGGTTACCTTCAGCCACATTATCAGCCCTCATGGCGTCTACGAACGCAGCAACTCGCCGTTGCTCACTGGCCCGTCATACTCACAACAGTGATCTCGTTAATTGCCCTTTACGTCTCTCGGCGATTGTGGGCCGACCTTTTACTATCGATTGCCTGGGTGTGCTCAAAATCTCTTCGTCCGCGACCACGAGTGCGTCTGGCTTTTAAGATAATTGAAACCCGTGCACGGTTAGCAGGAGTTGCTCGCCCCGCGGGCATGTCCCAGCGTGCCTGGCTGGAAGAGCTCGCGCACGCCGACCTGCATCTTGCCAACGCAACGCAACGCTTCACTGATGCCGCAGACCAACTGTTCTTTGGCCCCAGCCGAGAACTGAGAGAACAAGATGACCTGCAACTGGTAAATGTCCTCAGCATCCGCACCATCATGTCCCTTAAACCAAACACTCAAGAATGAGCGTGACTCGCATGGATACGACCGAAGCACCTAGTCCGACCTTGGACACTATCTCCACTGTCGCAACCCTGCAGGAATACCTGAGGAGTGTTTTACTGGGCAAAGATGAACAGATTGACATGGTCATCGCGTGCTTGCTCGCACGCGGACACCTCCTGCTTGACGACTTGCCGGGCACCGGAAAAACCACACTCGCCAAAGCAATCGCCGATTCCATCCAAGGCAAACTGGCGCGTGTCCAGTGCACTCCCGACCTGATGCCCGCAGACATCACCGGCTTCAGCATTTACAACCAAAAGACGCGTGAGTTTGAGTTTAACGAAGGCCCCGTTTTCGCCGATGTTCTGCTCTCTGATGAGATTAACCGAACAACCCCCCGCACCCAGAGCGCCATGCTGGAGGCGATGGCTGAAAGACAAGTCACCATTGACGGAAAACCACACTCCTTATCACCCACCTTTTTTGTAATTGCCACCCAGAATCCAATCGACTCCCATGGTGCCTACCCGCTACCCGAAGCACAGCTGGACCGTTTTTCAATTAAACTAAAAATAGGATATCCAGATCGAGAAGCACAGAGAGAGATCCTTTCACGCGAGGTTCACTCAGTCGACAAAATCGACCCGCAACCGCCCAAACCCTCGATCTCGCTGAACGATCTGGTTGACCTCCAGAAAAAGGTACAACAGATCAGTGTTCACCCTCGAGTCACCGATTTTCTAATTGACCTCGTCGAAGCCAGTCGCTCCGACTTAGCCGGGGACCTTGGGGTTAGTCCCCGTGGAATGATGCAGTGGCAGGCGATGGCACAGGCGTGGGCGATGCTGAACCATCGTGACTTTGTAACACCCTGCGATGTAATTCAAGTTGGACATCCAGTGCTGTCTGTAAGACTGATTACCCACGGTGAAGCAATTGACGATGTAGTCACCCGAATCATGAAATCAATTGCAGCACCGGAGTACAAATAGTCATGAAACATCATGTGCTTATCGGTTGCCTCGTCAGCGCAGTTTGTCTAGCCATTGGCTGTTCAAAAGACGAGATGCAAAGTTCATCGCACGAACATCATCACGTCACTACAGACCATATGCCAAGTTCGTTGGGCGATCTTTCTGGAAAGATCCAAGAACGGCTCGACGCAATGAAAAACGGCCACAGCAGCCCCCAGCTCCAGTCGCAGCTGACGGATCTCGTGTCATGGGCACCAGAATTTGCTGCAGACACAGACATCGAGGAAAGCCTCTGGATTAACATCTATGAAGCCAGTGAACGTGCCCGCTTTTCGATTCAAAAAGAGACCAAACAGTGGGACGAGCCACTCATCGACATGATCGCCCAATTGTGCCGGCTATCAGAAGATGCGTGGATGAGCCTCGCTCCCGACAAACGCATAGAACGATACCAAGACCACGATCACCATCACCACGAGCACGCTGATCACGAGCACGCTGATCACGAACACGCTGACCACGAACACGCTGACCACGAACACGCTGACCACGAACACGCTGACCACGAAC
>JAAHTH010003252.1_pt1 | contig 11355 bp, 12 predicted proteins | sample 6116091 | NCBI WGS metagenome assembly JAAHTH01 (sample SAMN13939990, study PRJNA603662) | sponge metagenome | isolation source: marine sponge | host: Mycale hentscheli | place: New Zealand | collected 2006
TTCAACAGGTGTAGCAAAAGAATCTATTCTAGATCTAAATTTAAATTTTTCAGGATCACCCCAATAGCTATCTGAAGCATAATTAAATGCTTCTATTAGTTTATTTAATTGTTCTATATAATAAGTTGATATTATAAAATCGTATGTAATAGTAACATAATCTGGAACTACTACAGCATAATATTCTTTTTGTGGTATTTTATTGTTTAAAATATTAAAGTTATCGTATGCATTGTTTTTAGAATATGATTTTGTAAAAACATTTATGTTATTAGGAAAGTTAGAATCTAATTTATTAGCTAAACTACGATTTTTTTCAATACTATTACGTTTAAAGGTAATAAGAGGTAACATAATTTTACCTTTACTATCTCTATAGTAACCATCTTTTTGAATTTGTTTCCACTTTTCAGGAGAACCATATATTACAGGAACTTTTTGAACCACACCGTTTTGTTGAACAGTTGGTTTAATAATATTTTCCATATAATAAAATAGAGCTTCATCTATTTCTTTAAATCCTAAAGAAAATGGTTTAACAGTATCACCTTTAAAAGATACTTGTTCACCCCTATTTAAATCAACAGCATCATTAGGATTACCTGCAGTTTCTCCTGTTTCAGGGTCAACATAAGGTTCATGTTGTGAAACACTAAGTTCTCTTTGTGTTTTAGGTATTGGTTTTCTTCCTCTTTCTGCCATTATAAAAATCTTTCTCTACTAATCCCCGCCTTATCAGCTGGTACATAGTGGGTTTCACAAATAATTGAAATAGAAGAACCAAAGTCTTCCAATCCAGGATTTAATGGGTTTACATTATTTGGATAATCTGGATTTTTACCAACAAAGTATTGATTTGAACTTACATTATCTACTTCGTAATATCCATCTTGATACAAGATAATATCACCTACTTCAGGAACCAAATCAGCACCATAAAGAGCTGTATCTATATTGAAATCTTTGTTTTTATCTAATAGATCATCTCTAAGGAATCTAAATGTAGCGCCCCAACTAAAATCAGTACCTAAATCTGTTTCAGGGTATTGTTGATCAGTTCTTTCTATTATGCAATCAAGTAAAACAGGACCCATATAATACTTTTCTTCAGCAGCTTCACCATAGATATTAACCTTAGTTTCTTCTAATTTATACTTATAGAATGCACATTGTTGGGTGATTATATCTCCCATCAATTCTCGGTTAATGTGTCTAAATAGACTTATATCTCTTTTTGCTCCAAATAATGCCATATTACGCTATATATATTGGTTGAGGAACTTGATTTAATTCCTTTTGTCTGTATTCTGTTTCTAATGATCTTCTTTCTAGTAATTTTTCTCTAGATGTTTCATCTAAATATGCTCTTAATCTATCAATTAATGCTGTTTTTTCTGCTGTAGCTGATGATAATAAATCTTGTTGGTTCATAGTTACTTCAGAGCCCGGTATAGGCACTGTAGTATATTTACCACGAACATATCCTAACATTTCTTTACTTAATGTTAAAGCGTATTCAAATATCCAACTTCTACCAACTGAATTGATATAAGTGTAAACTGGATTAGTGTAAGGAACATTAGATACATTTGCAATTGAACCTGTATTTCCTGATATACTATTTGCTAATCTTTCAGATTTAAGTAAAAATTGGAAATACAATTTTGATACTGAACCATCAGGAATAGGAAATAATCTTAGTTTATTATTTTGAACTTCAAATGAATAGTTAGATCTTCTAACTGTATCACTCATTTCTATTTGTTGAATTACCTGTAAATCATAGTTAAGGGGCATTAATACAAAATTAATAGCAGGTGAATATCCACTCCACCCAAAACTATCCATTACATTCATTACTCCAGCTCCAGTACCTGCGTATGGATCAAAGAATTTTACAATTGCAGGAGGGGATTCATAAAATACTCTTTTAATCTCTAAATCTTTATTTTTATACCCTTGACTAACTGCCCAAGCATTTAAATCATAATCTTGAACTGAAGATGTTAATGCAATTGAACCTGTATGCCAATCAACATTTCCTCCAGTTCCTGCTTCAGTACCATATTGTTCTGATAATTTTATTATTACTCCCATATTAGGGGTAATAGAAGAAAATGCTAATGAAGGATTACCATCTATTTTAGGAACATCACTTTCAATATCTACTCCTTCTAAAGACAAGTAATCTTGTCTTACTTTATAGGCATATACTTCATTGCCATATATAGTTACTGCTTCTTCAAAAGCAGTATAAAAATTTAAATCTTGAAGTTCTACATCTACAATAGGATATCCTAGCCGACGAGCTGCAAATGTTGCGAATTTATCTGCATCTTGTTGGAACTGATAATCATTATCATAGAATCCGAAGGGGGTGTTGCCTGGAAAAAAATTACTTGAACCAGGCCAAATTGGTACGTTAGCCATGCCTTTTTGTTATAAATATATGAGGGAATTAGAAAAATTATTAATAATAAATCTAAATATTTAAACAAAACTATATTTCATCTTCAAGATCTAACATTAAATTTTCAAGTCTTTGTTTTTCCACCCAATCTAAATATTCTTGGGGTGGTTCTGCATTCCAATCCCAATTATCAAAAGAATCAGGTACACCATCTTTTATTACAGTGCCATCAGGGAATCTAATTTCATTACCTGTATACCAAACATCTTCTTGTGTGTCTTCTCTATAATACATTTTATTTTATTTTTTATGAAACTACAACAGTAAATCCTTTATTAGTTGCTATTGAAGTAGTACATGTTGCAGCACCTGGATTTCCAGTTACTGTTATAGTTTGACTTCCATTAGCAGTGCCTAAACTTGTAAACATTGCATCTAATGCCGTTGCACTCATGTTTGAACCTGCAATACTAAAACCATTTTGTAAGCCTGGTACTATCATTTCTTCTAAGTTTTTCATACCACTAAAACAACCATTATTATTAGCCATACTTGAAGGTTGTGCAGGAATTGCAGAAAACACAAGTCTTCGTGTAGTACAATTTTGAAAGTTTCTTCTATAGGAAGTTGCAGTTGAATTAATACTTCCACTTATATTTATGTTTGCATTTAAAAGCAAATCCTGCCCTGAATTAAGTCTTAGATCTTTGCAAAATCCTATATTTACATTTTGTAGAAAGGTACCACTAGATGCACTAATATGTCCTATTGATTTTGCAGTTATTCCTTTAATTGAGGCAACACCAGCTTTTTTTAAATCGGGTAAATCCAAATCATCTGGGAAAGTAGAATTCATCCAGGTTTGGTATGAACTATAAAACTGATCTGTTGGGATTTCAAATATTTTATAAGTATTATTACTCATAGCATATAATCCTCTTTCTGGATTAGAAGAAAATCCAATATCGGTACATTTAAATATTCTTAAATATGGTAAACTATTCATATATAATCTATTACGTGTATTAAGAAAATTACAATTAATTTCAGCCCAAGCTGGTCTACCACTAGTGTTAGTTGGTAATGGTCGTTGAAGATATAAAAAGTTTTCTAAGTTGTTTGCCCCAGGGAAAGTAAGTTTTACTATTACTTGTTTATAGTTTCGGTTACTTCCATCTTCAGTATAAACATTGATAGGAGATGATATATTATCATAATTATATAAGTGAGACATTTCAGCATTTGCTGAAAAATTTTCAGTAGAACTACCATCCCCCCAATCAACATTAGTAAACCCACGTGAATCTCTCATTACTAAAGCATTACCATTAGGGTTATCTTCAAAAATAAAATAAAGACCATTTAAAGATGGGGATGTTATTGCAGGCATAGTTAACCATTCAGTTGGTCTTTGATATCCTGTTTCTGCTGAGGCTGGTGGTTGCACTTTTATGTATAAATCACTCATTATCGGGTTATATTTAAATTAATTACTGAACTTACACTAGCTGTTACGTCAATCGCAGTTCCAATTGTTATAGCGTTTCCTAACGTATAAGGTGAACCTGAACTTGTAATGTTTGTTGTTGGAGAACCTGTAACATTTGTAACACTATCTATTGATAAATTGTAGGGAGCGAATAATCTTGTATTTAATTGTCCACTTGTAAAATCTAATGTAAATATTGTATTAGCTACAGTTCCAACTATACGTGAAAATGAACCTGTAACTCCATATACATTTCCACTAGCACTTATATGACTACTACCAGTAATAGATCCTGAACTATTAAATCCCACAGGTCCTGCTTCAAGTGATAAAAACTCACCTCTACCTGCTCTTATTTTAGTACGAGCTCCAGTATTACTTAATACATTTAATCCTGTAGAATTATCAAATTTTAATCGGCCTGTTTGATTACCTGTAGATTTATTTCTAAATTCTATAGTATCTTCATCAGTGATTATATGATTGAATGCTCCTGTTGTAGCAGTAATAATTCCATTACTGGAACTAATATTACCTGATACTATTAGTGAGCCAGTTATTTCGGCATTTCCCTTTGAGTGAAATCCGTGTTTTATTATAAATTCGTTTGCCATATCTTTTCCCTGTCCAAGTTATGTTAATGTTTATTTTAAATGATAGAACCCGTAGCTGACCAAAACGAACTTGTAAGTTGATTTAGACATTCTTGATGATCTCCTGACCATACTAAAGACATACTACCTGATGGTTCTACAAATGTAGGCCAAGATGTTGTTTCCCATTTTAAAAGAAATTGGGATTCGTCTATAGATTTTCGAACTGTAGTAGCTGATGTTTCCATGACTTGAGAAAAATCAACTTCATCTATATCTATTGTGTATGCAAAAGCGTATGTTCTGTTTGGGTAATCCATTTGTTATAAATATGTTAAAAATTAAATAAATCTATCTTTTAATGCGTTGTAGTTATGTAAAACTTCTGTTGCTGATAATTCGTTGTTGTAAATTTGAACATTTGCCACCCTCCCTAGTATACCATTACCTAATACAATATCAGTTGTTGAGCTAGGATTCATACCTGTATATGTTGAACTAGATACGTCTGTAGTGTCAATTCTTACCCCATTTAAATATAATTTTATACCTGAAGGGGTTTCTGAACCATTATATGTAGAGGAGAAATTAATCCATTCTCCACTATAACTATTAAACCACCCATTACCAAAAGAGCATTTTCTTTGAATAAATGTATTTGGATTACCTGTTTTTAGTGTAGCATATGCATCAAATTTATCTACAGATATCAACCATATGTTAGTTTTTGTAAAGAAGTTTTTATCAGCAGAACTATTATTATTTGAAATTTTTACCCAAATATTTAAACTAAATGGGAGGTCATTAACTCCATTATTGAAGCTAAAATTAGAATTACTATCTGGAATTGTTATTTTACCATCGGTGCCATCAAATACAATACTTCCATTATTGGCACTATCAAATGTAGGATCATTTATCAATGTTCCACTATTCCCTTTAATGGTATCAGTAACATTGGTTCCTGTTTTAGGATATGATGTCCTATTAGCAGCATCCATATTGAATATTAGACCATCTACTATTATTGATGTTGTTATTGAGCCTACTTTTCCACTCATAATCCAAATCTCCCTTTTAATGCTTTGTAGTTTTGGAGTATTTCTGATGATGATAAGGCACGGTTGTAGATATGAGCATTTGATATTTTACCATCCATGTTTGATTGAAAATTAGTATTACCTTCATCTAATAAAACACCTATAGTAAGTTCTGATGGATCACCAGCTCTTTGCATTGCAACATAGGATCCATCTTGACCAAAACCTGATGATGGGAGTACTTCTCCATCCATGTACAATACAATTCCTTCATCTGTACCATTAGCATTATAAGTGGCAGCTAAGTTATACCATCTACCTGTAGATAAAGTGCTATTAGAATCTCGTCTAACTCTAACATTTGTAGAACCACCAACACATTGTAATAATAATTTTTGATTAGCAATTTGAAAAGAATATTCTCCACGAAAAGGGCTATAACTACGGTATTTACCTATTATAGGGTTTGTTAAGGATGTATCATCCATATAAATCCAAGCAGATAAACTGAAAGGAGAATCAGTTGAACCATCACCAAAACTTAATAAAGTTGAATTTGTTCCTATTACCTCATCATTAACTCCGTCAAACACAATACTACCAGCATTAGCTGGATCAAATGTAGGTCCATTAATTAATGTTCCATTATTTTTGTTTAGTGTTAGATCATTCCAAGTAGTTCCACTACCAGGATAACTAATTGGATTTGCAGCATCAACTGCAAATATTAAACCATCAGTTACTATTCTATTCCCGAATTTCATAATCCAAATCTCCCTTTTAGTGCGTTGTAGTTTTGTAGGACTTCTGTTGTTGATAAGGCTCGGTTGTATACTTGGAAATTTGATATTTTACAATCCCAATATGCTGGAGTAGAGTCACCATATGATGCTAAAGTAAATCTATTTACACCTGTAGGAAATGTTATATTATCTGTCCAATCCATTTCAAGTTCACCATTTATGTAATAAAATTTTGATGTATTACTTGAATAAACTTGACATATATTATACCACACATCAGTACTTAAAGCTGTTGTGCCTGTTTTAGTATTAGTACTACCATTAAGGATTATAAATCTTGGTTTTAATACACCAGAATCAAATATAACACCAAATCCTATAATTTGGTTAGTGGCTGATGAATTGGCAATACTACCAAAACCAATATTTGTGTTTGAATTAAATTTAGCCCAAGATGAAATGCTAAAAGGATAATTTGTAATTCCTAAATTATTATCAATATTACAATAATCATCACTCCCATCAAAATCTATACTACCACCACCATCACTATCAAATACAGGACCATTAGTTAATGTTCCATCATTTTGATTAACTGTTTGATCTTTCCATATAACACCACTACCACTTACAAAGCTACTTGGATTTGCAGCATCAACTGCAAAAACCAAACCATCTCTTACGATATTGGGTCCTCTTCTAATACCCATTATATAGCTTTTATAATAGTTTTCACTTTATAACCTGCATTAGCTCCATATACTATAAACTGAGCTTGTCTTTGAGATATTACTCCTTCAGTAGTTAAATCTGTTGTATTACTTATATCTGCAGTTGTTGTTTCGGCAAATACTATATTACTTCCGTTCCAAGTAGACATTATATTTCCTGTTCTTGCATTTGAACCTGAATGAGCTGTATATTCAAAAAATGCACCATCATAAGAACTTGTACTTAATGATGATAATGAATGTGTTGTTGCTGCTGTTGTACTACTTACAATTGCTGTTGTATAAAGTGATTGTGGTGATTTTCCTATATAAACATCTCCACTTGCTGATGCTTCCAATACTGGAAAACCTGATATATCATTTACTGTAAATAGTGTTCCTGTTAAATCATCATCTACTGAAAATAATGTTCCTACACTACCTACAACATCAAATACTATTGAACCGCTCCCAACTACTGAAAGTGATTGTGATGTTGATGATGAAGCATTTATTACTAGTGAACATGTTATTACTGCATCTCCTTCAAATGGAAATCCGGCACCACCTCCACCACCTGCATTTAAAGCGTGTGATGCTGTAAGGGCATATGAAGCAGATACTACACCTGTAATTCCGCTTCCTCCTCCTACAAAGGCATTAGCTGTTATAGTTGCGCTTGAGCTTATATTACCTGATGCTGTTATATTATTTATTATAGTTTGATCTAAAGCACCTGATATATGAATTTGTTGTGATTGATTACTACCTGAACCAAAAAATATTTGATTTTCTAGTAAATTAGGAACATCATTAGTTCTATCAATAGATGAAACTTTCATCCCTTGAATTAAGGTTCCATTAGTTTTTAGAATTATACCTATATTTTGGATAAGGGTTGAACCTGATGGTTTTATTGTAGTTAACCCACCATTTGCATGAACATAAACATTACTCCCTAAAACAGGAGTACCTGAAACTGGTGTTACGTTAGTATTGTAAATGCCATTTATAATTGCGAATCCATCTTTAGTACCACCTGTAGTAGTTAATGTTGTTTCTGTAATACCAATTGCAGGCATTTTTGAGGCATCAGATCCCGATGCTATTTTTACGTTTATTCTTTCACTTCCACCTATTGCACCTGTTGAATAAACTGGTGTTCCTGCAGGGATATCAACATCATCATTATTTCTTACTTGTAGGTGAAGTTTTTCTGTTGTAGATGTTGCAAATGATAAATTACCAGCTCCATCTGTAATTATTGCTTGGCCATCAGTTCCATCAGTTGATGGGTATATAAGTCCTGATGCTGTAAGTGAATTTGCTATTATAGTTCCACTAGCACTTATATTACCTGATGCTGTTATATGTCCGTTTGAACCACTTGCCCAAATATCTCCTGCTACGTGTAAATTAGATTGGGGTAAAGTTAAACCAATTCCTATTGAACCTGATTCAAAATTACCTTGTATAAGTGGGGTTGGGTTTGCTGCAGAATGTCTAACAATAAACTGATTACCAAGTGTATTATTATAACCTGCTTCATATCCTATAGCAACTAAACCATACCCTGAATTTCCTCTACCAGTTTGCCAACCTATTAATGTTGAATCATGTCCTGAGTTTCCAAATCCTGCTGTATAACCTAATGATGATAAATTATTTCCTGTGTTATTTCTACCTGCTGAATATCCTAATGATGATTGGTAGGGGCCAGTATTACTAGCTCCTGCTTTATAACCCACGGTAGTTACAAAATTGCCTGAATTATCTTTTCCAGCTTCATAACCAAACCCTACTAATTGTCTACCTGAATTGTTACTACCAGCATCTTTACCTAATACTGTTATTAAGTCTCCAGTATTACTATCACCCGCTCCTGTACCCACACGAGTTATACCATTTGTAGAAAAATTACCTGCTTCTAAATCACCTGATATTGTTATATCACCTGTTGATGTGTAACTTCCTGTTAATGTTAAAGATCCTGTTATTTCAGCTGATCCTGTATAAGGAAAACAATCCGCTACAGGAAGACCTGTTAAACCACTACCATCACCTTGGAAAGACCCACTAAAAGATCCACTAACACCTTGAGTAATATTAACTGAACCTGAAAATACAGCTGGGCCAATATTAGTAAATGTTGATGAACCTGATACTGTTAGTGAACCTGTAATTACTTGATTACCTATAAAATTATTTGAACCTGTTGTTGCAAATGAACTTGTATCAACTGAACCCGAAGGTCCTGCTGAACCTGAAGGTCCTGCTGGCCCTGCTGGTCCTGTTATACCTGGAGTAGCAACCTGTATAACATTAGTTATAGGTTGAGTTATATTAACTGCACAATCATCAGGATTAACAACTGTTATTCTGTTATTATCAGGCTGGATATTAACAGTATTAACATCAGAGTTTATTTTTATAGAATTATTACAGGACGCCATATTAATAGGTAACTTGTTGAGATAGATTTATTCTTCCTTCTAAAATTCGGGTTCTAATACTTCCCGAAGTTAATTCAATATCATAGTAAGCTGCTGTTGTGAAAGTTAAACCATCAGTAAGAGCCCAACCAACATATACTCCTATACTTCCTGAAGAAGGTGGTGTTGATAAGTTACTTCCTGAAATGCTTAAAAATGCACTACCCGAAGGTTTACCATCTGCATATTGTGAACCTGTTAGGGAAGTTAATGCTAAATAAGTTGTTCCACTACTACTATATGCCGAACGAATACTCATAGCTCCTGTATATCCTGTAAGATCTATTGGGTTGTTTGATGAGTCTTTATATTGTAATTCAAAGTCTACAGTAGTACCTTGCTCTATAGTAAAAGAATATTTACCTGCTGCCATTATTATTTTTGTTATAAATATTGGAAGAAGTTGAAGAGTATAATTATTTTTTAGAACCGTTCACTATACCCCTATCTGCAGCTTCTTCATATACATCTAGTAAATCATCTACAATAGCATTTCGATGGTTAGTCATTAATGTAATTGCGCACATTTTTTTTATTTTTTTAGCTGCTGTATACAAAAATTTAAATCCAGATTCTTTTTTAGATTTTAAATCTACCTGATAATCATCACCACATATAATCATTTTAGATCTTAATCCTATACGAGTTACAATCATTTCCATTTGGTTATGGGTAACATTTTGGGCTTCATCTACAATAACACAACTATCGAGGAAAGTTCTACCTCGCATAAAAGATACAGGAACAATTTCTATTTTTCCATCTTCAATACACTTTTCAATTTTTTCTTTATTATATAAAGCATACATATTTTGATAAATGGGTTGAACCCAAGGATCCATTTTTTCTCTTAAATCACCTGGTAGAAATCCAATGTCTTCTTTAGATACAGTTGGACGTGTGATAATAATTTTTTCATATTCTTTCCGAAAGAGACCATCTAACGCAATTTGACATGCTAGCATTGTTTTTCCTGAACCTGCTTTACCTGCTAATAATGTAAGAGTATTTTCTAATATTTTAGCTTTAGCTTCTTTTTGTTCTTCGTTTAATTGGAGTCTAAATTTGATAGGATTTTTTAAAACTTTCTTTTGCCTATGAGGCGTTTTTATTGAATTCGATAACATATTTTTTTTGTTATAAATATTGCAATAGCAAAAAAAAAGCCCCGCTTTCGCGAGGCTTTCTTAAAAATCTATTTTAGGTTAGATTATAGAGTGTTTAAACCACTAACTTCAATCTTACCGTAAAATTCTGGACGAACTACTTTCTTCGCGTAACGTGTCAATAGACCTTTACGTGGAGTAAATGTATCCGGATCATATACCATTGGAGTCATAATCAATGGAATGTATGGAGCAAATACTGCACCAGCTTCCAAGAACTGACCACCTCTGAATCCCATTAAAATGGTATTTTCAGTCATGTATGGATTTTTGTAAACTGTGTATCTGTTATTGATAGCACCTGCTTTTTGTACACCGAATGCATAAGAAGCTTTACTTACATCACCATCAGAAGTACTTGCATATCCTGGGATAGATTCTAAAACAGTAGCTACTGTTGGAGAACATACTAAGAAATTAGCACCACCTCTAAGAGTTTTCTGATGTATAATATTGCTTAATTTTTGCATTTTAGTTCCTAAAGTTTGGAACCATTGTCCTTGTGAATTGTAGAAACCTAAATCAACATCAAATGCAGTTGCACCAGCATTGATAGCTTTGTTGTTTTGAGCTGACCAAAATTCAGTTGTTGGAGCTGCTTCAATTAACATATCAAGAATTTCTAAGTCAATTTCTAATGAAATGTACTCACTCATGATTGAAGTTAATTCAGCTTCAGCATCTAAACTATGGTAAGCGTTCAAATCTTGAG
>JAAHTH010003253.1_pt1 | contig 11351 bp, 12 predicted proteins | sample 6116091 | NCBI WGS metagenome assembly JAAHTH01 (sample SAMN13939990, study PRJNA603662) | sponge metagenome | isolation source: marine sponge | host: Mycale hentscheli | place: New Zealand | collected 2006
AAAAATAAGATCTGTGCTAATTTAAATTTTTCAAATAATAATAAAAGAATCTACAAATAATATAAAAAGTCTTTTAACAATACTAAAAAAAAAAAATGTAAGTAATTTAAAACCTAAAGATTTTAAAATATCAATCATTAATACACAAAATAATGGATATTTTAAAAAATTTAAAGAAAAATTAGAAGAATTAAAAGTCGCAATAAATGTAGACCAGTTAAAAGGTGCTACTATAACTGCAAACATATTATCTTTAAACGTTGGAAAGAGTCAATATGAATTAAAAAAAATGATCTTACAAGGTCTTGAAAATGGTGTGGATGGATTTATAGAAGATGTAAATATTAACTATAATAGAAACATTAAAAAGTTAAATACATCAGATTATATGGTAGATCCACAACCTGACTTCCAACATTTATCACCAAAAGAACAAGATGAAATATTAACATTATTATCAGCACATGAAGCTGCTGACATGTTTAAGGCAGGCAGAAAAAAATTAAATAAAACCAAACGAAATAAAAAGAAGAAACATAAGCATACAAAAAAGAGAAAAAAATATATTTTAAGAAAAAAACATAAAACCAGAAAAAAGAAACTATAGTGCTTTTGCTGCACCCTCAACCATAACTTCTAACGCCTTTCCTCCAGCAATACTAACTCCAGAAGAAACTATATTTGTAATTGTACGTTTCTTATTATCAATTGGTGATACAGGAAATCCCCAGCATCTACTTTTCTTCCTTCGTTTTGTTTTTAACTCAATTTCTTCATCAGATGATAATGACATTACATCACTATCATTTACTATATCACAAGGTAAAGGATTGCCTAATAAATTACTTAGTCTCATAGCTCGTATTAATCTTGTAATACCAATTCCGCCTCCACAACGCTTAAAAAAATTAAATTGTAGAAACTCTTCCAACTCTTTTTCTACACGTTCTTTCGTAAAGTTTGCAAATAAAATATTACTATAGGCTCCATCACTAATTTCATAAAATTGTTTTCTCATTTCATTACGGTCAGTAGAACGTTCAGCTGAGCCGATAGTTTCCTGTCCATGTAGTATAACATCTACCTTTTTAGCGCTTAATTTGTCTTCAGCTTGTTGCATATTCCAAAATGGTGATGTAGTGTTTGGAAAGTCCTCTAAAAATACAACTGGTCCATTTTCACTACACATTTGTTCCTCATGTTCGTGTTCTAACTCATCTACATTATATTCATTAGCTAACTCTCTATAATCCGCATGATAAAAGGATGATTTATCACCAAATCCAAGATAATGAAGTAATTCTATTTCTAATTCAATTAGATCCTGCATGGACCCTTTCATCTCAAACTCAAACATGGGAAATATTTTTTCATGTCTACCCTGAACTGGATTTGGTTCATTTCTATAACTTGTGCTTAAACAAAATACACCAGGGTAATCTGGATTATTTAAAAGCTCATGTTCTAACCACATCTGTCCTGTTTGTGGTAGAGGCCATACTTGTCCGTTATAATTATATACTGTAATTGTTTTTGGATCCTCACATGCCGCTAGTATGCTTAATCTATTTTGAGTATGGACCTCATACCAACCTTTTTCTTCAAAGAAACGCCGCAATTTTCTCACTACATCAGAAAAATCTTTTGAATCTATTAATCCCATCATATTACCACTACCAGAACCAACCATATAATAAGTTTTTAATAGAATATTTAAATCATTTTTATTAATATCTTACTAATAAAAATATAATATATATATATATATGCGTATAGCATTTTGGGATAATCAATTAGGTGAAAGGGGTACTACTGTTAGTGTGTATGATTACGCTCATTATAATGAAGTATTATTACATAATAAATCATTTATATTTTATGAAAAAAATAATGGTTATAATAATAAAAAAGTAATAGAAAAATTTAAAAACCGATTTATCGTTCATGCAGTAGATAATTTTAAAGATGTAGATGATTATTTATTAAAATATAATATAAAATTAATTTATATACAAAAATATGGTACAAATGATAAAAAATTAAGTAAAGTTGCTGGAAATTGCGTCCATTGTGTATTTTCTTGTCATGAACCACATGGAGAAATATATAGTGCAATTAGTAATTGGATTAGTGGTAATGAGGGCAAATATCCAGTAGTGCCGTATATGATTAATTTGCCAAAGCATAATAGAAATATGCGAAAAGAACTAAATATTCCTGAAAATGCAATAGTATTTGGTGGATATGGTGGAAGTAGCAATTTTGATATTCCATGCGCTATTAATAGTGTTTACAATGTTGCAAAGAAAAATCCTAATATATATTTTCTATTTGCTAATTTTAATAAATTTTGTAAGGAATTACCAAATATTATTCACTTACCTAAAATCGTCGATCTAGATAAAAAAGTAGAATTTATAAATACGAGTGATGCAATGTTATGGGCTAGAAAAAGTGGAGAAACATTTGGATTAGCCATAGGGGAATTTTCAACATTAAACAAACCAGTCATAGCTACTAAAAAGGGGTGCTGGGATAAAGCTCATATCCATCTTTTAGGAGATAAAGCATTTTGGTATTCAAATGAAGAAGATTTAACAGACATTTTATTAAGTTTTAATCCTGAAATAGAATCTAAAAAAGATTGGAATGCTTATAGAGAATATACTCCAAAAAAAGTAATGAAAATATTTAAAGAAATATACATAGATGATAATATAAATTTTTATAAGAATATCTTTGAATTAATAAAAAATAGTTCTAATAATAGATAAATATATATAATTAGCATACATCATTTTTATTAAATATCTTTAATGCATTCAGATATTCGCACATGTAATCTTTTTAAATAAGTAGAATCTATATTATTTGATAAATGTATGTTAAATTCTTTTGAAAGTATGGTTTTAAAATGATTAATTTTTTTGATCTGGTTCTTCATATGTTTCTTATGTAAGTAAGTACGATAATATGTTTGGATTATAATAGCATTAGTACATTTTTTCCATTGTTTATAGAGTTCAATACATTTTTTCAACTTTAATAATCCACTTTTCTTTAAATAGTTGCATGTTTTATACCATCTTTGAATCTTTACAATTTTTTTGTATTGAATATAAGATTCAATACATTTCTTTAATGTTAATAATCCACTTTTATTTAGATAATACCATGTTATAAACCATTTTTGTATCTTTATGCTAGAATGTTCTCTTAATTGTTCTTTTAATTTTTCTTGTTTTTTATAGTTTTCAACTTGTTTTTTATAGTTTTCAATATGCTTCATTATAAATAAACGCATACAATCCTCACGAGACTTTTTAAAATTTTTCTCTTTATTTAAATTTTTTAAAGTAGGCGCAACTTGTTTTTTATGATATAATTCAATAATCTTTCCGATAAAATCTTCTAATCCCTTTGCTTTTATACTTTCCCAATTTACACAGCTTTTATTTTGTTGTATGATTCCAAGCTTATTATCTAAATTATTACAAGTATTCTCTTCATAAATTAATTCTTTATATATATGTGTATGGATACTATTAATAGATAATGAATTTAATATTCTTATTTGTGTATTTGTCTTTCTTGCTATATGTAAAGGATTAATATATTCATCAAATAACATTTTTATTTCAGCATTATCTTCTACTTCATAATGATTACAATAATCTATAAATTCTTGCATTATATTTTTTTGAATGATATCTATTATATCAATAGATGTTAATTTAATACTTATTCTACCAAGTGAAGAATAATTTTCATCAAAATCTGTGAGAGTACTGTTAATACCATTATTACCTTTTTTATATTTATAATTTAACCAAGTACGACATATTTTACTTGAATAACCCCAGGTATTATCTTGTTTATAAATATTAATATTTATTGTATCACAAATATTGGCTATATTTATATTAATTGGCTTAATGAACTCATCAAATAAAGATAGTGTTATATTCTTATTTAAATAATATTTATAAGCTTGTGATAATTTAATTATATATCTAAAATCTTCATCATAGTCTTCTTTTATTTTTTCACCAATATTTGTAATTTTAATATATGTTCCATGTTTATAATCATCTGGTAATAACCGGACAGATTGATTTACACTTAGTTGTTGATTAATATCTTTTTCAAAATCAGTAATTGAATTATACTTCCCCCAATTTAAGTTTATACAATATTGCTCTCCAGATGTATGTATGGTATTTATGGTTATATCTTCATATATAATTTCTTCATTCATATTTTGCCTTGATAATGATACAATTGCAGTAGAACCACCTATACCAAATTTTCCAATAGTATTTTTATCACTATTCTTTGAATAAAATTGTAAACATCTACATAATCCATCAATATTCATGCCATTACCATTATCATTAATTATTAAATCATTACCTTCTGTTTTAATAATTATATCATTTGCATTAGCATCCAAACAATTATCTATTAATTCTTGTAATAAAGTTAAATGTGTATGACCTGTACTAGAATTACCTAAACCATCTAGAAAGTTTTTTAAATCTACAGCTTTAAATTGGGTTGTAGTAGACATATTTTATTTTAATACTTAATTTTAAGTTTTTTCAATTTTATCAAGAATTGTTCCTTATTTCTCATGACTCAAAGTATTTGTCTTTTTTACAAAATGTTTATTCATTAATCCCTGTAAATTAAAATAATTTACCTCTGTTCCATCTTTAATACTTAACAGCGTCTTTAAATTATCATCTGGAATAATAATTTTATGGTTTCCTTCATATTGTAAGTTATTTTCCTTAATATAATTAATTAGATACTTCGTTACCTCTGTACGAGCAATTTCAGAACCCTTATCTTTTCCCATAAATTCACATAACTCATCCGTTACCTTACTTGGCTTTGCAAATCCAGAAGGTCTTCTATTGCCTTTTTGCTTGTTTTTATTGACCTGCTTTAATAGCTGTTTTTTCTCTTTCGTATTATTTTTTTCATAGCTTTTTAACCTACTTTGTAGATCATTAATCTGCTTTTTTAAATTTGATAAATCCTTCAAAATAAGGTCAAATTCTATTGATGATTGTGTTGGTAGCTCTTTTTCTCCCTCCATTATTATAAGTAAATAATTAATTTATTCTTTAACTATTTATTTACTTATTTATTATAACATACGCTCACCCTCTTCTTCTTCTCGTTGCGTGTCGATTTTTTTTATATTTATTTCGTGAATATTAATATTTTCTATACTAATAGATAAAGCTATTTGCAATGTTTCAATTAATACTTCCGTACATGCCTGGAATTGTAAATCATCTTCATAAGTAGTTTGTAATTTTTTTATACCTTTTACGGCGGAGATAGTTTCAGCTTTTAATCTATTTATTAAACTTTTATTCGATTGTGAAACTGCACCATTATATTTTTCTATAACCGCTTGCATTAAACTTTGCAAAAAGATTATATTATTATTTCTAGATTCACTATTTAAAAATCGATTAATACTTCTAAATATTGACGGCTTTTGAATTCTTATCCTTGGCTTAATTGAATGATTTGTTGTGATTCTATCATTTTCAGTAATTGAACCTAATATCCTTAATTCAGTTAACAAATCTTGGTCGTTTGTCGTTGTAACTGAATACATTAATTTATTTTAATATTAAATTTTTATTCTTTTTTCTAATAATTACTCTTTTGGTTTTTTGCTCTTCACAGTCTTCCATTCATCACTATTACGATTATTTTGTCTAACTTCACAAAGAAGCTTCTTTCCAAAACAACCAGTTACATTAGTTGCCTGAAATTTATGACCGCCTTTCGTAGTTTCCTCCTTATTAAACCAAATAAATTCACCCTCTGTAAGATACTTATAATTATTCTCTTGTGTTTGTAGTGCAGTGTGATGTACGAATACATCTTCATTGGTTAATTCTAGACCTAGAGTATCTCCAAGTAGAGTAATAAATCCATATCCGGCCTTATGATTAAACCATTTAACTTGTCCGACATAAGTAGTATCTCTGTCAGTATCACTCATTATATGTTTAATTCATTAATATATCTTTAAGTTGAATTTTTTATTAATATTCATTTAATAATTTAGTATCAAAACTAGTCTTACACCATGTAAGAGATGAATTACTATATTTATCATTAAAAAAATAACTTTTTAATAAAGAATAATTAGGTTTATCATAAAATCCTAATGTTATAGCATCATTAAAAAATAAATTAATCATATTATTTTTTGATTTAAAGTTTTTTTTTAATTTTTCTATATCTATTTTTTCATTATACCATTCTAAATATCCAGAATAAAGTTCTTCTAAAATATATACAACACTTAATATATCATCTCTTCTACTTGCATTAGAACCTTGATGTATCCATATGCTTATATAATTTGGGGTTCCTACAATTGATTTATTCATTTCTTGTTTAATATGAGTAGTTGATTTATTATATATTGATTTTGCTAATCCAAAATCAATTAAATAAATGTCTTTATTTGTTTCATAATCTACAAGGATATTATCTAATTTAATATCTCTATGAATTATGCCTTTTAAATGCATTGATTCCAAAATTGTTATTATTTTAATTGCTATATAATTAATTGAGTATTGATTAAATGTTTTATATATGTCTAAATAATGACTTAAACTTGGGCCTAGTCTATCAATTACTAAATATTTATATTTATCTATTGTACCAAACCAATGAAGCCGATATATTCCTTTTATATTTCGTAAATAATTACATATTTGTATTTCATTTTTAAAACTAGATTCATTTTTATTACAACGTTTTATAGCAACTTTTTTATTTGTAATAGTATTTCTACCAGCATATACATTACCAAAATGACCTGCACCTATTTGTTTTTCTATTTTATATTTATCTATCTTCATAAATAATATTAAAAGATATTATTTAATATATTGTAGTATGGTGATACATAGCAACAATTCTACTCCTCAAAATTATACTGAACCATCTCAATTTAACTTTGAATTAAGTGATTGGCAAAAATGGGCTATTTGGAGCATTCAAACAAATTATAATACACTTGTATGTGCTCCCACAGGGTCTGGAAAAACATTACCGGCTGAATATGCTATTAAGTATTTTAATGATAAGGGTAAAAAGGTAATTTATACATCGCCTATAAAGGCTTTATCAAATCAAAAATATCATGATTTTAAGCATTTATTTCCTGAATATGAGTTTGGATTATTGACTGGTGATATTAAAGAAAATTGTGAGGCAAATAATATTATTATGACTACTGAAATTTTAAAAAATAATTTAAGTCATACTTCTACAAATGGATTAAACTTTAATATTGATATTGAAAAAGAGGTTGGTATTATTATTTATGATGAAGCACATTATTTCAACGATCAATCTAGAGGTCATATTTGGGAACAGTGTTTTATTTTACAACCGGATAATATTCCAATGTTATTGATGTCTGCTACTATTGCAAATCCAGAGAACTTTGCAGAATGGTTAACAACAATTTCTAGTAAAGAAACAGTATTAGCTATGACAAATATTAGACATGTTCCATTATATCATTATAGTTTTTCAACTTATCTGGATTCAAGTTTAAAGCGTATGAAAGATACTTCTGCAATAGATTTTATTAAACAGCATTCAAATAAGTTAATTGAATTAAAAGATAAAACATTTAGTACTCAGGCCTATAATACGGTATCAAAATTAAAGCAATATATGTATGCAAATAATATTCGTCCAAGTAAAAAACAAGTAATCAATAAGATTGTGAATTATTTAATTAAAAATAATTTAACTCCTGCCATTTGTTTTATTTTTTCAAGAAAAGAAGTAGAGCGATTTGCAAGCATGATACAATTTAATTTACATAAAGACCATAAAAAAATAGAACAAGTAAATCAAGAATGTAAAAAAATAATTATGAAATTACCTAATTATAAAGAATATTTATTATTACAGGAGTATACTGATTTAATTAATCTAATTGAAAGAGGCATTGGTATACATCATTCAGGCATGATTCCTATTTTTAGAGAAATTGTAGAATTAATGTTTGATAAAGGCTATATTGAACTATTATTTGCTACAGAGACATTTGCAGTAGGATTAAATATGCCAACAAAAACAGTGTTATTTACAAGTTTAGAAAAATATTCTGATAATGGATTTCGATATTTATATTCACATGAATATACACAACAAGCGGGCAGAGCTGGCAGAAGAGGTTATGATAAAAAAGGTATAGTTATTCATTTAACTAACTTATATGATTTTCCACCCGTCCAAGATTTAAAGAATATTATGTCTAATAAAGCTCAATCTTTGAAATCTCAATTTAAATTTTCATATAATCTTTTCCTGGAAAATATTAATACTTCTTTAGATAGAATTACACAAGATACTATGATTAATAACGACATACAAAAAGAAGTAAAATATTATACTGATGAAAATAATAATACTACACATAAATTATTAGAGATAGAGGAAAAGTTACAAACCATTAGTACACCAATGGATATCTTAAAATCATATCATAATTTTTATGAATTAGATGATAAAGACTGTATTAAATCTTATGAATTAGAATATAATTCTATTAAAGAAGATTATATTCTATTCAAAAAATCATTGGATTATAAATCTGAGATTGAATACAATAATTATTATAAAATGAATTCTGAAAAATATATGGAATGGAATAAAAAGATAATTTTTGACATTTTACAAACACGAGACTTTATTGATGATGCGAATCAATTAACTAAAAAAGGTAAATGTGCTATATATTTTCATGAGATTGATTCTATTGCCATAAGCACTTTATTAGAAGAAACAAATTATTTTTCAAAATTTACTTCAAATGATATTATTGTACTATTAAGTATTTTTACTGATATTAAGGTATCAGAAGAAAATAAAACATATACATTAGATAATAATATACATTTAGACCTAAAATATGCAATACAATATATTGAAACGATTCAGGATAAAATACAAACTTTGGAGCATAATTTTGAAATTTATTTAAATAATGATAACTTGATTCATTATGATATGATAGAATTAATTAGTTGCTGGTGTAAAGTAGAAAATGAGGAACAATGTTGTGAGTTTATATCAACATTACCATGTTTTATTGGGGACTTTATTAAGGCATGTTTAAAAATAGTGAAAATGTTAGAAGAATTTAAATTAATGTGTGAAGAGTTAGAAGAGTATGAATTATTAAAAAAAATAGAAGGTTGTTATCCTTTACTTCTAAAATTTGTTATTACAAATCAATCTTTATAGGTAGGTTAATTAAATTGAGTAATCTATATAAAAAAAAAGGAAGTATAAATTATAATGATAGTATCTGGTATTAATTTAGCAATTATAGAAATATATTTATTTTATAAATGTTCGGAGTTTATACGTTATGATTTATATCCATTATTAACACTTGAACCTGTATCATATTATTGGTTAATGTTTACAATACTAACTGGATTATGGGAAGCAACATTTATTGATAATAGACCTATTGTGAAACAGGCATCAAAGCAATTAATAATGCAAAAACAACATGTTTGGACGAATGATTATACATTAGATTACTTAAAATTAGATAAATTTGCAATAGAATTTTATTCAGAATATGGTGCATATGCAGATAGAGAATATATGACAACAAAAGATTATTGGAGTCGTTTAATTGAAGGAAGTCATGCATTTATTTGTGCTTTCTTTTCTTTTTTAGGATTATCAAATTATTTATTCAATATATATTTAGGAAATCAATTTATTTTAATTGCTATGAGTGCACAGTTTATGAACAGTATTTTATACATAGGACAATATCTAATTCAAGTAAATGAAGAATATCATATTAATCAAAATAGAAAAGAATTTCCAACTGGAAAATACTTAATGAATCGTCCATTTTTTTATATTAATGTATTATGGACTGTGATGCCAGCATATGTTATATATAATTCTATATCCACCAATCACTATATTTCAATTTAAAAAAAATTATTATCTCTAGTTATATTATAATGGCTAGACGTTCAAGATCCCGTAGCAGCAGACATTCACGTAGAAGTAGAAAAAGCGTATCACAGAGACGCCGCCGCAAGCCTGTTGGCACCCGCCGCCGTCGTCGTCGTAGTAGACGGTAATTTATTTTAATGAACTTATATATTTTTTATTAAAAAGCTTATTTAGGCATTTTAATAAATATACATTAGTAGAACTAATATTATTATTTAGCCTAAATTGACTATATGGATTTATTTTATTCAATATAATTTTTTTACATTTCATTTTTAAATTAGGCTTTAAATACTTTGATAAATATTTAATGTCTTTATTTAATAATCCGATATTTGTATCTATAACTTGGTTCATAATATATATTAATATATATTATGAAAAAGGAAGAACATAATGAAAAAAGATATAGAGTTGAAATGAGTGGAAATACATATTTTCCATTATATGGTGAATTTTCTATAATAGCTGGTTCTGAGCCATGGCCTACACCTGAGCCTACTCCTATGATTACTCCTAGACCTACTCCTAGACCTACTCCTAGACCTACTCCAATGCCTACTAATAGTCCTACAGCATCACCATTTACTAAAAGACCTACACCTGAACCTACCCCTGAACCTACACCAGAACCTACCCCTGAACCTACACCTGAACCTGAACCTACACCTGAACCTACACCTGAACCTACACCAGACCCAGATGATAATCCTACTCCTGAACCTATTCCTACTCCTGATTCAAAACCTACTCCTCCAGATAAAAATACACTACCTAATTGTAGTATATGTCCTGATGGAAATGATAATAATAAAAAAGAAAATGGTAAATATAAATATAAACAATGTGATTTTAGATTAGTATTTGATAAACCTCTAAAAAAAGATAAGAATGCTAAACCATTACCTTGTAATAAGATATCGGTCAATGGTAAAAAAAATCCTGATGGTTATGACGTAAAATGTGAAGATGCGGTTGGTAATGATGGGATTGCATGTGAGCCTTCTGAAGATCGTAAAAAATGTATGAGCTCTTGGGAGAAAGCAGTTAGTGAAAATAAAACGGATGAATGGTTAAAAAGAAAAGGTAAATATGGTAAAGATGGTGTAAGTCAGATGGATTGTAGAAAGTGTGAATTTGATGGAACAGAACCAAGTGATAAAAAGGGACCCGGGGGTCCTCAAAAAATGCCAAAAATTGATTGTAGTAAAAAACCTGGACCTGGTCCCGCACCTGGTCCTGGACCTGGACCTGGACCATCTCCTGATGTTGGTGATGGAGACTGGTGTTTTACAAAA
>JAAHTH010003255.1_pt1 | contig 11344 bp, 5 predicted proteins | sample 6116091 | NCBI WGS metagenome assembly JAAHTH01 (sample SAMN13939990, study PRJNA603662) | sponge metagenome | isolation source: marine sponge | host: Mycale hentscheli | place: New Zealand | collected 2006
TTCCTGTTCCTGCTGGGGCTTTGATTGCAGGCTTGGGCGGAACATTGAGCTGTAACACTGACAGAATTGCTCTATGGTCGGAAGCAACTGATTCCTGCAGGACCTCGGTCTTGATGACTGTCCATCGATTTCGCGGTCTATACAGGATGAAGTCAATTTGTCGTGTTGGTTGTGTCACAGGAACGGTGGGCAGTTTTGGACCCGCGATGGTCCATTTTTTTTGTAGCGTTTCCAGTGTGTTGCTACCACGGACGTCGTTGAAGTCGCCTGCGATGATACTTGGTGTGTCGGGATCGGCAATTGCTAGACCATTGACCTGGAGAGCTGATGCGATGCGTTCGGAGTCATTAGGGCGATGGTCGAAATGAGTAGCCGTGAAGTTGAGTATGTTTTTTTGTTTTCCCGCGATTTGCCAACGAACTGTTGAGGTTAGCAAACCTCGCTGTTCACCCTTGTTGTGGTTGGGAAGAAAGGAATGGTTCTTTGATTCGATCTCAAGTCGGCTTAAGATCGAATTGCCATACGATCCACCTTGTAAAGGAATGTTCTCAGCGAACAGAACCTCAGTGCCTGAGAGTTCGCCCAGCTCCGAGGGTTGATCAATGGAATTGCTTCGACGCACTCGTTGATCAACTTCCTGAAGAGACACAAGATCGGGATTCACTGACCGAATCACTTCTGCAATGCGGCGGAGGTCCAGTTTTCCATCTGTTCCTGCAGCGTGGTGAATATTGTAGCTGAGGATTTTCAGAAGATGGTCATTCGGTTTGTTCTGTGCTGTAACTTGCTGGTTTGCCTCAGTTAATGCAGGCTCACCAGATAAAGTCGTTCTGTATACCAGTGAGAACATCAACCAGACGGAGGAGGCGATGAACAAGAGCGACTTTGATTGTACGAAGTAGGAGATCATGTGTTTGCCAAAATGAAGCACGCGATGAATAGACATCCGTGTGTTACCAACAGTCCTGTTGTGATGCGTTTGAATTTGGAATGAAGTCCTAGGATTGCGGTAACGCATCCAAGTGCCGCAATGATGCACCCACCGATTGGAAACCACGATAAAGCCATGATTGCGAATCCTAGCAGCATGGCAGCCGCTACAACCCCGCCCATGGCTGTGTACTGGAGCGGCCCTAGGTCGTGCAATGCAACTGGGGTTGGCAAGTGTCGTTTTTTTCCACTTGGGGCAGCAGCGAATGGTGAACCAACTCGGTCGGGTGTGTCATCGACAAGCCGAGCCATGACTGGAGCAACATCATCAATGTTCTCGTTGACTTTGTTGCCAACAGGACTTGGTTCCTGCACCGGATTGGTCAGAGACGGGTTTGGGTGGTCTTCGTCCGGCCTTGGTTGCGGCGTGCTTGGTTGCGGCGAATTGTCCATCAGTGAAGTGTTTGCCTGTGATTATGAAAGAATGATCATGGTGCAAGAAGTTTTCAGAGGCGAAGCAGATTCGAATGAGCCTAGTTGGATGTCAGATTTATCATTGCCACCAAGGCTGCCTACAGTTTATTCTGGCAGTACGGTGCCGACCTATCTTAACCGATTTTAGTTTAAATCGTGTGGTTATGCCCCTGCGCAAAAGCCCTCGCACCAACAACCGCTGCAAGGCGACAGGTGGCTAAGTTCTTGCGTGGGCCTGCACCTTGCTGGTGTGTCGTGCAGGTGTCGATTTTTTAGTCGACTGCGAAACCTATGGGTTCTCGAACCAAATGGGCCGGTGGGTCCGTTCAAATCAAGACGTGCAACTTGGAATAACACTCGAATAACAGATGAAAATAGCAGTAAGAATTTTGCGGGATACAAAATCGACCTTCATTCTGACGGTTGTGTGTGTGGTGATGCTTGGCGTTTGTTGGGTCGGCCAGGCCGAAGAATTCAGACAGCCTGAGCCTCTTGAGCCGGAAGTCGCGGAGGCGTCTTCAGAAGGTGTTGATTCAATGGCAGGGATTCGAATCCCAACCGATTGGGACATTCAGTTGTATGCAGCGGAGCCTGATATTGCGAACGTCGTTGCGTTTGATATCGATAACCTTGGTCGTGTCTATGCTTGTGAGACGTTCCGTCAAAATCAGGGAGTGACTGATAATCGTGCCCACGATGATGAGTGGGTGAAAGCTGACTTGGCTGCGCAGACGGTGCAAGATCGTATTGATTATCACAAACGGCTGTTGGGTGATGCCGCGGTCACCTACGCACAACATGACGACCGGATACGTCGCCTCGAGGATACCGATGGTGATGGAAAGGCTGATAGCAGTTATGTCCTGGCGAAAGGATTCAATCGGATTGAAGAGGGCACCGGTGCAGGAGTCCTGGTTCGAGGATCGGATGTCTACTACACATGCATTCCAAAGCTTTGGAAGTTGGTCGATCAGGATGATAACGGTGTTGCGGACGAGAAAGTCGTTTTGTCAGACGGCTATGGCGTGCGTGTCGCATTCCGCGGTCATGATATGCATGGTCTCGTTTTAGGACCTGATGGTCGTTTGTATTTCAGTATCGGCGATCGTGGATACCACGTTACCACCGATGACGGTCGGGTATTAGCTGACCCTGAATCAGGAGCTGTATTTCGTTGTGAGTTGGACGGATCAGGGCTTGAGGTTTTTGCCACTGGCCTTCGAAACCCACAGGAACTTGCGTTTAATGACGTTGGTGATTTGTTTTCTGTTGACAACAACAGTGATAGTGGAGATCAGGCTCGTGTGGTGCATATCTTGGAAGGTGGAGATTCAGGCTGGCGTATGCACTATCAGTATTTACCTGATCGAGGCCCCTTCAATCAGGACCGGATTTGGGAACCGCTTCATAAGGAACAACCAGCGCATATCGTTCCTCCCATTGTGAACTTGACTGATGGGCCAAGTGGTCTGGCTTTTTATCCGGGTACCGGATTCGGTGATGCACTGAAAGATAATTTTTTCATTTGCGATTTTCGCGGAGGTCCGGTGAATAGTGGGATTCGTAGTTTTACGCTGGAGCCGAAAGGTGCCTGCTATCGCCTTGCCAGTGATAGTGATCCCATTTGGTCGGTGTTGGCGACAGATGTCGCGTTTGGGCCCGATGGAGCTCTTTACATCAGCGATTGGGTTGATGGTTGGGACGGATTGGGCAAGGGACGGATGTACCGTGTTACGGATCCACGTCACCGTGACACGCCGATTGTGAAAGAAGTGCAGCGGTTGCTCGGATCAGATTGGGCCAGACATACCATTGAAGCACTTACTGATTATCTTTCTCATGTTGATCGCCGCATCCGCTTTGAGGCGCAGTGGGAATTGGCTCGACGGCATGAACTGGATACTTTGCTCGCTTTGGCGACCAATGCGGATGTCGATCCGGTCGGGCGTTTACACGCCCTGTGGGGTGCTGATCAGATTTTCAGGAAGGATCTGGAGGCTCGCGATGCATCATTGAAAAAGTTGCGCCCGCTACTTCAGGACGGAGATGATGTTTTGAGAGCTGCTGCAGCCAAGGTTGCAGGTGAGCGTCTGGATTCCGGAGCAGTCGTACGTCTGCGAGCGTTATTGAGTGATCCCTCACCACGTGTCCAATATTTTTCCATATTGGCTCTCACGCAGTTGGAAGATGCTGATGCATTTCAGCAAGTTGTTCAACGGTTGGTGTCGGCGGAGAACAACGATGCTGCGTTGCGGCATGCGGGAGTGATGTATTTTGTCAGTCTTGGCGATCCGCTGAAAATCGCAGATTTGCGCAAGCACCCGAGTGAACCAGTCCGCCGTGCTGCTGTAGTGGCATTGAGGCGGTTGAAAATGAAGGAAACCTCATTGTTTCTCAATGATGAAAGTAGTTTGGTCGTGTTGGAGGCGGCGAGGGCTATTCATGATAAACCGATCCCATCGGCCATGAATACGTTGGCAGACATGGTCGGTGTTGTGGATGGCTCAAAGGAGTTGCTGCGTCGGATATTGAATGCCAACTACCGCATTGGAACAGCTAATTCAGCAGCAAAATTGGCTGCTTTTGCAAGCCGGGAATCAGCGATTCCAGAAATGCGGATGGAGGCATTGGATATGCTGGGGCAATGGGCACAACCAGACCCACGTGATCGTGTTCTGAATGCGTACCGCCCCCTTCCGGATCGTGAAGCTTTGGCAGCAAAGAAAGCTTTGGAGCCTCATCTTGATTCCCTGATCACAGCGCCAGAGTCAGTTCGTGAAAAGGCGATCGAGGTCGCTTCAATACTAGGGATTTCAGGAATTGCCCCGGTCTTGGTTAATCAGATTACAAATGCAGATCTTTCACCCGCGGCACGTGCGGTTGCTTTGGCTGCGCTGAATCGTTTGAATCCGAAGAGTGCCGTTGGTTTGGCTCGGCAAGTTAAACTGAAGCCCGTTACCAAGTTGCTGCCCGAAGCATTGAAGGTACTCGCACAACACGATTCAGAAGGTTCGCTGCCACGTTTCATTGAGGCGACTGAGAGCCGGAATCTGCAAGTGAGGCAGTTGGCATGGGATATTTTGGCTGAATGTGATGGTCCTGATGCTGTGATGACCATTGAAGAGGGCGTCAGATCTTATCTGGAGGGTACTCTTTCGCAAGATGTTCAACTGAATGTGGTTGAAGCCGCGGATGGAAAGGTAGGGCGCGAGTTGCAATCTGCTATGGATGAATTCGCCCAAATGTCGTCAGAGCAGGATCCATTAGCACCATGGCTGGTGGCATTGGATGGGGGAGACGTGGAGAAAGGTCGTGTGAGTTTCTTTGAAAATACGAAACTGTCGTGTCTGCGTTGCCACAAAATTGACCGGGCGGGAGGGGCAGTGGGACCAGAACTCACCCGAATCGGAGGGCAAAAAGATCGAAGATATTTGTTGGAGTCCATCTGTTTGCCTGATGCTCAAATCGCCAAGAACTTCGAAACAGCTGTTATCGCCAATGACCTTGGTCAGGTTTTCACTGGCATTGTAAAATCTGAGAATGAGGATTTTGTCGAGCTGATTCAGAATGATGGGGGGCAAGTTCGCATTTTGCTGGATGAAATCGTAGCGCGCCGCAAGGGAATTTCATCCATGCCAGCAGATTTGACAAAGCTGATGTCCAAACGTGAACTGAGGGACTTGGTGGCCTATCTTGTGAGTCTGAAGTCGAGTCAACGCGGTGGCGATGAGGTTGAATGAACTAGGTTGTTCGAATTGTGACTCAATGATTTGCTCCAATCTCCGAAACCCATTGCTTGTGTGCAATGTGATGAGTCAGATGTTGCTTCACCAGACCTTGGAAAACGTTAACGCTGCTTGACACGCTGTTGGCGTCGGGTCGGACGCCTGTTGGATAACTTTGCTGCTGAATGATCCGGTTAACTCAATCTTGAATGGTCCATTGCTTGGTTCTTTTTCACCACCTGCGTTCCAATAACTAGTCAAGGCATCGTTTGCGATTCAGATAGTAAGATAGGGCATGGCATATGGCCAATTATCGATCAGGTTTTTCTAGTTGACGTTGCTCGTCTGAATCTGATGATTTCTGATTGCAGTAAAGATGACCGGCAATTTGACGGACAACTCATCATTTTACGCTGTGGGTTGTGATATTGCATTCCGACTGAAACAGCTTCTGACCACCATGTCATTTTCACGGTTGAGCCTGAGAGCTTGCAATCAGACAGTCGCGTTGCATTTAGCGAAGACAGCCTATTGTGGCTTCTACCGCGGGACTTGAAACTTTAGGACCTCTTACAGTAGATCTAAACGCAACAGTCTCATTTCGTTTGATCAGCACTCTTTCAATTGCTGAACAGCTTGGCGGGCTCGCGCAAGGAAATCATTCTTCGGCTCACCCGTTTCCAAGAAGATTGGCGAACCGATGGTGATGCAACTGAGCAAGGGAACCGGCAGAACTTCTCCCCGGGGCAAAATTCGATTTACATTGTCGATGTATACGGGTACCAATTCCAGGTCGGGCCGTTTCTTTGCCATGTAGAACAGGCCACTCTTGAATTTCCCCATCTCATCATCTCCAGCAGATCTTCCACCCTCGGGGAACATGATGAGGGAATACACATCACCCATTTGCTGAAGCATGATATCGATGGGGCTCTTGTGGACTTTGATCTCCTTGCGATCCACAAGTAGAGCATTGAAGCTTTCTGCCATGTGGGGCTTCAGCCAACCTTTCGTCCAGTAGTCCTTGGCGGCAACAGGACGTGTGATTCTTCGGAGTTCACGGGGTAATGCAGACCACAGCACTACGGCATCGAGATGGCTTGTGTGATTGGCGAAGTAGATGCGTTGGCAGGTATCCGGCTGGCAATCAACCCAACGTACAGTGAATCCACTGAAAAGCTTCGCCAGCAGAACGATAACGTGACTCGTGAATGTCATTGGTTAAATCTAAGGTCAAAGTCGTTCTGCAAAGTAGCTGGAACACGAAAAAAATTGGGTATGTGTTTGTTCAACTTTCTATTCATCCGATGATATTGTCTCCAGCATTTTCCTGTTGGTGGATGGTCACTGGCCAGCCTGCAAATTGATTTTCAAGTTTTCCATTTGTCGCATCGATCAGGAAACGGAAACAGTCGATCTGGTACGTTCTTTCTTCGGTGTCGATCGTTACCAGGCCAAATCCACTGCCTTTTTGATGTGCCTTCTCATAGCGATTTTTTTTTGTGCCCACCTCTGGATTCCCAACGGCGTAAACGTAAATCATGTTTCCGAACCCGTCGAGGTATTCACCGGTATTTTCCAAACCGTGTGCTGGTCGTTTTTGGTGTGGCATGCCAACTTCATCTGGCCTCCACCAACGGGGGTAGCCTGCGGCGATTGCTGGTGTGCAAAAAGACCACATGCTATCACGTTGACGATCCACTCCATACTGCGACAACGAGGTCAGGTGTTGGTCTCCATTAATATGCAAGGCCTTTGATTCGCGCAGGATGTCAATGGCTCGGTCTCGTGGCGTTTGCGGCCAGCCCCCTGAGTCGAGATCAGCTTTCAGATAGCCATCGTATTTTCCATGGTGAGTTGCCACTCCCGCAAATACGGTTTGGCTCAGCAGGATCTTCATTTTGTGACCGCGCCAATCTTTACCCCATTTCTTCAGAAACGATTCCTGACGTACGCCGAGCAGATGGAGCCCCTGTTTATCCAGCACAGATGTTTCGAAATTTTGGTCTTTGACATGGTCTGCGCGGCCGCTGCCGGTATCGACATGCTGAGGCCCACTTTTGAATTGCCGATCGCCAAGGATCGCAAAGCTCACGTCGCCGTATACCATGTCACCGTAGTAAACACTGATGCCCTGTTGGACAGGCGTGGGGTCATGGACATCCGGATGATGTGCTGTATTCGTCTTATGCACGACATTTACCATGCGCGCTGGTTCTCTGTACCCACCGTTTGATGAAGCACCACCGGTTTGGACATCCATTGGAGCCCCACCTTCGCCCCAGATGTTACCTTGGAAAACATCATGGTCGTCTGCAATGCAGATCGTCGGCCGGTCACGCATCGCTTCCCTAAACGACCATCCAAACATGTAGTATTTGCGCAGATAGTTCAGGATTGCCGGCTCAGCTGGATCACGGATCAGGCCGTAGCCGCCATGGCTTTCGTAGAGCTGGTCACCGGAAAAGTAAATCAGGTCTGGATCAAGCTTGACAATGTTTCTGGCTACTGGCTCGTAAGGGAAGCCGTAATGATTTTGGCACGTCAATGCTCCGATTCTCAGCGGTCTTCCTGCAGGATTGGCTTTGATCATGCCACTCCAGATTGACTCCTCTTCGACACCATCCGTTTTCAGTTCCCTGTACACCAATCGGTACGGCGTGACGGCTTTCTCATTCCAATGAGGAATTCGGAAAGTTGCGGTCCAGGCATCAGTGTCCAGCGCTGTATGGCCGAGCGATTTCCAGTTACCGTCGACTTTGACCTGCAATTCAATCTTCTGGTTGTCCTGCTTTCCCAATGGTCCAGTGAGAGCACTGATCTTCAGTACGAAACCCTCGTCGCTACGCGAATCACTTAGGGAATACATTGACCACAGGATCGGGCCGAATTGCCGTGATTCATCGACGGTGAAAGCGTTTCCAGTGGCTGACCAATCTTTGAAGCGGTAACGCCCACCTTGACCTTTTTTCAGTTTGGCGTCGAAATTGTTGACAAGCGAAACGTTTCCAAGCACCGCTTCGGACTGAACTCTTGTGGTCAGTTGATCCAGTTTTTTTCCGGACGATGTTTCAGCGATGAGCGTGAGTTCAACCTGAGCCCCCAGTCCACGGGCCAATAGTCTTAGTGTCGTCTCATTAGCAAGTTCGACAGATTTGTTACCCGTTTTGCGGCCCAGTACCAGTTGCCCCTCGAGAACTCCGGCATTGATTCCACCACTTGCAAAGCAGTTGCTGCGATATTCATTCAGTTCGCTCTTGGTGCCGATTCGAAAACCTGCCCCCGCATCTTTCTGTTGGCCACCGATTTTCTGTAGCGAGACACGCATTTCAGCTGTACCACTCGGATCAGTCCATTGATGCGTGATGAGATGCAGATTGCGATTTCCCCCGGTGGTTTGGCATTCTGCCGCTCCATCTCGGACTTGCCAATCTTCCATTGGATTCGCCCAAATCCGGGAACTCAGCCAGATGCGATCGTGCGTATTGGACCACGACACAGTGGGATCAAGATCCGGTGAATTCGCCAGAGGAGCGGTGTCAGTGGTCGACAGCTTATCGTCACCACGAATGGTTCGTGATAGACCCAAGCATGCTCCTCCGAGGGCGATTAATTTCAGGGTGATGCGTCGGGTGAGAGACTTCATCAAATGATCCTTCCGATTGGTTATGGCTTTCTATTTTGGTTTGTGCTGTCGAGCACAGGTAGCTCTAAAGCTCGATGCCCGATTGTCCATCCCAGCGGACAAAGCCTTCGATTGCAGCATACTCAGCCAAGCCAATTTCATCGTACCTTCTTGCGGTATCAGCATTACGTTGTTCTGCTCGTTGCCAGAATTCCCGCACGTCGGATCCGGGGAACAAAGCACGGTCTTTTTGAGATTCGTGTTTGAAGATGGCGGCCCGCTTTTTTGCAACTTCGGTCGGGCTCAGTGGAACGGCCATTTCGATTTGGTGAGGAGGCCATTCCTGCCACGCTCCACGGTACAGCCAGATTGCACAGCTCTCGTACCAAGCATCCAATTCACACTGCTTGCAGGATTGAAGGATCGCCGACAGGCAGGTGCGGTGCGTTCCATGTGGATCAGAAAGGTCACCGGCAGCGTAAATCTGATGAGGTTGAACTCGGCGAAGCAGGTCCAATGTTATGTTGATATCCGCGGACGAGATGGGACTCTTTTTAACGCGGCCAGTTTGGTAGAACGGCAAGTCTAGGAAATGCAGATGTTCGTCTTTGACCCCACAACATCGTGCGCCCTCGCGTGCTTCTCCACGCCGGATCAAACCCTTGATACGCTGCACCTGATCACTGTCGACTTGGCCTGGTTGTTTCTTTCGCAGAACCTCATCAATGTGTGATTCCAACTCGGCGAGGCCCGGTGCGTGAATTTGGAACTCATTACAGAAGTCCTCGACAAACTCGGCAAACCGAATCGCGTCTTCATCAAAGACTGCGATGTTTCCTGAAGTTTGATAGGCAATGTGGACCTCATGCCCCTGTTCAACCAGACGGATCAAAGTTCCGCCCATCGAAATGACATCATCGTCCGGATGTGGTGAGAAGACGATGATGCGTTTTGGAAAGATGTCGTCACGATGCCCGGGGCGATCGCCCACTTGTTTTGCATGCTCTGGTTTGCCACCCGGCCACCCAGTGATTGTCGAATGCATATGACGAAAAACTCGCAGGTTTATGTCGTACGCATTTCCATGGGCTGCCAGCAGGTCCTGTAAGCCCTGTTCGTTGTAGTCCGCGTCTGTGAGTTTGAGAACGGCTTTACCCAGTTCTTGTGATAGATCTATTACGGCTCGCCTGATGGTTGCGGAATCCCAATTGACCTCACCCAGAAGCCACGGAGCTTGGGATCGGGTCAGGCTAGAAGCAGCAGATTCATCGAGCAAGAAGTGTGTATCTGGGTGGTCTTGTAGGAATGTGGCTGGGATCGTCGTGTTCGCATAGCCTTCGACTGTCTTGGCTACGATGTCGGCTTTTCCCTCACCAAACGCAAGTAGCTTGATACGCTTTGCTTCAAGGATCGTACCCACACCCATCGTGATTGCGTAACGAGGAACATTCTCAGTACCAAAAAAGTCACTGGCGGCATCAGTGCGCGTCACCGTATCCAAGGTAATCATTCGCGTTCTCGTTGCCCGGTCTGATCCAGGCTCGTTCAAGCCAATGTGGCCGGTGCGATTGATTCCGAGCAGCTGGATGTCGATACCGCCACAATCACGGATCAGCTGTTCATATTGGTGGCAGTATTCAGCCACATCCCCCTTGGGGATGGATCCATCAGGAATGTGAATGTTGCAGGGTTGGATGTCAACAAGATCGAAAAGATGCTCATGCATGAATCGAGCAACGCTCTGCAACTCAAGAGGTTGCATGGGGAAAAATTCATCAAGATTGAATGTGATGACATTGGCAAAAGAAATTTCGCCTCTTCGGTGCATCCGCACGAGTTCATCGTAAACATTGACAGGCGAAGATCCAGCGACCAGCCCCAGGACGCACATCTGTCCCCGTTCTTCTTTTTCACTTATCAGTTCTGCGATTTCTCTTGCGGCTGCGACACTGGCGTCAGATGCACGATTGAAAACGCTACAAGGGATTCGTTCATTGGGAAATTCAATCACGATGCAATTACCTGTTGTGCGACCTTGGCTGCTCCAATGACACCGGCATCATTACCGAGTGAAGCAAATTCGACTTGCAAATGACTACCCACCTCTTCGAGGGTGGTGGCGATAATCGTATTCCGTACGGTTGTTAAAAAGTTTTGCCCCACATTGGATTGGCTGCCACCAAAGGTCATCGCTCCACCTAGTAACACCACTGCTGGATCGATGACCTGCGCCATTTGGCCGATTGCCTGCCCCAAGTACTTGGCGGTCTGATCAATGACTGTGTTGCATAGTTCACAGCCGTCTTGAGCGAGTGTGGCAATGTCTCTGGGAGTAACATTATCAGTTTTCAGTAATGAAGCGATCTTTGAGTTGTTCGTTGTTCTCGCCAATGAGTGCAATTGTGTGACCACTCCTTTTGACCCGGCGTAGGCTTCTAAATGGCCCATTTTTCCGCATGTGCATGGAAGAGCTTCGTTGCCAAATCTGATTGCGATGTGCCCTAGTTCGCCAGCGCAACCATGGTCACCGCCGTACGGAGAACCATTCATTACCAAGCCACAGCCGATGCCGGTTCCCAGCGTTACGAGT
>JAAHTH010002163.1_pt2 | contig 11343 bp, 5 predicted proteins | sample 6116091 | NCBI WGS metagenome assembly JAAHTH01 (sample SAMN13939990, study PRJNA603662) | sponge metagenome | isolation source: marine sponge | host: Mycale hentscheli | place: New Zealand | collected 2006
GAATATCATCCTGATCATGGTCGACGATATGGGATATTCGGATATCGGCTGCTATGGCGGTGAGGTGGAAACGCCAAATATCGATGGCTTAGCGCAGAACGGGCTTCGGTTTACGCAGTTCTATAACACAGCAAAGTGTCACACGACACGTGCTGAACTGTTGACGGGGAATTATGCGTACCATATCGGCGATCGCGATATGAAGTACGGCGCAACGATTGGTGAGGTATTAAAAACGGTCGGGTACCGGACTTTGATTGCCGGGAAATGGCATCAGGACACGCTGCCAACCGCCCGAGGTTTTGATCGCTATTATGGGCTCGCTGATGGTTGCTGTAATTTTTTCAATCCGGGAACGAAAGCTCGTGAGGGTGAGGGTGTTCCGGGACGCAAGGCAAAGAATCGATTGAGGCGCTGGGCTATCGAAGATCGTGTGATCATGGGTTATACCAACCCAGATCCCAGTTTTTATACAACCGATGCGTTTACTGATTATGCCATCGATCGATTGGACGAGTATAAAGACGAAACAAAGCCTTTTCTTCTCTACCTGCCATACACGGCGCCGCATTACCCACTGCATGCTTGGCCAGAGGATATTGCCAAGTACCGCGGGAAATTCAAGGTGGGTTGGGATGTCATTCGCAAACAGCGATTTGAGCGAATGAAGGAAATGGGGATCGTTGGCCCCAATCATCAATTGACGGACCGCGCGTCCAAGGCGTGGGATGATTTGTCCGAACAACAGCAGGATCAAGAAGATCTCAAAATGGCGGTGTACTGCGCTATGATTGATCGAGTAGATCAGAACCTGGGGCGGCTTTTTGACAAAGTGAAAGAGCTTGGGGATTGGGAGAATACCCTGATCATGTTTCTTTCGGATAATGGGGCATGTCCTGAACAGCCCAATACAACACCAGGAATTCCGCCAGGGCGGGTGGAAAGTTACCGAACAGTGTCGGTTGGTTGGGCGAACGCTAGTAACACACCTTATCGCAAGTTCAAGTCAAGCGATTACGAGGGCGGAACTCGAACACCGTTCATCGCGCATTGGCCAAGTGTGATCAAAGGCAAGAGTTCCGGTCAGCAGGGTGGCAGACTGACGAATCAGGTCGGTCACATTGTTGATATCTCCGCTACGCTCAGAGAGATCACCAACGCGGATTATCCCGAGGAGATTCAAGGCAAGAAAACGAAAAAACCAGTGGGTTTGTCTCTGCTGCCAATTTTTGAGGGCAAGCAGCGGGCAGAGCACAAGGAAATTTACTGGCGATTCAATCGTGCCAATGCAGTTCGGCAAGGTAACATGAAAGCAATCAGGGCGGGTAAGTCCTGGGAACTTTATGATCTTCATGCGGATCCATCGGAGACCAGAAATCTTGCAAAAATCCGGCCCGAAAAAGTCAAGGAATTAGCAGGTAAGTGGGAGCTTTGGAATGCTAATGCCCTTGAGAATAAGTAGGAATAAGTAGACAGTGTCATCATTAAATTTGACACCACTGGCGTCAGTTGTGCCAGTACAACCAAAAGTGTTCCGTGCGGTTCCTGTCGCTTGATTGCGGCGAACACTAAGCTGTGCTGATCCGGTTGGCGTGGTCGATTGAAGTTGTGATGACTGAGGGCTGATGACTGAGGACTGATGACTGAGGACTTGGACGCTGTTCATGTGGCTTGCTGTATCCCCACGAACCTTCCCGCAAATTACCTGCACAATCTTACCGATTGTGTCTGCCCTCGCAGCTTTCTAAAAAAGATTTGTAAATGATGCTCATACAAGAAATCAGAGTTTTTGTTTCAACGCTGGTGCTCTCAGTGGCTGCTGTGCTGTCAGCATCGACCATTGCAACTGGCGAGCAAACGCTCGAAGTCGCGGTGCCATTCACCAATAATATGATTTTGCAGCGTCAGGTTAAGGTTCCCGTGTGGGGATTTGATCTGCCTGGAACCAAGGTGACGGTTGAATTCGGCGGGCAACAAAAGTCCACAATTACGAATCAACAGGGTGACTGGATCGTTCGTCTTGACCCTCTCTCCGCCTCGCGAGAGGAACGGATTCTAAAAGTAGGAAACGAGCGGAATGAAATCATTTCGCTCGAGTCCGTGTTAGTGGGAGAAGTCTGGTTTTCATCGGGTCAGTCCAACATGGTCTGGACAGCCGGAAGCAGCATGTGCAGAGAGCTTGCGAGTGAGATTGCGGGTTCGGAGACGGATGTCCCGATTCGCGAGATCAGTATCAATACCGTTTCAGCACTTTATCCGCAAAGAAGGGCGACGTCGGATGAGGGCTGGAAGACACACCAGAATGCCAGTGGATTTTCTGCCTTGTCGTTGGCATTCGCGTATGAGTTGTACAAAGAGCTGGATGTGCCTATTGGGATTCTGTTGAGTGCGCATAGCAATACGCGGATCGAGGCGTTTACTGAGCGTCAGGCTATCGAGCAGCATGAGGGCTTGAAGATTGATGCTATGCTGATTCAGAACGCGGATCCAACAGCAGAGAAAGGACGCAAAGCGTTTGAGCGTTACTACGAAGACTTGGCAGCGTGGCAAAAAGTTGCAGGGCGGGCGGCTGACGCCGGTGGACGTATTCCGGCTCGTCCAGGATTACCGGGTATCGCTGGTATGTGGAGGGGGCCGTCACAATTTTTTAACGGGAAAATCAACCCCGTGATTCCCTTTGCAGTTCGAGGTGCAATCTGGTGCCAGGGAACGAGTAACTCGGGAGATGGACGAATCTATGCCGCGCGAATGGAAGCTTTGGTTGAGGGCTGGAGAGACGCGTGGGGCATGCCCGAGATGCCGTTTTATTTCACTCAAATGCAGTGCTATGGATCGCCGGATCCGAACACTGTGGGTTTCGCAGATATTCGCCAGGTGCAGCACAAGTTCTTTACGGAAAATCGGGACCATGTGGGGATGGTCGTTCAGTCTGACCTGAATTCTGCACGTCCTCAGGGCATCCACTATTTCAATAAGCTGCATCCGGGCATGCGAATGGCACGCTGGGCGTTGGCAAAGCAGTATGGACGCGACATCCCCTACACCGGCCCGATTTACACAGGGTACGAAGTGAAAGGAAATCAGGTCATTGTCTCATTCGAGCAGGAGAGTCTGTTCGGTGGTCTGATGATCGGTAGCAAAGGCATGGCGAAAGATTACCGCGAAGAAGGTCAGTATGTTGAACCTGCGAAACCAGATCCGCAGGGGCACTTGAATCATTTTCGACTTTGCGGCAAGGACAAGGTTTGGCATGCCGCCGAGGCAGTGATCTCAGGCGACAACGTGGTGGTAACGTCCGCGGGTGTCCCGGAGCCGCTTGGTGTGCAATATGCGTATAACGCAGTTCCTGAAATGTCGAATCTCTACAACAAGGCCGGATTGCCTGCGACTCCATTCGCAGTGGTTGATGGGAAGCTGATTTTTGAAGAGGACGATCTTGAAAAGGCTGCGGCACTCAAAGCACGTTATGCCCAGTACACCGATCCTGATTACCCGATTTTGCAGGTTGTCGAATACTTCAGGGATGGCGCGGTCATTCAACGTGATCGCCCCATTCCGGTTTGGGGGCACGCAAATCAGGGAGTGGAGGTGAAGGTCACGTTAGGCGACGTGACACGGGCTGCCGTGGCGAACGATTTGCAACAGTGGGCGGTTGAGTTTCCTGCACGTGAGGCATCTCGCACTCCAGTTTCACTGTCGGTGGTCTCGACGCACGGTCACAGCAAGATCGTGAACAATATCCTGGTGGGTGATGTCTGGTATCTGACGGGATCAACGTTGCTCAACGGAGAAATGGCCTTCAATTCACGTGCTCAGGGGGCGACTCCACCGAAGGAACTGCCTCTGGTTCGCGAATTCAGACGCAAGACCAGTGCAAGTACTTTCACGACCCCTAGAAAGCGTAAGTTTGAAACCGGAGGCGGTAAGTATCGTTCCTCATGGATGGGAACGGATCATTGGGAAGGTGATCGGGGTGTCACGATGTTCGCCTATCACTTTGCCAAGACGCTTGATCGAAAGGGGAGACCGCGAGGGTCCATCACCATGTCTTCCGGACGTGGTGGGCGTTCCAGCCAAATGGCATCACCACTTTCCTGGACGTCGTTCGCAGGGGTGAAAGATGTGAAGAATCCATTTTTCAAAAAACGTTTGAATGAATTGTTCATGCAGTATCCCAGTACGGAGGTGGCACGCGAATCAGTCGCAGAGCATGTGCGGGACGTGAAAAAATTTGTCAGCACGATCACTGTCTTGAGTGGTCAGCAGAAGGATTGGTGGACTTCAACGCCGCTTTCCGCACCGCCGTTTCCCGAGGCGGGGAAAGGAAGCGAGGTTGCTGCTGATACGATCCCAACCTATGCCTACAATTGGTGTGTCAGCCCCATGACGCCAATGGCAGTCGCCGGCGTGATCTGGGTTCCATCGGAAAGTAATATTGGGTACGACCCCGCCGAGTACGCAGCTGAACTGGAAATCTATGCACGCAGCCTCAATGCCACCTATGGTCAAAATGATGTGCAGTTCATCTACGCTCAACCTGCTGAATCACTGCTTGAAAATATCACGGTTCCAAACATCCCTGCAGCAAGGAAGTTCACATTCGAAAGTTGGCCAAAGAGCATGAAGCAGACAGCCGTCGAAATGGCGAAACTTGCAGAGTGATACCGGCATTCATTTTCAACTCGCAACTTTGTCGTCTGACGCGGTGAATGGCAATCAAGGATCCTCGGTGACCCGCAGTGTGTCAACGCAAATGACATGGTTGGCATCTTTGGGGTCAATCAGGAATCGTGTCGGTTCGCCCCGGGAGAGGAGATTCTTTGCGAAGTCAACTTCGAAGCCGTAGGCGTTGAATTTTGTATCATGGGTTGTGCCATCCAGTTCGTATTGAACGAAGATGTGGAATTTGTGCTGCCCATTCACGCTGGAAGTTGTGCTCTTGATGTCACGAATTGAGCCTGTCGCGACCCGTCCCGCGCACAAGGTTCTGGAAGTTCTTAGGTGAAAGCGAAGACTTGCAAGCAGTAGCGATAAACCAATGGTTGGAACGGTGGCTGTAAAGGTAACAGCCACCAGTTTGCTGTTGTCTTTCATCGTCAGCAGTAGCACAGTGCCCACGACAATCCCGAAGATGAGAAAGCCCAATCCTACGAAAAGGAACTTGAATTGATCGCTATAGAGTTGTCTGGTCAGCGCAGGTGGGGGTTGCCGAGGGCGCGTTGAGTGAAGGTATGCTTCAAGATCTGCCCGTTTGATTGCGAGTCTTTTTAATTGTTCTTCGAGCATCATTCCCGCGATGCCACCAAGCTGATTGGTTGACCGATTCAATTCTTCCAGGGTTGCTTGCCGTCGAATCTCGGGTTGCCGGTCCAAACGCTCCTCTGCTTCCTGCAGCAATGTCAGAACTTGGAGTCCCTGTGCCGTAAAGTTTTCTCGTTCGCGTTCTTTGTAGATTTTGTTCTGGTGGCACAAAATAAGACAACTTTCAGTGCCACGGATGGTCCATTCTGTCGCTTCTTCAAAAAAATCACGTACGGGTTTGGTAAAGAACGCACGAATCGCGATTTCTGTGGGACCTGAGAGTAAGTAATTTGTTTGGAATTTGGGTGAGTCCCGAAATTCGAGAGGCCGTGGGCCTAGCAGTTGAGTCAAGACGTTGAAGAAATTACCGCTGGAACGTGATTGCAGAATGAAATCAGGTACTTTTAGGTGCGAGTCCCTGAGTACCAAAACGGTTTGTTTGTAATGGCGTTGGTTCTCGTCCAATTTCCAGTAAGACATGTTGGCGACCGCTATTTGAGTGTCGCCCCTCTGTTGGCTGGTGACATCACTTATAGTCACGTCCTCGCGAAACAAGAGCGACAATTCTTCGGAAAGCGTCCGGTCTGTAGTATCCATCATGGCTCTCGTGTTTTGGGCAACTGCAGTCTGGATGCTAATGTAGCGGGGATGCATTGATGATGGGGCATCATCTCTTCGGTTCCTAAGTTAAAGGCTCAGGACGACGACCGCTGGGTGCTCATGAACTTGAACGTTATCGGGGTTCAACGATGCTGTAGAACCCGATGAGCATTTCGTCAGTCGTCTGGTCGCCCCATTGAATCTCAAGTGTGGAATCCGGATTGGCGGGGTTTCTGGAGGAATTGTCATACCAAGCTGTGCACCGAATACGGGTTCCTGGCGGCAGAGGCAACGGTTTTTCGAGCAAATAACGCAGCTGCCAGTTGAAGTCGTACTTGGGAACGTCCAGCAATATTTCGCGGCGACCCTTGGGAAAAAACGCTTCATAGCGGAAGGCCTTTCCTCGCAGGTGCATGTGGGGTGACAGGCTCAGGAGTTCAACAGGACGGTCGATTTTCAATTCAGCAACCTCGTGATGGTCATGAGTATTGGGCGGGATTGTGATCCCGACGTTTGCAATCGCACCACCACGGACAACCGAAGTCACTTGTTGGGGATCAGCGAAGACAATTCCCAGTGAAGTCCGATCACGCTGCTGGGTTCCATTGGGGGTGTAATGCATCTGAAACAGAAACTTTGCTCCAGCCGGTACGTGAATTCCCATCCCAGCTGGAAGCTTTGTTGACTGCATCCCCGGTGCGTAGTTGATCAACACACCACAGTTCCCGACTCCTGGTGAAGTATTTCCGGGCATAACAAGGGAGACCAGTGCGTGGTGCACCACGGAATAGTTTCCAGGCTTGACTTGAACCGCCTGCAGAAATTTGTCTTCCTGAAATTCCGGATCTACAAGAAAGTATTCATAGTCAACTTGCCCCTGGGCCGGGATCGTGTGGGGATGATCACTGATGAAGAATACCTCGTCTGGTTCAGGGATTTCCCAGTTGCTTTTCGCAGGTTTGTTTTGCTCGATCTGTATGTCTGCGACAACATCCAATGAACCCGGAGGACAACCACGCTCGATCCAGCCGAGCAGAGTTGCTTTTTCCGCGGCACTCAATCTGGCGTTGTTCTTGAAGTTGCCGTGATTGGGGTTGGCAAACCACGGGGGCATTCGCTCGCCTTCGACAACTTCTCGAATCATCGGTGCCCAGCCGGCAACTTCGTCATAATCCAGTAATGCAAATGGTGCGATATTGTCTTGTTTGTGGCAGTTGACACAGTGCTTTCTCAACAGCGGAATGATGTGTTCATGGAATGTCAGGTCAGCAGTCGGCACAGGAATCTCGAGTCTACCGATGTGACATCCGACGGATTCGGCGATCGGTATTGAGACCTTGTTTCCAGCGAGGGTTTCGTCGATTGCGATTTTCAAGTCCGATCGTTGGGGTTTGGCTTTTTTAATGCCAATTGCGTATTGATCGTCAATGCGTCCCCAGTAAACAACTCGTTGCCCATGGTCCAGCAAGAAAACTTCGGGTGTGCGAACTGCCTTCAATTGATCAGCAACCCGGTGCCTCGTGTCTTTAAAAACCGGGAATGTGAGAGCGTGTTGGAGCACAAAATCCGTTACGTCCTGTTGGGAGTCTTGAGCGTTGGAGCAGAATCCAATCACGGTTAGCCCATGGTTACGGTATTGCTGTGCGAGTGTTTCCAATCGTGCACTGTAAAGTTTTGCCAGCGGACATTCGGTACCCAGAAAGGCAATCACGGTGAGGCGTTTGCCGCGAATACGGGTGAAGGAAAAGTCGCGCCCGTGAGGTTCAGCCACGTGAAGTTTTGAAATGGTCTGGCCGATGACAGACGTCCCCACCGATTTGATTGCAACTTTGGCTACGTGGTTTGCATCCAGCCGCGGTTCGGACGCGGGGCTGGTGTGTTCCTCGGGCCAACTGGGTGTCAGGCCGAAAAGAGTAAGGACGCCCAGTGAAGAGACAATGCACGAGATGGTGTTGCGTGGGGGCAGCATTTTACTTTTTGCACTTGGGTGATGTTTTTTCATAGTTGGGTTGATAGGGTGCTGACGGGTCGCAACCATAAGCTGCTGACCACCCGTTGCGATACCGACCGTTACCGGGACAGATTCGCTTCCGCTCAGGAAGCGAGTCTGTGCTGACTGGCAGGGCAGAAGGTCACCACGTCGATACTGTGTTTCGGCACTTACTTCACAAAGACACCTTTCTTGTTGAAGAATCGCAGCCGTTCGTTCACTGAGACCAGGATGCCGTCACGGTAGGCTCCGAGAATCGTGGTCGGGTCCGTTGCTTGTGTGGTTGGCAGTTTGTTGCACAGATCATTCAAAGAGATCGATTTTTTCAACTTCCCTGTGACTGCGTTGAAGGTGCTCAGAGTTTCGTACTGCATTCCGTAGGATGTGGAGCGGTTGACGACAAAGAGAGTACCGTCTGAGTGAAAAATGTCGGTAGGCAGCATGTTGGTAGCGGTGTGGATATCCCGAATTCGCCGATCGGTTTGGAGGTCCACGACGGCAACACCACTTGTGTTGGGGCGAACGACGTAGAGACGATTGCCTGCGCGGGCGTGTTGGATTCTGGTGGTTGCACCGGTCACAGTACGGCTGGCCATTCCTTTGGGCATCAGGTTGATTTTTCGAAGTGTGGTCCCATCGGACATGTCCATGATTGCGACGTTTGTTCCGTTGTTGAGAAACACCTTGTGATCGCCAACGATGACGGCCCCGCATTTTCCTTGAGTATGTGGGTGCGCTCTTAAGAGTTTTCCCGTCTTTAAGCTGATCTCGCAAATCTCCGTTTTGGTCGCAACACACACTCGATCCCCCAAGATATCGATATGGGGCAAGAGCTTCCGACCAAAGCGACCATACTCCCGGATTGTACCCCACATCATATTTTTGGAGATGAGGGACCCTTCTGGATTGATTGCGATGAGCAGTTCGCCTTGCGCGATCGAGCCTTCAAACTCGGCTTCCGCGACGAGGTAGGGGCGGAAACCGCCGTAGTCGCCACAAGCTCTTGCGAGCGCTGGCATGGCAAGGACGATCAACATGGCTGCGAACAGTTGGTGGGGAAGTTTCGTTTTCATGGGTTCTCTCCGGTTTTGTTGTGAATACGGTGCCCTGTGGGCGGCTAATCACTTGAACGGAGACGCGTCCCGCGAAAAAATCAAAAACTTGAAATCGAACGTGGATGTTCGTCAATGGCAGCGAATTAACTTGTAAACTGCACCAAGACGTTCATTCACGGGCGGCTGCCGTGAGACCATCTGTGAGGTCGGGCATCTCTAGGCTCAGCAGAGGTAGGGATGAATGGAATGCATCACCAAACTACCGGGAAAATAAGTGCTTTCGTGTATTGAACAGCACAATCCGCGAACATTGCCCTCAATCTTCGCTGCTGCAACCGTCCACGCATTTTGCCGACACCGTCATCGTTCGCCTGAGGTGAATTCAAGTTGAGCCGCTTTCAACACGCTTCCCACCGGCTGCCCGATGTGGTTGAGCTGGACTTGGAGCTAACGGTTCGCTGGGATATCGCGGGCAATGCGAAGACCAACGCCATTTGAGACGCCATACTGCATCCCAAGAGGATTTCGGCTTGAGGACCGCAGTTGTGCAGGACGGTTGCTCACACCACCACCTCGGAATACGCGTTGATCACCCTCCGTGGAACCTGGGGGATTCACCGCTTCCGATTTAAGGTAGTATTCCTCGTCAAATCGGTCCCAACACCACTCAGGTACATTGCCCAGCATGTCGTGCAGACCAAATGGATTTGGTTCCTTTTGACCCACCGCCTGGGTTTGACCATTTGAATTATCCGAGTGCCAAGCAAAGTCACTGATGTTGTCGGCGGAATCACCAAAGTACCACGGTGTTTGGGTGCCTGCTCTGCACGCGTACTCCCACTCAGCTTCGGTCGGAAGCCGGAAACCGTCACTACCCCGTTGAATCGAAACCGTTTCATCTGGGCCGTGTATTTCGTAGTAAGGCTGCAAGCCTTGCAGGATGCTCAATTGGTTGCAGAAACGAATGGCCTCGAACCACGTGATGCCCGAGATTGGGATCGCACCTGAAGGTCGTTCTGTCTGATCAACGAGCTCAATGCCATTGGGAATTTTGCTGACGCTCATCACTTCATTGAACTGGGCTGAGGTGACCTCAAATTTACTTAGCAGAAAATCGTTGGTCAGTTGCACCTGGTGCTGTGGCCCCTCATTGGAGTCTGCATTTTCGTCTCCGTCTGACACGCCCATCATGAACCTGCCTGCAGGGATCTTCAGCATTTCGATTTCAACTGCTGACGGACCGCTCTGACCTAGTCCCAACGAATTTTGGGTCACTTCAATAAGCTTGCCCGAGAAGGCTACCAGCATGCAGATGACCATGACGACGGTCAGCATTCCTGCCAGCAGGGGAAAAATTTGGAAACGGTTCTTTAGTCGGACAGGTGGAACCTGTGTGGGAGAGGATTCAAAATGTTTCAGGAGATCGTCGAGTTTTGCTGCGACGAACTCCATGGAGTCGGGGCGATCCTGAGGACGTTTCGACAGCATGCTGGAGAGCAGGTTTTCCAAGGTCACTGGGCATTCAGGTCTGAGTTCTCGAACTGATGGGATGGGCGCCTCGGCATGAGCTCGTAACATTTGTAGCGTTGAATCAGCTGGATAGACATTTCGGCCCGTCAGCAGATAAAAAAGGGTGCAGCCAAGGCTGTAGATATCGGTCCGGAAGTCGAGTTCACGTGAACCTGCACATTGCTCAGGTGACATGAAGGCTGAGGTGCCGATCACTAACCCCGTTTGGCTGATCTCAACTGTATTGGGGTCAGCATCTGAGAAACGAGCAAGCCCCAAATCGGTAACTTTGGCAGCGTTATCGGAACCAAGCATGATGTTGCCAGGTTTTACATCACGATGAACGATCCCTTTCTCGTGAGCGTGGTGCAACCCTCGGGCTGCGTCGGCTGTGCATTGCATGGCTGTTGCGATGTCCAGCGGTCCCGATTGTTTGACCTTGGACCGTAGGTCCACTCCCTGAACGTATTCCATGACCAGAAAGTGCTGTCCGTCTACTTCCCCCGCGTCATGGGCAATGACCAGATTGGGGTGCTGTAATTTTGCCGTCGCTTCGATCTCACGTTGGAATCTTGTGCGTGCTGCGGATGATGCGAGCAATTCAGGCGAGATAAACTTCAGTGCCACCTTCCGTTTCATTTGCTTGTGGCTGGCAAGCACGACCTGCCCCATGTTCCCTTCGCCGAGCAATCGTAGTATCTCGTAGTTGCCGATCGTGTCACCGATTCGATTCGGTTTTGCAGCTTGATTGTCCTGCTCATGCCAGACTTGCTTTGCCCGCTGTGCCATCAGCTCCAAAGTATCGTCGTATCGTGTCTCGCCCTGCTCTGCTCGATCGTCCTCCCCGCCACCACGTTTGGGGGCTGTGCCGTGACGTGCATTCGAAAC
>JAAHTH010001228.1_pt4 | contig 11337 bp, 12 predicted proteins | sample 6116091 | NCBI WGS metagenome assembly JAAHTH01 (sample SAMN13939990, study PRJNA603662) | sponge metagenome | isolation source: marine sponge | host: Mycale hentscheli | place: New Zealand | collected 2006
TCTTATCCTGTGCTTTACCTAATGGTGGCAATCTTCTATCTAAAAAATCTTTAACTGTACGATAACCTGCGTTAGTTAGTTCATTTGTTTTAGCATATCCAATACCTAATCTAGCATCTACTATTTCTCTTACTAAATTTGCGTGAACATAATTACCTTTTAATTCAATAAGTTTTCCTGTTTTGTTTCTTACTTTAATAACATTACCATTTTTGTCTTTTACAACTGCATTTAAATCGTATTCATTATTTAAAAACTCTCTTACTAATTTTCTAGTTTCTCGACCTTTGCTAGTAAAAGCGTGTACTAATCCACCTGCATATATACCAGATAGCAATAATGCTTGTGCGTGGAACAAAGAACCAGATAACACTACTCTTTTCATAGCGTTATTTAATACAGACGCTTTGTGTGCGAATCCTTTGCTTCCAATACTAGGTTGATAATAATCTTCTATAGCTGTTTTTATTAAAGGATGTAATAATTCATCTTTCAAAAAAGGCATTTCACTTTCTTTATAACCTTCTTTTCTAGCAATTTCAACTTGTTTTTTATTAGCTTTATTAACACTTATCCCTATGTATTCATCACCAAATTGAACACCACTTTTATTTAAATGTTTAACAATTTGTTTTCCTGCTAATACTTTTTGTAATGAATTAGTATATGCAGTTAAAATTCGTACAGGGTCAACTATTATTTTTCTTTCTTTAGCAATGTTTTCTATTGTGTCAAATAATTCTCTTTGTAATCTAAACTTAAATGATTTTTGGTCTGCAAGTTTAAGAAAACTATTTTGTAATTTTTTCATATTTTGTGGTGACAACTCTTGACCAAATATATGAGTAACATAATCTTGAATATGTGCGTAATCAGCTAATACACCTGCATCATTTCCCATCTTCCAAAATTCTTCCATTGTATTATGGTAAGCAGTTGTAGCTTCTAAATAATCTTTACCATGTTTTGCGAGGATATATTCTTTATGTGTTTTGTATTTACCTTCAAGTGGTTTGTCATATTTTTTACTAAAATTTTCTAAGTTTGTTAGAAACTCTAGTCGTTTAGCATCATCCATAGCTATTTTTTGGATTAACTGACCAACCATAGCAGCACCTTTTTGCATGCCTTCTTCTACTTTTTTACCTTCATTAGCTATTTTATGACCAACTAATTTCATATTAGCAACACTAGGATTAATGCCTTTAAGTACTGTACCTCTAGCTACACCAAAAGATAATGCACCTAAAAATGCCATTAATTCTTTGTCATCATCAGCAACTAATGCTCCTGCTACAGCACCTATAGCTGCTGCTTTAGCAAGTTTGCCTTTAGGAACAGCTTGTGTTGCGTTTAAATCTACTGGGTCATATATGTTTTCAAACTCTTCTGCTCTTCTAGGAGGTGCTTCATAGTCTGGCTGTCTTTTGTTATTTTTGCCCTGTAAACCTTCTTCAAACTCTCCCCACTTTCTATTTTTCTGTGGATTAGTAAGAGCATTGTCCATAATTACAGCCCATACTTCTGGTTTTTTCTTACCTAATACTATTTCTGCTTGATGTCTAGCTGCTAAACCTGCAGCCTCTTCAATAGTAAACAAAGGACTACCATCTGGATTTTGTTTTTTAGTTAATTGTTTAGTAAGATTTTCTATTCTCTTATCAAGAGTTTCTATAGTAATTCTTTTGTTTATAGGGTAAGTATTTAATGCTTGACTTCTCCAATAATCAAATCTATTTTGATGTGTAAAACCATCTGGCAGTTCAGCATCTTTAGGTACTGGTCTAAATATAGGTGGTTTCTTAGGTGGTTTAAGAGGTGTGTTATTAGGATTTACTCTAGCAGTTTCATATTTTGGTCTGCTAGGGTCTGTTCTTTCTTGTGCCTGTTGCCATCTTTCATTTAACCTAGTACTATTCCATTTTTTTTCTGCGTTTTTTGACCCAACTCTATCTACAAACCAACTGTTAGAAGATGTAGGTGTAATTGCTCCAAATGCTGTGCCTAATAAAAAACCCATAGACGCACCAGTCTTAATATTTTTAGTATCTATTTCACCTTTAAAAGTTAAATCATGTAATGCTTCATACACGCCACCATACACAGCACCTTCTGCTCCTCTACCTACCATGTTAGCTGCCCTAGCATTTGTCATGGCTCTACCTAGTTTTTTAACATACTGTGGTTGCATTCTTGTTGCAGCAGTAACAGTTTTTCTAGCCATTTCTGTACCTTGTGCAACAATTTTAGGTATTCTTAAAAAATTAATTAACAATAACTCTGGGTCTTTAACTGCCATACCTGTTAATGCACCTAATGATGCTGTTGGATTTTGCATCATAGCCATAAGACCATCTAAAACACTTACATCTTCTGGAGTATATCCGTATTTTTTTTGTACTTCTGTTATATCACCATTTCTATTATTATAAGCATCTGACATATCTTCTTTAAACTCAGCAAGAAATTCACGATTGACTTGCCTATCAGACATTTCTGTTCCACTAAGATTTCTAGCGTTTGCAATCTCTGTGTAGTATGCCTCTAAAGCAATAGAGTCATAATACCCAATATTTTGTGCCCAATTTTTTGTATTATCTTCTAACCATCTACCTTCTTCATTTTCTTCATCACTAAGTTTTTGCCACCATCTATATATCATAGACTGAGTATCATTAAACCCAGTAGCAAATGTTTGTTTTTCATACTTAGGAGTAATTGCTCTACGATATTCTATATTTGCCTGTATTTCTTCCTCAGACAATTTATCATCATAGGTAATTAAACCAATATCTTCTACAAATCTTTGACCCATTAGTCTGACAATCCCCAAAGAGCAATTACTTTAGCAGGTACTTGTTCTGTTACATTTCCTGCTTCATCTTGATAATCTTTTAACAGAATGTATTTTCTATAATATGCTTCTGGGTCTGATAAAAATTCATCAAATCTTTCTTTTGGTAGTTCTAAAAAGTGATTTAACGCATTACCTCTAAGACCTATATTTGGTGTTTTTAATCCACCAAACGCATCACTTGTTCTCCAGTTATCGCCACCAATCCATTTTTGTATCTCATCATCTTGATTTTCTTGTTGTAAATCAGATGGCGACATATTATTTTCACCAATAATACCACCACCAAAATTAGACATATCTAAATAAACTTGTTGTAAACCCCTTAATACCTCTACTTGTGAACGATTTTGTTGTGCTTTTTTCTTGTTTTTTGATAGTTCGTCAAATTGTTCTGATGATTCTTCACCTTGCAATTTACTTCTTGTGTATGTGTTTATATCTCCAATTTCTAAATTGGTATGATTTAAATCTCCATTTTTATTGTTTTTATTATTTTCTGTACCAGAACCCATAACTTCTAAAATTTGTACATTATTGTCATACAAATGTTTTGCAAATGTATTAGTTCCAGAAATACCTTTAAGATAATCTCTAAACATAGATACATTTCTTTGTTGTCCTTCAGATGTATACAAAATAGTATTTACATCTTCAGGTTTAAGATTTTGTGTTCCAAGCCAACCTGTATATCCTTTTATAATATTACCAAATTGTGATGATACGCCACTTCTTAAACCACCTTGTTGTGTAATTGACAATTCATCCCATTTATCTCCATGTAATAATTTCAAATATTTATCAATCATCATATCTGAACCTTGTGTAAGAGTTAATTGGCTTGTAATAACACCTAGTTCATCTTTGTTAGCTTTCCTCATGTCTGGCATTTGTGATGCAATTTCAAGCATTTGTGCTTGTACATCTGGTAAACCCATAAGTCCTGCATCTTTAGCTACAGCAAGTAAATCTTCTTTTGTTCTAGGGTCTGGATGTTTTTGCATAAGTTGTTGTTGCAACTCTGCTTCTTCAATACGAGGGTCTTTACCACCTAACATAGTTCCTAAAGACCTGCCAAACATTTCAGCTTGTCCAAATGTACTAGCTGTCATTGGCCCATACCCATTTGTGTCTAATCTTCCAAAACTTAATGCTGTATCAGACATCATTTTATTAATGTCTTGTTCAACATCATAGATATTATTAAACATACTTGCCATTTTAACTCCTTATCCTATTAGTGAGCCTATTAGAGAAGAAAATATATTACCTCCACTACTTCGACCTGTACCACCACTTCCTAACATATCCCATAAACCTTTGCGTTTACCATAATCTTGACCTGCAAGTTGATTAGCAATATTTCTTGAAGCAGAACTTACACCTGCAACATTACCAATTTTAATAGCTGCACCTTGATTTGTACCTGCTGTAATATATGGTATTTGTTTTGTACCTAATGCAACTGCTGTACTTAAATCTTCTTGACCTCGTTTTCTTTCCATGTCAAACATAGCTTGTGATTGTGCCATTGCGTCATTAAAGTCCATAGCGTTAGACCTTAATATAGATTCTTCAACTCCTGCTAATATGCCAGAACCGCCTGTAGAACCTAACATACCTTTAGCTTGTAATGCTGCCATAGTATCATCACGCAACGCATCTTGCTCATCTAGTTTTAGTGCAAGATTTTGGTTGTAAAGATACTGTTGCATTTCATATGGGTCATCTCCCATAGCTGCTGCTCTTTCTCTTTGTTGTGCACTACGAGCTAGTAACGCATCATATTCAGCTTGTAACTCTGGTGATAACTTCTCAGTTATCATTTTGTTTTCGTAGTCTATGTCAGTAGTACCAAGAGTATTATTAGTAGAATAACCTGCTGACATTTCTGCAATTTTATCCATAAGAGCCATTTGTCTATCGTAGTCCTCTTGTGCATATTGGACATTATTACCACCACCACCTCGTAGACCACTAGGAATGTTAATTTTTGATGTTGGTTTTTGAGGATATGTTCGAGGTTTAGCTTTATTGTATGTTGGTGCATTTACATATGAGCCATTAAGCATAAAGTTTGAATTACCTTTGCCTTGACCAATTCCTGTTCCTTCTATATATGCCATTCTATTCTCCTATGCTGTGCGTTTCCACATATATACTACGATATATGGTTGTAAGTTATTGTGTGCGCCTCCACCACCAGTTGATGTTGTAGCGTTACTATTAGGTGTACTACCAGATTTTGTATCTACATATGGAACACCAAAGCCGGGGTCGTGAGAGTCATTTCCTTCAGTAGCGTGAGTGTGAGCAGGCATTTCAGCAATAGATAGTGTATGTGTTTTAGCACCACCTGTTTCTTCTGCTGTATCAAAGTCTGTATCACCAGAATCAATACCAACTGGAACTTTACCTGCTCCAAATGCTGCCCAAGTTCCCATACCTAAAAGAGTAGCTGGTGCTGTACTTGATACTGTTGTAAATATAGAACCTACTGGATATACAATTGCATTAATTGCTGCTGCATCTAAAGCTGCAACTGCTGTTGTAACAAAAGCTGTACTTGCTGCTTGAGTTGTATTTGTTCCTTGTGAAGCAGTAGGTATAGTTGGTATTCCAGTAACATTCAAAGTGCCTGCTACTGTAACATTATTTGCAGCAAAATCCTCCCCACTATCACCATTGGTATCAGCTTTAGAATTAACTGCTGTTCTTACTGTTGTAAACTCAGTATTAAAGTCAGAGCCAGATATTACTTTCGCAGCATCACTATCCGAAAGTGCATCTTTACCTGACCAATTGACTGCTATAGTATAATTACTCATCTTAGTTTCCCTTGTTTAGAAATTATTGCCAAATCTTGAATCGAAGTATCATATCCATTACTTAAAATAGATAAATTAAGTTTTAAATATTTTGCACTACCCGACAATGGTGTAGTGTATTCTTGCAAACCATATATAGGTGTAAATTTAGAAGCACCATACAATGATGTAGACGCTCCCCATAAGGCTGTTGTACCAGTTGTAGCAGGTTGCAATGCAATTTCAGTTGTTGTAGATGAATTCATACTGTAATCTTTGTACCATCTTAATCCTAATGTAGCACCACTACCGCCCTCTAAAACTAATACCATTCTTTTTAATAAAGAAGCGGAAACTCTTTCTCCCATTCTAATCCATATACTAGATACATCAGCAGTAATAGGAGCATTAGTATAACTAGCTGCCGAACTAACCCAAGCCAAATCTGTATCAAAATATCCTTCATATCCTGCTATACCGCCATCTTTTTGTCCTGCTATTAATCCTGAATACAATACAGACTGTATCATACAAGAAGGTTCTCGGTCATTATCAAATGTCCATGTTGTTACTCGAGGTGTACCTGCAGGTGTAGCATGTTTAAAATCAAATACATATGTAATATTTTTATCAGTAAAAGTCATAAGATATATGCCTTCATTTTCTAAATATATTGATTTAACATTTGTACTTAAAGCTATATTTCTAATTAATGTGTCTTTAATAGCTAAAGATAAATCTTGCAAAGGTAATTTATCTTTTTCTGTTGTACGAGCTAATGACCTTAATCCTGTTTCTGAAAGAAAAACTAAATCATCAGCAATAGCTTGTACACTATCTCTTGCTACACAGCCGACTCCTCGTATAACTTCATTAAGTGCTAGTGTTCCACCTGACTCTGGTCCATCATACAACACAATATTATTTTTACCAAATATAACTAATTGTCCATAAAAAGGTGCTAAAGCTACAATTTCATCATTACCCCATACAGTTTTTAAATCAATAAACCCTGAACTTCCACTATGCCAATCATCACCATCTAATAAATTAGAATAAAAAACAACATCTGGGGTTTCTGAAACTCCTCCTACCCACACTCTTCCATATGCACCCATACCACAGCTAGGGTCAAAAAGCGTACTTATAGACGCAGGAACAGTTGCATGTGCTGCCCATCTTGAACCAGAACTTTGTGCACCATCATATCTTTGTGGTACTACTCCTGTGTGTAAACAATGTAATCTTTTATTAAAATTAATAAATTGCCAATTGCCTGTGCTATTAGCAACGGTATGCTTAACATCAGCACCACTACTAGGAAAGGCAGCATTAGGAGTTGTAAAATCAATTGTGTAAATAGAAGTACCGTGACTAGCAAATATTTTATTAGTTCCAGAATCATTATGCTCCACCATAGAACCTATAGCTGTGCCAGTAGGAACTACTTTTTGTTTTAAACCTTTTCTAAAAGATATTCTACCCGACTCTCTCATTACTATATTATCTGCAGTTGTGAGATATGATGGGTCTAATGTAGATGGATTACTTTGTGTATTTAATCCATTAACACCAAAATTATCTAAAGGTAAATATTCTAAATTTTTAGCCATTATCTAAAATTTACTGTTCCATGAGAATAATTTTCGTTTACATACCAATCTGATTCATATTGTGTATTTCCACTATCTAACATAATTGCTTGTTTAATAGCATCATTAGCTTCTTGTGCCATAAGGCTAGATTGTGTACCACCATCTTCACCACGCTCAGATATTGCTCTAGCCCATGCACCTAGTATAACTGGTTTACTTGGTATTTTTAATACTGTTGCAGCTAAAGTTAAATCATCTTGTGGTTTAACAATATCAAAAGACAATGTATGTGCTTCTGTAGGTACTGGTGATAAGTCTACTTTCAAATTATTAGAACTATCACTACCATTAAATGCGTAATATAAAGGTTCACCTGTTTCATCTGTAGGATATTTAACTGTATTAATATAATTTCTACTAGCTTGATTTAAATGTATTCCAGTATTATTATTTACAACATCAATAATTTTTATTTCCTGACCAGAACTCAAGTTGTAATTTTTAGTACCTGCTACTGTAGTAATATCTACTGTTTCTCTAAGATTTAGCCAATCATGATAACCTTCAATACTTTTTTTACTATCGTTAATTAATGCACCAATAGTTTTTTGATATGTTGATATTGTGTTAGAATCATTTATTGCACCAGACCAATCACTAGATATAGTATCTTCTCTAAGTCTAATTAGTACTTGATTTATTAATTCTCTATATGTCATATACTATCCTTTAATTATTTTTCCCCATACTGAACATCTACCATCTACTATATCCACTACTTCAACTTGAAAATTTCCATTGTCAAAAAAAGTTACAATACCAAAAGCGTGATTCCAGTTATGTAGTCTGCCTTTTAACCATGTGTTGTTTTCTGCTGACATATCTTTTAAACAACCCATTGACCAAGCACTTATATTTCCATCTAATAATCTTGTTGATGAAAACCTAGAAACATCATGTGTGTGTCCGTACATAATGTTTGTACCATATCTTTCTAAATGTGTCTTAGCATGAGTAGTTGTTGTATACGCACCATGTACAAAAGACAATTTACCAATGGTTAAAACTTCATTGTACTTACGATACTCATAACCTCTGTCATCCCATTTACAAGCATTTCTAAATAAATACTGTTCAAGGTATGGGTTTTCTAATACAAAAGCATCTAGCCACTCATCATGATTACCTGCAAGAATATGTCGAGTATTGCATTTAACCTTGTCTAACACCCTGTCAAACCTGTCTATTTGTTTATTAACAGCTTTAACTTCTTTATCTATTTCTGGTAACTGGTACTCTAGTGGTGGTCTTTTCTGTCGTTTATACCTATGCCCCGATACAGAATTCCATTCTCCAACATCACCCAGATTAATAAATATGTCTGGTTTAATTTCTTCTATCGCTTTTAGTACAACTTTGACCGCTTTCTCATCATGTATCGGAAAGTGTTGGTCGGGTATAACTACCGCCCTTTTCATTATTACCTACCTTTTGCTAATTGTGCTCCAAAGTAGAATTCGATAATCATTGTTGCCCATCTAAATATTTCATCAAATTTCAACATCCCTTCTACAGTAACATACTCTATTTCGTCTGCTGTCAATTGAAATCCTAATATACTAAAGCCTTCTGTTACTGTCGGTATAACAGTTGGCACATTCCAAAACACAGGGGCTACCTGTGTAAATATAACTAAAGCTAATATAGTTAAAATAATAATTCGTCTGTTCATAGCAGCCATAGGGCTTTCTTTATCTGCTCTATCTCTTGCCATGTTGATAGAATCATTACGAACTTGCAACGATTGTATCATTAATTTTTGTTGTTCTTGTGCTGCTTGACTTTTTAATGCAAATAATTTTGCAAAAAAACCTAATGCAATTGGAGCAACATTTGTTATAAAAGCTATCATGCAACTAATTTTAATAAATTAAACATACCCACTTCACTTGCTAAAAAATATGCGAAACCACCATAAATAAAATATCTGATTTGATTTAACATATTAAATATCTTTTGTATTTTATCGTTAGTATCGTCAATCTTACTAAAAAGTTTAGCTATTTGATTAGAATGTTTGTCTAACTGTAACTGAACTCTATTATCTTCCATTATTTTTTAAATCCTTTTTTCATTTTTGCATAAGCTTTTTTAGTAATAGTAGATTTAGACTTAGGTCTACTAATACCTTTTTTCTTCCTAGCGTTTATGTTTGCGTATAGTCCTCGTTTAGCCATTACCACTTCACCTTATTTGCCCAAAAAGCTGCACTCATTTTGCCTTTTTTAATATTTTTACCATGTCTAGCTTTAAAAGATTTAGACCTAGCTGTTGTTTTTCTATCACCAGTAACTCCCTGTTGACCAAATCTAATAGTTTTAATTTGGTTTCCATCTTTTGCTACTACAACATGACTCTTTGTTTTGTGGTTAGGTGTACGCTTAGGTTTGTTAAATCCAGATACACCTGCCCTAGCTAATCTTGAATCTTTAGCCATTACTTTTTACCTTTCCTTACTGGTGCTTTTCTTTTAGCAGTTTTTTTCATAGGTGGTCTACCTCTTTTACTTCCGTATGTTCCTTTTCCGTATGGCATATTATTCTCCTAGTTTGCTAGTGGGTTATCTAACGCTCTTTGTAGTCTTGTGTTAAGTCTTTCTTCTACATCTTTAATTTTTCTATCTGTATCAGAATAAAGAGCATCTCTTCTCTGGTCAAATCTTGTATCAGCATTGTCAATCATTGTACCTACATCTGATTTTTGATTTTGTAGTTTTGTTTCTACATCATTAACAATACTTTCAAGATGTCGCATATCTTCTCTAACTTCTACTTTAACTTCTTTAACATAAGTAATTTGTTCGTCAACATTATCTTTAATTAAATTAATTTCTTCTTTAAACAAGTCAATTTCTTTACTGACAAACTCCATATGTGTGTTTACTGTAGACATATGTTCATTAATAACTGCTAAATCTTGTTCTATACTTGACAAATCTGGTGCAATATAAGAGTTTATTTTAGATTCCATGTCTAAATATCTTTGATAAACTTCAAATCCACCCCATGCACCACCTAGTATTGTACCTATTAATGGAACAATAAGTAGTAATTTACTTCCACCTACTTTAATACCACCATATTCTACTTCTGCCATTGTAAATCCATCAATTTATTATGTAGTATTTCATTAGCAAGTCCGTTCCTTAAACCTCTTTTGTTATCTGGTATATCTTTGTCAAGGTATATACCTCTATCTTCATAAAAAACACCATCAACTAATGAGTAACTGTAGTTGCTAAATCCTGCGTTGTAGTTAAGTAATGCTAAAACAAGACTTTGTAGTTTTTGTTGCTCTTCTAAAGATACTGCTTTACCCATTTGAGTAGCTAAATTCTTAAGTTTATTGCTTATAATTTCTCTCATTTTTTCTTTTTTGCTTTGTTCTTTCTTTTTTTCTACAAGTACATTTTTTTCTACTGCTGTTACCTCTACTATTTTTTCTTGTTGAGGCTCTTCTGTTGCTTGTTCTTCTTGTACGGGTTCTTCTTCTTGCTCTTGCTCATCGAGTTCTTCCTCTTCTGGCTCTAAAAACTCTTCTAATTCAGCTTCTATTTCTTCTATTAGCTCCTCTTGAGCTATTTCTTCAAACAAATCTTCCATTTCAGGTAGTGCTTCTTCTATTGTAGCAGCAGTAAGTGTGTAATCTTCTAAAGGTTCTATGTTTATTACTTCAAATACTGGAGGTTCTTCTATTACAAATACTTGTTCTACTGGTTCTTCTTCCCAAACCTCTATTTCTTCTTCTACATACTCCTCTATGTAAGCATCACTAAAGCCATCACATCCGTAATCATACAAAGGGTCAAGCTCACATTGTTGATTGTACACATTATCAGCATAAACTTCTGGATAGTATAAACAACTGATGTGACTGTCTGGTACTACATTGCATATACTCTCTCCGTTTTCTATTTCTACTGGAGTATCTACTTGACTATTCCAAAAGATTGCTCCATTAGTAGGATGGTTATAGAACCATTGTTCGTACTCACCTTGACTTAAATCTCCTACTACTGCTA
>JAAHTH010003258.1_pt1 | contig 11334 bp, 9 predicted proteins | sample 6116091 | NCBI WGS metagenome assembly JAAHTH01 (sample SAMN13939990, study PRJNA603662) | sponge metagenome | isolation source: marine sponge | host: Mycale hentscheli | place: New Zealand | collected 2006
GGATGCGCGTTGACTGCTACACGATGCTACTTAATTCGTCGTTTGCGACTAGACCGCCAAATCTGGGTATTCTGGCGAGCAATTATCCGACTGGATAAACGTGGTCAAACTGCCCGTGTTGGTGGAAAATAATCATGCTGGCGGAGGGTTCCGAGCTTCTTGTCGCATTACGCGGCGGGCCCACCAACGAAGCAATAACCCATGTTTCGATCCCAACAAGATGCTGAAAATCAGAACAATGGCTGCCGCCACCACGATGATCGCACCCGTGCTGAGTTTGGCCACCAGCGCACTTGCGATTCCACCTGACGTTGCTGAAACCGCTCCAAAAATCGCGGACAGCCAAATGTTCGGACCAATGGAATCGCTCCAGAATCGAGCCGCCGTGGGTGGGATGATTAAGAGTGCGACGATCAACAGCAAACCGACGGCCTGCATGCCAGCTACACAAACGGCGACGACCAATGCCATGAGCAGAAAGTCGAGTGTTCGAATGGGATAACCCAACACTCGAGCAAGGCCTTCATCGAAACACATCAATGCCCATTCTTTCATCAACAGGTTGCTAATCAGAATGGTTCCGATCGTGATGATTGCCAGTAGGGTCACATCGCTGATTCGGATAGCAGCGGCTTGGCCGAAAATGAAGTCCCGCAAACCCGCCTGAGCCCCAGTGGGTGATGCCTGAACAATCGATAGCAGCACGACACCGACTCCAAAAAATGTGCTCAGAACGATCGCCATCACGGCATCTTCCGGGAGTCGGCCCACGTTTCGTAGCCAGAGCGCGGCAAGCATCCCTAGTGCACTGGCGATACTTCCCCCAAGTAACATCACAGGCAGACTCTTACCAGCCTCAGGTGCAATTGAAGCATAAATTAAAAATGCAATTGCAACGCCTGGTAACGCAGCGTGTCCAATCACATCCCCCGCCAGCGAACGCCGACGCAGCATCAGGAAAGTACCCGTGATGCCGGCTGCAATGCCCAACAGCATCGTCCCAGCCAGAACGATGAGCGTGTTGTACGCAAAGATAACTTCTAGCTTATTCACGGCATTCTTAAACGGGAAAGATTCAGCTCAGAATTAGCAGTTTGCCGCTATAAGCCTGCTTCAGATTTTCCGGGGTCATGACATCCTCGACTGCACCTTCGGCAATCACCCGTCGATTGAGTAACAGCACTCGGTCAAAGTATTCACTTACTGTATCCAGATCATGGTGTACCACCATGGCCGTTCTTCCCTGATCTCGTAAATGATGAAGTGTACTGATGATGGTCTTTTCGGTAGCCACGTCGACACCTGCCAGAGGTTCATCCATCAGAAACAGCTCGGCGTCCTGTACCAAAGCTCGGGCCAAAAATACACGCTGCTGTTGCCCGCCAGAAAGCTGGCTGATTTGCCGCTTGGCGTAGTCCTGCATCCCAACTTCGGCCAAAGCTTCCATTGCCCGCTTGCGGTGCCGTGCCCGAACATGTCGGAACCAACCGATCTTTCGATAAAGTCCCATGCAGACCACATCCAGAGATGTGACCGGAAAATCCCAATCCACGCTTGTTCGCTGTGGAACATAACTGACCCGGCCATCCACTTCTCGGAATGATTTTCCGAAGAACCCAAAATGACCGGTGAGGGGTTGGATAAGTCCCAAGGCAGTTTTGATCCGCGTGCTTTTTCCAGCCCCGTTGGGCCCAACGATCGCCGTCAACGTACCCGCTGGCAATTCGAAACTCAGATCAGTCAGCACGGGCGTATTGCGATAGGCAACTGTGACCTCAAAGGCTGTAAGGGGAGAATCACCAACTAAGCCGCTTGAGTTCAATTGTTGGCTCCGTCAGTTGCTTTGCCGGAGAATTCTGAGCTGTTCGAATCCGCCTTGGTCGTGGCAGCTGCATCATCGGTCTGCCCTTCTTCGGTGTCGACGGTAGCACCCGGCTCTACCACTTGACCACCCAAAGCGATTGCGATTGTTCCGAAATTGTGTCGCATCATGCCGACATACGTGCCCTCAGGAGTTCCATCGGCACCCATGCTATCGCTAAGCAGCGTCGAATCGCTTGAGACTGCGAGACCGCGTTGCTGGGCACCTTCCACAATTGCTTTGACTTGTCTTGGTGAAACACTTGACTCAAAAAACACCGCTGGCACTTTGCGTTCAACAATCAAATCAACCAGACGATTCACATCGCTGATCGCTGCATCGCTGATAGTTGAAACACCCTGCACTCCGTGAACCTCTACACCATATCTCTGACCAAAATATTGAAAAGCATCATGTGCGGTTACCAGTACGCGCTGTGATTCAGGGATGGAAGCGATGGTTGCTTCGCCCCACTGGTCGAGTTGATCCAATTCCTGTTCCAAATTTGCAGCTCTCGCAGAAATTGAATCTGCATGCTCCGGCATACGGTCCGCCAAGGCACTCGCAACGCTCACTGCTGCATCTTTCCAAAGTGCAACGTTCATCCAGATGTGCGGATCGTGAAGGCCCGCATCAGCATCCAGAAGCTCGCTTTCGTCCAACATTTCAGCTACAGCGATGGTGGCATTATTCGCCTCTGCACGTGCTTCCAGTACTTCACCCAAACGACCTTCAAGATGAAGTCCATTATAGATCACGATATCTGCTTCCAAGAGCTTGATCGAGTCGCCTCGTGATGGTTGATACAGATGTGGGTCAACCCCTGGACCCATGATCGCTGTCACCTCTGCGTCGGAGCCAACCAGGGTTTGCACCATGTCTCGCACCATACCCGTGGTTGTGACGATTTGTGGCTTCGCGCCACCAGCCGACAGAGAGTCGTTCTGGCCCTCCGAGGAGCTACTGCAGCCGGCTGTCACTGCTAGCCAAAGTAGCAACATGACTGGGGTGATGACCACCAGCAGTTGATAGCCGGGATTGACGTGCTTTCGGGTTGATTTCAAAGAAGGGGTCCGTTTGCGACTTGATTTTAGCTCGATAATCTCATTTTTAAGGATACCCAAATATAATTGTTTGGCTATCCAAAAACAAGCGATTCTGGATGTTTTGTCCGTTCGTTGATCCACTCGAAACGCCCCAAGAACGGCAGCGGTCGTACTGTTTTTCTGCGTTGTGGCGGAGCTTGTGCTTTGGTGGCTAGTTTGTGCCATGGGTAACTTGAAATCTCTGTCCGCCTATTTTCTGCCATGTGGCTTGGAACGGGGGGGTGGGCTGGGGGCAGATTTGAGGATTGGAAGCGAAGCTAATGTTGGGGGAATGGCAAGTAAATCGAGGAGCATTCCAGCCGTGTGCTAGACTATTGAACGACAATGACGCTCTGGTGGGATGGCATGGGACTGACTTATTTCAAACGCTTCCGGATGGAGTACGACCTGAGACATGGCGTGCCAGCATCCGTTCCTGTGCCACCTGGTTATGATTTGGTCCCATTTTCTGTGGATTTGATTCGGGATCACGCAACCGCCAAATTTCATAGTTTTCGCTGCGAATTGGATGCCAACGTATTTCCCTGCCTCGGTCGACGTGATGGTTGTCTCAGATTGATGCGGGAGATTACTTCACGGGCCGGTTTTGTTCCTCAGGCGACCTGGTTGTGCCGTTATCGCGATTCTGATTCGGGGACGATGCAGCCGATCGGTACGATTCAGGGTTTGCAATTCGAGGGCTGGGGGGCTGTCCAGAATTTGGGGATTGATCCTGGCCACCGAAGTCTTGGGTTGGGTTCCGTTCTTCTGGAACGGGCGGCCACTGGGTTTCGCGCGGCTGGTTTGCAGCGTATGCACTTGGAGGTGACGACCGATAACACGGCTGCTATACGCCTCTATGAGCGGCTGGGTTTTAAACGTGCCAAGGTTGTGTTTAAGGCGGCGGAGGTCGCAGGAGTTTGAGCAGCAAGTGTCATTCGTATGTGCGGATAACTGAATAGCTGCTGTGACAAAGCCGGGATTTTATTCGGTGCAGGAAGGCGGATCATCGTGGATGACAACAATCCCATGTCTGACCCCGATCAATGGGAAGCTGATCTTGAGCGACGTTACCCACGTGCGGAACAGGGTGAGCAATCAGCTTTGGAGTTCAGGAACTATCAGGCAGAAGCAAGGCCTACGGTCAAAGCCTTTTACCGTTTGAATCACCAGCACCAAACATTCGAGTTTGTGAAGCAAAAGCGTAAACAGTTCTTGTCGCTGAAACGTCAAAGTATGGGGATTTGGGAAGCGTTGGAGTTTCTCAACACCTTGGTTGATGATAGCGATCCCGATACTGAATTGTCGCAGATCGAACACTTGCTGCAGGCAGCGGAGGCGATTCGAGCCGATGGGCACCCTCGCTGGTTCATTCTGACTGGTTTGATTCACGATCTGGGAAAGATATTGTGTTTGTTTGGTGAGCCTCAATGGGCAGTCGTGGGTGATACATTTCCAGTGGGTTGTGCTTATTCACCCAGCATCGTTTACCCCGAGTTTTTTCGTTTGAATCCCGATTGGGAGCATCCTGTCTATTCAACTGAGTATGGAATTTATAAACGCCATGCAGGATTGGAAAATGTCATGATGTCGTGGGGTCACGATGAATACCTTTACCACGTGACCAAATCCTATTTGCCAATTGAAGCCCAGTATATGATTCGTTATCACTCGTTCTATCCGGGGCATAGAGAAAACGCTTACCAGCATCTCTTCAACGCACGTGACCATCAACTCTTTGAATGGGTCCGCAAGTTCAATCCTTATGATCTGTATTCCAAAAGTGATCAGCGGCCAGACATTGAAAAGTTGAAACCGTTTTACTTGGACTTGATTGCAGAGTTTTTTCCTTCACAACTAGCTTGGTAATCGACCGTAAGTTCAGTTGTAAGCGTGGGTATTCTTTTATCGTTCTTGTTTGTTCACTTCTTCTTTTTGCGATACGCCCGTCGGTTGGTCGCATACGTATCTGAGTCCGGCAGTAGTTCGGAATTCGCGTCCGGTTGTTCCATCAAGCGATTCAAGAAAGGTCTGCACCATCCACAACCAGTGCCAGCTCCGTAACACTCGGACAACTGGCTCGGCACGGTGGGTTGATTGACACGGATATACTGCATCACTTTCCGTTTGGTGACGTGAAAGCAGAGGCAAAGCTCATCATCATCCTTCATGACCTGCGCCTTCAGTGATCAGCCACGTCGCAATTTTGCAGGCATCGAGATAATCAGCGATGACTAGCCTTTCATCAGCTGTATGAATATTGCGTTGTCCGCATCCGAGTGTGACGGCTTCGATGCCGAGTCGAAATAGCCAGTTGGCATCGAGTCCGCCATCTGAAATTTCCGGGAAGGGTTGGCGTCCTACCATGCGAACCGCATCGCTTGCTGCGGCTATGGAGGGATGATCCTCGGCAAGCACAAATGATTCGTAGTCGACGTTTGAGGAAAATTCGACTGATCCGGCAGCACCTTCGTGGTTCGTGACTTCGGCAGCAGCACGCTCAAATGCCTGTCTGATCTCGCTGACAATACGAGTTCTCATCTCAGCGCTATGGCTTCGTGCTTCAGCACGCAGAATGACTTCAGGCGTGATGACATTGGTTGCTTCACCACCCTGAAAGACGCCAACATTCGACGTTCCAGTTTGATTTCCTTGCTGTACTTTTCCGAGCCACCCTCGAGCGTGCAGATCGGCGATGGCTCGAGACGCCATCACAATTGCGCTGGCACCTTCTTGGGGTGCAACACCGGCATGAGCTGGAATGCCAGTGATTTTGACACTCATGCGCTCGCCACCGATGGCACCGATCGTCAGCTTTTCGACTGTTCCACCGTCAAAATTGAAGGCGCGCACTACCTGACCGACTTTATTAATGTCCAGGTTGCGGGCAACCTCAAGTCCGATTTCTTCCTGAATCAGGAAGCTGACCACTGCGGGGGGGAATTTTTCATCGCCCTGTTTTAATCGTTCAATGATCGCTGTGAGGATTGCACCGCAGCCTGCCCTGTCATCGGCGCCCAAGCCGGTGGGAGCACTACTGTGGACCTCGTCACCCTCAACCACGGGTTGGCTGCCAACACAGATCGGGACGGTATCCATGTGTGCGGAGAGCAGGGTCCGGGGGCCATTCCCGTTTCCGGGTAGGGAAACGAGCAAATTGCCGCAGTTTCCATCGAGTCGGGTGCGTGTTTCAGCACCATCAAATTCGATTTGTGAATCGGTGATTCCGGCTTCACGAAGCAGTTCGACGATCTTGGCTGCCACCGCCGCTTCATCGCCGCTTCGGCCCGGAATGGCGGTGATGGTCAGATATCGATCGAGGGCGTGGTCAGTGTTGATTTCGTTATTTGTCATGGGCAGGTTACACTCAGCGGCAGAGGGAACGGTGACGAACTCACACACAAATTAAAGCATCCGTTGGTTGTTGCCGAGTCACCTGATCGGCGAGTGGGTCCGGGTAAAGGGTCCAGACCCTTGAAAATCCAACATTTCTATACTTTTTACACGTGTCAACTGACTGTGAATCTACCTGTTATTGATTCCGGAAATCCATCTTCACCGACCTCGTCGGTGGATCAACGCAGACATTTGCTGGACCTCAGCCATGAGGACCTCAAGCAGTGGCTGATTGATCACGGGCAACCTGGGTTCCGAGCCAAACAGATTATCCACTGGGTCTTTCAACGTCGCGTTTCTGATTTTCAGGAAATGAGTGACTTACCCAAAGCGTTGCGATCGCAGTTGGCTGACTCATTTCGTGTCTTGGTGACGACCCCGTCAGCGGTCGTTCAATCCACGGATGGGACGGACAAGGTGTTGGTGGGATTACCCGATGGCGGTGAAGTTGAGTGTGTGCTGTTGCGAGATGGGACGCGACGTAGCATTTGTGTGAGCAGTCAGGTCGGTTGTGCGATGGGCTGCGTTTTTTGTGCCAGCGGCCTTGATGGTGTAGATCGCAATCTCACCACCGGCGAAATCCTTGAGCAAATGTTGTTGCTGCAGGCAAGGCTTGAGGATACCGAGCGGCTAAGTCATATCGTCATGATGGGCATGGGTGAGCCACTTGCCAATTTGGATCGGGTGCTGGGTGCATTGAATGTAGCTCGCAGTTCAGATGGCTTGGGCATCAGTCCCAGACGCATCACGATCAGTACCGTTGGTTTGCCACCTGCGATTGATCGGCTTGCCAATAATGGAACGCCCTACAACTTGGCAGTCAGTCTGCACGCCCCCAATGACCAATTGAGAAATGAACTTGTTCCAGTCAATCAGAAGATTGGTATCGATCAGGTTCTGGATGCCGCTGATCGATATTTTGACAAGTCAGGGCGACGTTTGACTTTTGAATATGTTTTACTTGGTGGGGTCAACGATTCTACAGATCATGGGCGCCAGCTCGCGAAGTTATTGCGACATCGCACAGTGCTGCTCAATGTGATTCCTTATAATCCCGTCGAGGGTTTACCGTATGTGACTCCTAGCAAAGCATCCATTGCCGAATTCCGACAGGTGCTGGAAACCGGTGGCGTGAATGTAAAGTTTCGGCAGCGTAAGGGGGATGATATTGATGCTGCCTGTGGACAGTTGCGTCGTAACCGGGGGGCAGCCACGGACACAAAACTCAGGGCGCACAGTTAGCCCTTCCCGATGATTCACCGTATTTGTTTCAATGGTTGGCTTGCTCTTATTCAGGTCAACGTTGCTTTGAAGTGAATCTCCATCGGCAGTTAGTATAGGAAAGCACCCAAGACATGTGATGCATGCATGTCAGGAAGCGAGTGATGACGCGTTTGCTGGGTCAAGTTTTGATCTTTAACAAGGTAAGATAGGCCATGAGGTTGTGTTGCTGCTTCATTCTTTTAAATCTGGCATCAGCCGCCAGTGGCGAATGGAAGGTGTCTCCTGAGGCCATGTTGACTCGGTGGGGCAAACAGGTAACTCCCCAGAATGCATGGCAGGAGTATCCACGCCCCCAGTTTCGGCGGGAAGAAAACTGGAAGAATCTGAATGGTTTGTGGCAGTATGGAGTCCACAAAAGCGATCAGATTCCAAACGTCTATCAGGGCGATATTCTTGTGCCCTTTCCTTTGGAATCGGCACTCAGTGGTGTGCGGCGACTGCTCGCGCCTGATGAGACGTTGTGGTATCGACGGATGTTCCAACATCAGACACCCAAGGGGCATCGCACTCATTTGCATTTTGAGGCGGTCGATTATGAATGCGCAGTTTATCTCAATGGGATAAAAATCGGATCACACAAAGGCAGTAGCGATCCGTTTAAGTTTGACATCACAGACGCATTACAACCGGGTGATAACGATTTGGCTGTCAGTGTGACTGATAAGACTGCGCCTTCTCAGACGTTGGGAAAGCAAGCACTGAATCCGAAAGGGATTTATTACACTCGCGTTTCCGGGATTTGGCAGACCGTCTGGTTGGAGGACGTTCCCGAGCGGCATTTCCGTATGGTGAAAATGAAGCCGAGGATTGCCGAAGGCACCCTGCGTGTGCTGCCAACACTGGAGGGGGAGCCGCTGAAGGCCGAACGCATCGTGATCACTGTTCGTGATGGTGACCGTGTGGTTGGTGTTGCTGATGCTGCTTTGAGTGTGCGGATACCCGAGGCAAAGTTGTGGTCTCCACGAAATCCGAGTCTCTATGAAATCACGATGGAGCTATTTGATGGCGAGGAACTGATTGATCGCGTCGATTCTTATGCAGCCATGCGGGAGATAGGAACAGTGCGGGGACCAGGCGGGCAGATTCGCATGACTTTGAACGGTAAAGTGGTATTCCATTACGGTCCGTTAGATCAGGGTTGGTGGCCTGATGGTTTACTGACACCTCCCAGTGATGCAGCAATGCGATTTGATGTTGATTACCTGAAGAAGTCCGGATTTAACATGATCCGAAAGCACATCAAAGTGGAATCGCGGCGTTATTATGCTCATTGTGATCGAATTGGGATGATGGTTTGGCAAGACATGCCAAGCACTGGTGGGAGACCGTTTTGGAGCAAGTTGGCTCCAGATCCAGTAGAAGACGAATGGTCTGCAGAGCGACATGAGCAGTTCATCAAAGAATTGAAGTCGATGGTGGGGAGCCTGCGAAATCATCCCTCAATTGTGATGTGGGTCCCATTCAACGAACGATGGGGTCAGCACGAGACGATTCGGATTGGTCAGTTGATGGAAAATCTTGACGTTACTCGTCTGGTGAACATTGCCAGTGGTGGGAACTTCTTTCCCGTTGGTGACGTCGTGGATCGGCATAATTATCCGGAGCCGATGTTTCCGTTCGAAGATCAACGATTCAATGATTACGTGAAGGTAGTGGGTGAGTTTGGTGGCCATGGCTTTGTGGTCCCTGGTCACCAATGGAACTCGGAAATGCGAAATTGGGGATATGGAGATCTGTCAGCGACAAAGAAGGAATACAGAGAACGCTACCGCCGGTCGTTTGAAGAACTCATGAAACTACGTCGCCGAGGTGTAGCGGCAGGTGTTTATACGCAGACCACTGATGTTGAGGGTGAGGTCAACGGATTGATGACCTATGATCGAGAGGTTCAGAAAATGACAGCCGAAGAGTTGCGGGAATTACACGCACCGGCCCGTTTCTGATGGTCTTAGTTGAAAATCCAATATCCGGGTCGCTGTAGGGATTCATTTGCTTTTGGATATTCTGGCCAATTTAGGCCAAGCCCCATTGCCGTCGCAGGAACCACTCGGTTGACAGGGCTCCGGCAAAGATGCCGAATAGCAGCCAACCCGTGAAAGGACCGTCTCCAAGCCGAAACTTTTCAATCACGGGGGTTTCCGCCATGCTTCGACGTTCTTGGATGGTTGTGATCAGTTCATCGATGTTTTCCGGGAGAAAGGATGCACCGCCGTGGTTGGCGGTCAAATCCGCCAGCTGACTTAAATAGACTGGATCTGCGAGCGGTTGAGCTAATTCTCGGCTTTCATCCACCACCTGAAAGGCCAGTTCTTCCGGTGGCAAGGTGGTGTCGGGCGATTCCGCTCGCACTCGTAGCCGATAAAAGCCAACCTCAAGTTCAGGAATGCGACCGCGGATCGCTTGAGTCATGCGGCTCGATTGTGAACTGCTGCTTTCGGTATTGATGTTCAGTGATGTTATATCACCATTGGAATCTACGATCTCCGCAATCAGCGGAGTGCGATCATCCTGTTCGTCTATCGCTTGCACTTCAGCACGAAATTCAGGTGGCTTATCTGTTGCGAATCTGCGTGCATCCATGCTGATCACGACTCGACTGTCAGCATTGTTTTCGCGTGAAAGCAACCATAAAACCAATTGTCGCCAAAAGCGGCGGTGTACTTCGTCGCGACCATACCTCCACCATCGCCAGGTTGAGTCAAATGCAAGTGATGCTACTCGTCCGCTGCCATACTCTCCGATGACCATCAACGGATCACCCATCTTTGATTCCAGCAACACCTGAATGCCGGGGGCAACTTTAGGCCCTAAAAATCGGTTCGCTCCAAGCAAGTAAGGTAACTCGTTCCAAATCTTCGAGGGTGATTCACCCCCAAAATCAGTGATGGGATGAGAACGCGAAAGTTTGGGTGTGAGTTGGGTATCGATTTGGCTGCCAGCAGCTGGGTTACTGATGCCACCCGGGGAACGAGCGCGCCTAGAATCCATGCGGACAGGTATCACGCCAGTCAAAGGTGAGTCAGCATAACCACCGCCGCTATAGGCGAAAGAGCCACCAAGTGTTATCAGGCCAGCACCTTTTCCGATGCTATCTGCAAGCTGCTGCAGCTGTTCATTGCCCAGAGCATCGGCGTGTAAATCACCGATGATGTAGATGTCATAGCGGCCTGGTTCAAAAGCACCATCCAGATCCACTGGCCAACGGCCAACGGTGTCATTAGGAATCCATTGATAATCCAGAGCAAGGTCCGGAAATCGTCGCAATGAGCGTCGCAAGAATGTCTGCTCGAGCCTTGGATTTCCTTCCAGATAAAGGATCCGTCCGCCCCCTGCACGTACCTCTACAAACGCGACTTGAGCGTTGTTCGTCGTGACCAGTTCTTTGTCCATCGGCACTGCTTCGGCCTTCAACCGGTAGGTTCCCGGTTGAGGAGTCAGAATTGGGATGTTGACTGAGGCGACATCGGTTGCATTTGCTGGGACGATTTGTCGATTAGCGATTTCAGTGGTTTGTCCATCCGAGTCGATCCAAGTCAGTCGAACTGGGACATCGATGCCGGCCATCCCTCGCGTGGTCAGCTGAAACTTGACATCAAGTTCGTTACCCGCAAAGACCTGGTAGCTTTCTGGCAGTGATTCGATGGCAGCATCGCGTGAGGCTGATGCGCCACCGGCCGGTCCGGTCGGGACCGTCCCTAAAGGAACGCC
>JAAHTH010003261.1_pt1 | contig 11329 bp, 7 predicted proteins | sample 6116091 | NCBI WGS metagenome assembly JAAHTH01 (sample SAMN13939990, study PRJNA603662) | sponge metagenome | isolation source: marine sponge | host: Mycale hentscheli | place: New Zealand | collected 2006
TCATTACGGTGGGAATGCAGAAACCTACATGAACATTGGTGAGGCGATGGGCAAAGCCATGGTCAAACTGATGAAGAGCAAGTGACTCGGTTTACGTTTACTGACTGAATTAGGTCCCGTTACCCCAGAGGTAGCGGGACCCCATGGTTTGATCCGGAAGACACTGCACGTTTGAGTAAAACTGACGCCGCGATTATCGGTAAAGCGTCGGGGAAGCGTCGTGGGTCATGATAGGCTTGCTGTGTTCACTTGCAGAGGGTTGCTGGCAGAGGGTTGCGCGATATTGTGGGCTCACGAAGCGATCGGTGAACCATGTACTAGGCAAGGACTTCCTTGACCACCTCACCGTAGACATCGGTGAGTCGGACATCGCGTCCCGCGTACCGGTAGGTCAGTTTTTCGTGATCGATTCCTAGTAGATGCAGGATCGTAGCGTGCAGGTCATGCATGTGAACTTTGTTCTCTTGCGCGTAGTAACCAAAGTCGTCCGTAGCACCGTGGCTGTATCCCGACTTGACACCGGCTCCGCTCAGCCAAACGGTAAACCCGGCTGGATTGTGATCGCGTCCGTCAGTGCCCTGTGCCACGGGGGTTCGGCCAAACTCTGTGCCCCAAACCACGAGTGTATCCTCAAGGAGTCCACGCTGTTTGAGATCGGTCAGCAGTCCTGAGATAGGTTGATCAACTGCCAGAGCATTTTTGGTGTGTCCTTTCACCAGACCACCATGTTGGTCCCATACATAGGGTGTGCTGACTTGCAGGTAGCGAACGCCTGCTTCGCAGAATCGTCGTGCCAACAGACAGCGATGTGCGAAGTCGGTCGTCGGTTTTTGGTCCAATCCATACAACTCGCGGGTGGCTTTGGATTCGTTACTGATGTCAATCAGGTCTGGCGCTATCTTCTGCATTCGAAATGCCATTTCGTAGCTGCGAATCACGCCATCGATTTGGGGATGCTGGTTTTGGGCAAAGTGTTTCTGGTTGACCCTCTGCAGCATCTCTAGCTGTTGTTGTTGCTCGCTCAATTCAACCAGTGGATTTTCGAGGAAGTGGATGGTTGCATCAGCGGTCTTGCTGCCAGAATGCCCGAGAGTCGTTGCTTGATGATGAGACGGTAAGAACGCGGACCCATAGTTTCTTGCGCCTCCGTGGCCATCGGGGGGAGTGATGCTGACAAAGCCGGGTAGACTCTCATTTTCGGTCCCCAGCCCATAGCTGACCCAAGAGCCCAGTGATGGACGCAGCAGGTTATCATTCCCGGTATGAATCATGCCAACGGCCTGACCGTGGGATGTACCGCGGGTATGCATCGATTTAATGAAGCACAGATCATCAGCATGCTTGGTCAAGTGTGGCCACAGATCGCTGATCCACGCACCACTTTCGCCGTGCTGCCGGAACTTCCAGGTCGTATTCAGGACGCGACCATTTCGTTTATTTTGCTTCAGATTATCTTTGAGTGCGATGTCCAGCGTGTCCAAACCCTTGAAGGGCAGGTCTTTGCCATCGTATTGCTTTAGCATGGGTTTGGGATCGAATGAATCGACCTGAGAGACTCCACCATGCATGAATAGAAAGATCACACGTTTGGCTTTGGGGGTGTGATGCAGTGCCTGCGCGGCCAAAGATGGTTCCGCTGCCGCGGCGATCTGCTGCGCGAATGCGTGAAATGCGACAGCGCCAAACCCGCAACCGGTGGTCTGCAGCCAGTGACGCCGAGTGTGTGAAATCGAAAAGTTTTCGCATTGTTTCATGGTGCGGTACTTCCAGAAGACGTTCAGGTTGTTTTGTTATTCAACGAATCGAAACTCTGTTGAACTAAACAGAATTTGGACAAATGATGCGACCGCCGCCTGTCGTGATTTGCCTTGGTTTATCAGCGCGATAATGTACTCACTGGCTTTGCTAATGTCGTCCTGATCGGCTGAGCGAATGAGAACTCGTTGATACAAGTCCTGAATCAGTGGGGCAGTTGTCTCATGCTCTGCACAAATCCTGGCACTCAGGGCTTGGGACATCTCCTGAATGAACTGCGAATTCATCATGAATAGAGCCTGAGCGGGTACGGTAGTTTCAGCACGCGTTCCGGTTACCAAGTCCGGGTTGGGAAGATCAAAGATCGCGAGTGAGGGCGGTACAGCACCTCGGATAACCGGCATGTAGACACTGCGTTGACGAAGGTCGCCGGTTTTGCCAACTGACGGATCCCGTTTTCCACTGGTTTCAATGGCGTACATTCCCAGCGACGCGACCGCAGATTCGTGTTGCTCTCTATTCAGCTCACCAGTAATTGCAAGAATCGAATCACGGATGACTTCAGCACTGGCTGGACGGCAGTTTTGGCGACGGAGGAATTTGTTTTCAGGGTCGCTTGACGAAATTGCGGATGAAGTCTGCTGATAGGTTTTTGATTGCACAATCTTGCGAATCAATGATTTCACGGACCAGCGATTATTGACAAGATTTTCCGCCAGGAAATCAAGTAATATCGGATGAGTGGGAGTGGTGCCACGAATGCCAAAGTTGTCCGTGGTGCTTACAATTCCCCGGCCAAAAAATTGCTGCCAAATTCGATTCACCATCACCCGAGAAGTCAGGGGATTGTCGGGATTCGTCAACCACTCAGCCAACTCGATTCGTCCTGACTGATGTTCAGCGATGATCGGTTCTTCGGCATCGGTGCTGCTTACCACTTGCAGAAATCCCCGGCGTGCTTTCGCACCCAAGTTCTTCGTTTCTCCACGAATTCGAATCTGCAAATCGCCCAACCGGTCTCCCGAGTGATCTGCTGCCACCATCGCTTTGGCGATCTTGGGTTGCTGTGCTTCGAGGCCTTTCAGCTCTGACTGCAGTCGTTCGATGGTCGCACGCAGCGAATCCACCTGCTCGTCTTGAGCGTTGGCCTGTACCGAATCGATGGGGACGATTTGAACCGCATCCGCAATGACAGGACCTGTGGTATTTCGATTGCTCAGTTCCACTTGTGCGTATACCGGGGCTGGTTTTTCTTTACCGGAACCGTTTTCGGGTGGGCTGGCCGCGAAAGTAAATGCACCAAGGGAGTACCACATTCCATTGATGGGTGGATTCACCGTCTGGTCAATGATCAATTCTGTTTCACCCTTGGCGTGTGTCACGACGTAAGGTGCTTTTTTTTCCAATCCCTGGCCGCCACCAAAGCTGACTCTGATTTCGTATTGACCGGGTTTAGGTAGGGTAATCTGCCATCGGATGGAAAGAGATTCCAATGGGTTCTTATCGGCGACCAAATAATGCGATCCAATGTGGTTAGGGCGGAAAGTCGATTTACGCCACTTACCTGTTTTCTCTGCAGCGGGGTCATCGACAAGCACTGAACCAGCGGTCTGCAGCTTTTGATATTTCTCTTGCTTCTGTTTCAATTCCTGTTCAATGGCTGTTGTTCTCGCTTTTAATTGAGCATGCCGTTGGCGTGTCTGGGAGTCGACTTCCAGGTCAGTTTCTTTCCAACCGGAAACATTGACATTGCCCATGAGTATGCCGTCAGCAGTGCGGGTGCTGTGCAGAATTCCCAGCATCGCGTAGTAATCCTTGGTTGGGATCGGATCGAATTTGTGATCGTGGCAACGGGCGCACCCGAGCGTTAATCCCAGGATTGCTCTGCCGATGGTATCCACTTGTTCGTCAGCAATGTCCAGATGCATTTTGGCTTTATTACGTTCGGTCAGCATTTTTGGAGCGACCATCAAAAATCCTGTCGCAATCATCTGGCGGTTTCGTTCTTCAGTCCCCGAAGCGGGCAGCAGGTCTCCCGCGATTTGTTCGCGGACGAATTGGTCATATGGCATGTCGCTGTTGAAGGCGTCGATGAGATAGTTGCGGTAACGCCATGATTCGGGGTAGGTCAGGTTGAAGTCGCCGCCATTGGAATCAGCGTAACGCGCAATATCCATCCAGTGCCTTGCCCACTTTTCACCAAACTCTTTTCGTGAGAGTAGCTTGTCGGTAAAAGTCTGCACTGCTTTGTCAGGTGAAATATCAGAATAGATCTGTGCAAATTCATGCAGCTCGTTGGGGCTTGGTGGGAGTCCGATCAAGTCCAGGAACAGCCGTCTTGCCAATGTGTTTGCTGGGGCAACCGGTGCCTGAGGCTGGATGAATTCGTCAATGGAATGATGTTCAAACGACGTCTGAAGAGGTTGGAAGGACCAGAATTGCTTCCCCGCAGCTATGTCCATCTGCTTTGTCTTTGGCGGTTTGTGACCGTTACGCGGATCGATGGCGCCGACTGTAATCCACGCTTCAAAGTTTTTCACGATTGTCTGGGACAGTCGTTTATCAGGCGGCATTTCAGAGCTCTCTCCGCTTTGGTTGATTGCTAACAGGACGAGGCTTTCCTCTGGTTTGAAGGGGATGATTGCTGGTCCTGAATCACCGCCAACCTGCCAGCCGTGACGCGAGTCCAAGAGCAGACCCCCTTTGGATTTTCCAGCTTGGATGGAATGGCAGGGATAACAGTGTTCAACCAAGACTGGCCGGATCTTTGACTCGAAGAACTCAAGTTGTCCGGCCTCATCCGCGTTAGCAAACGCGCAAGCAACGCAGGTGGTGAAAACGACGACCGTGGTTAGTAGCTTTTCCATGGTCATCTATTGTACCTGATAAAGTGCTTTCTGGATCGTCAAGGTCGCGGGTCAAAGCCAGTGGTGGCGATGAAGACGTCACACGCATGACTGTTCTCGTGCAGTTTCAAGTCCAGTTTTGTGGCTTCGTCTTCATGGATAGGCCCAAACACGGAATGAGAAACGTCGTCTGTCGGAATTCGTTCTATCGAACTCACTTGGGGCAGGCGGCGAGTTTGCGTCTGACTTGCGCCAACGCCTTGACATACAATCCGTTGTCGTGATGGTCGGTGCACAGAAATTGACTGCTGGATTGCTTGCCAGCAGCCATCATCAAAAAAATCACCAGACAGCGGACGAACAGGTCGCGTCATTGATCCGTGATTTCGGATGCGGTCTGGTCTTCACGCTGCTCTCGTTTTGGATTGTCTCCGCTATATCGCTGCCGAGTGCCGCGACTTTCGATTCATGAATCATGGATTCATGGGAACGGCATACAATAAAATACGTCTGCAATCTGGACACAATCGCCCATAGACTTTGCCTTCAGGATGAAGTCCTGCCATCCCTGCAAAACTGGATGTTGCATCTTCCGATGAGTAGTTCTGCTCAACACGTAGACTGCCATGTCCCATCATTCTTTCCGTGGCGTCCGTTAGTTTAATTGCCCGCAAAGGAGTACTACAGTCTGGGCATTCAGTGTGCGCCATGATTTATTGTTCCTTGATTTTTCTGTGTTTTCCCGTCGTGTTTTGGCTAATGGTAACTTCAGACTGTGTCTTCAAGCCTGGATGCCGCCGACAAATTCCGCGACGTGTGCACATATCCAATTATTTAATCCCGGAGTGATCAGACAACAAGGATTATACACGACATTTACAAGTTCCTGCCTGATGTGAGAATTAATGATTCAAGCGTCCGGAATACAGATGGCAAGGGTCACTTTTCAATTACTTTGCTTTTCGGTTGGCTCATGACAAGGCATTGCAGTGCTGGCACGCGAGAATCAATCTTGGCAACGAAATGTGAATTGACACAAAAGGGGGCTGCCCTCCTTCTGTGTCAGTAATTGTCTTTGAGCGAATCAGTGATCTGAGCAGCTTGCTGCTGTTTCCACTATCCAGTGATCTGCAAATTACTGGAACTGCAGTTCAATCCGGCTATTCAAAGCTTCCGGCAGATTCAATGATCATTTTAGCTTCACCATCAGCTTGGCGGAACACATTTCCCCATTGACCGAAATCAATGAGCGCGCCGTCAGGGGTGTGGGCACTCCAGACTCCGTATGCGGCGACGAGCTGATCGTCGATTCTTCTTAGGCCAAGCACTTTTGCTTTGAGAACTGTTTTCTCGTAAGGACTTCCTTCCCCTACTCCGACGGAAAATGCTTTAGCGATCTCTTTGTAGCCGCGGCTTGGTCCCGGTACATTTCCAACCAGTTGCACACCGTCGGATGTGAATTCGCGTGCCAACGCGTCGAAGTTTGATGCCTGCATGCCATTGGTGTATCGCATGATGCTGCGTTCAAGCAAGGGAACGACTGGATCATCCTTGGCGGTCAAAGCTTCAGGCACAGGCAGGCGACTGGCTGATTTTTCTTCACTGACTTCCTCGTTGGAAATTTCTGAGTGCGCCGATTCCATCAATAGCTTGCACTCTCCATCAACAACTTGTAGCACATTTCCCCATTTTCCTGCGCGGGAGGTATTTCCCTCGGCATCAATGATTTGCCACGTGCCATCTGCCAGTATCACATTCTCGCTGATGTAACGGGCATTGGTGACAACGGCATCAAGGCTTCCAGCGTCTGAGTCATCTTCATCAGCAAAACGTTCTTTGAATGATTTGGCAATTGCGTCTCGGCCTTCCAGTGGCAGTTGATACAGGCTGATAACTCGAACGCTATTTTCCATGAACTCGTCTGCCAGTCCAGAAACGTTTCTGGTATTGAAGTTCCTCAAAAAGCGTCTGACGCTGGCGGAGGCAAGCTTCTCTGCATCGGTGGATTTCGAGAGCCGAACCATGCGGTTGTTCAGTTCAATGGTTGTTCCGTCTGCGGACTTGATCGTGGCTTCTGTTGTGAAAAGTTTTCCGTCTTCACTTATTTTCCATGTTCCATTACCGGTAGCGGCTTCACCCGTCGGGAAACTAGCATTGGCCAACTTGAACGTCCAATGATTTTTGTTTTTCTTTGTTTGGGAAATGATCAGTTCCCAGTGAGCACCGTCGGGTGCCGTGTTGAAGCTTCGGATTTGATTGGTTCCGAGTGTCACCGAGACCAACCCGCGGGTTACGTCTGACCCGAATTGGACATCCCATTGCAGCACTGTGCCAGCTGGATTGGGCGTGATCGTTGCGTACGCAATTACAGGATCCCCTATCTTCTGGCCGTGCTCTGGGGCATCTCGCATGGCTGTGTTTTCCACTCTCCATGACCCTCGCATCAACTCAGTCAGTTTTGCAAACTCCTGAACGGCAGACCTGCTTTTAACAGGAGGATGGTCCTCGGCTTTTGCCGCGTTTGGCATGCTACAAAGTGCCAGGGCCGTGATGACGGGGATGATTGGCATCCATGAAGGGATAAGGGGGTGTTGGCTGACTTTCTTAAACGCAAAGCTCATGATGCCTTCTTATAGGTTAGGTGTGATGAAACGCCTCCGGAATTTCATTTTGGTGGGAGGCTCGTTGCTACCCAGCAGTGCGAGAAATGCAAAGATTTTGCTGGAGAAAGAAAGTGTTTCGTTGACTTTTTTAAAGATTTTTGGACTTATGCGGCTGCATCTGTTGCTTAGCCAGCCTGACGAGTCAGCACAGCGGTTAAAGATGAGAAATGCTGATCCATTGCTGCTGAGCGATTAGCTGGCCGTTGCTGATGTGTGCAGCTTTGAGATCTTGCCCACGGTTGCCAACTGATGCACGAATCTCAGTTGGGGCGACCGCGTCCCAATGTCTCCCCAAACTTTTCGATCTCTTGCATGTTCAGCACGTTGTCCCCATTGCTGTCCGCGCGATCAAGGATTCGTTGCATTCGGATGGGTATCTCGTCTCGAGTCACCTTCCCGTCTCCGTTGGAATCGAGACTTCGGAGCCGGGCGAGTGCTGCGGTGGGACCATTCGGCCTACCGGCAATGGGGTTGCCTATCCCTTGCGATTGCTGTGCGGTGCGTCCCATTTCGGACTCAGAAATCTTTCCATCCTTGTTCTTATCAAGTGATTTGAGCGTTTGTTTTGCATTCTGTATCTCTTCTGCTGAGATTTCTCCATCACGATCCGGATCGAGCGCCAACATCAGGGGATGTGAGGAAAATGATTTGGTGCCGCCACTCATGTTTGACTGTGTGGGAGTTGTTCCGATTTCAATTTTTTTCAAGTCCTCAAGTTTGACACGCCACATGCCCTGTCGGTTGATTGCAGCGTACAGATACCGGTTGTCCATCGCCATTGCCCAGACACCAATTCCACCACGCGGAAGGTTGGCACTGACATCTTTCCAGTGTTCGCCCTTGTCAATGCTGATGTATACGGAACCACTACCGCGGAAGGCACCCAGGGCCACCATGTCTTTGTCAGCAGCAAATGCCCTCGCATTCGCTGTTCCAACGTTGGCGGTCCATGACGCGCCCTTGTTTGTGCTTCGGAAAGTGCCGTACGGGGTGCCAGCAAATAGGACACCTTCGTGGGCAATCAACGCTCGTGAGCGTGAACCGAGCGGCATACCCGTGTTAGCCGCGGACCAGGAGTTGCCACCGTCCGATGAGCAATAGACGCCATCACCATCGGTCGAAGCAAAGATCAGGCCGTCAAGTGTTGCCAAGGCACGTACATCAGGATTATTCAATCCTGAGCTACAATCACTCCAGCTTTTTCCTTGATTGTCGGTTTTAAAAACACCTGATGGCGTACCACAAAAGATGGTGCTTTTGAGAGAGGTCAACGCATTCGAACTCTTTTTGCCTGTCTGCGGGATGACGGGCAAACCGGCGGATCGCTTGTCCCATGCATTGCCGTCATTTTCGGAGAAGTAAACGCCATCAGCGCTGGCGGCGATGAGCAGGTTTTCGGTGCTGTGCAGAGAACGGAACAGCTGGTCAAAGCGTGTCGATCCAATGCCTAGGCTGCGTGGCTCGACGCTATCGCCATGGTTGTCGGAAAAAAGGATTCCTGTGGCATTGGTCTCAGAGTTGGGTAACCCCCCCGTGCCAATCACCAAACCATTGCCGCGATGAGTCGTGAGGGCGAATACCTCCGGATGATTACCCGGTAAAGGTACATTTTCCCATTGTCCTGATGCCTCAGTAAGAAGCATGCATGAGAAAATGGGTAGCAGCAATGGACAGCAACTAAGTTTCAGCATGACGACTTCTAGTAAAGAAAAGTTGGATGCATTGGACAACGCAATCATTTGAACATTGCTGCATCCGTTGTGTTTCGGTGCTTTACCTGCTTTAACCTGTTTTCTTTTCTTGCGATCAATTTTCAAAAAGTCATGCCACGAAAAACATTTCGGAATAGCATCGTGGGCCTCGCTGTCGATCGTTGCAGCTATGCCTTGCTTCAAGTGGGGAAATCGCTCAAAGCGTGGGCATTGTCCAACGATGTTACCAACCCTGCTGGGGGTGAGAGTGTTGTGAAACGCTGACAGCATGACCGGGCTTTGACGGCTTTGAGTCTGCAAATAGGCATTTGTTGCACATTCTCATTGGCGGTTACGAGCGAAAAGTTGTTTTGGAAGGCGACATTCGCAAAGTTGAGTTGGAGCCGAGTTTTGAGTTTGTGAATCGAGTAGACAACTGCGTGGAAGCTGATCGCTTGGTTCAATTGTTAGAGCGTGGAGGTGATTACACCGATGTTGGGGTTTTTCGGAGTGGGCGGGAGCACGCCGCCAAGGATGTGTTTGCAGCATTTTGCCAAACACCTCTGAACTCGAGGAATGGGAGGGGGGGGATTTTGCAAGCTGGCAGGCAAGTTTGGTTTGAAGCTGGTTGGATCAGGCCAGTATCTCGGTCACCACTCGTGCCGGCTCAACACCCGTCAGTTTTTGGTCCAAGCCTTGAAATGGAAAATTCAGCTTTTCGTGATCGATTCCCAGCTGGTGTAGAAGCGTGGCGTGCAAGTCCCGGACAGCTACAGGGTTCTCAGCCACGTTGTAACTAAAATCATCTGTTTCACCGTACGACATGCCACCTTTAATTCCACCTCCGGCAAGCCAACCAGAGAAGCATCGTGGATGATGATCACGACCATAGTCATCTCGTGTGAGTTTTCCTTGCCCGTAAACGGTGCGGCCAAATTCGCCTGCGAAGACGATCAGCGTATCGTTCAGCAAACCACGTTGTTCGAGGTCTTGGATGAGTGCAGAGCAGGCTTGGTCTACATCGTACGCCTGGCCACGAAGTTGTTTGGGAAGAATCGAGTGATGGTCCCAACCGCGATGGAACAATTGAATGAACCGCACGCCACGTTCTACCATTCTGCGTGCTTGCAAGCAGTTCCGGGCAAACGATCCGTTCTTGTGAACCTCTGGTCCATAGCTGTCCAGAACCTCTTTGGATTCCTGTGACAAATCGGTTAGCTCGGGAACCGAAGATTGCATTCTGAACGCCATCTCTTGCTGGGAAATGGTGGTTTCGATCTCACTGTCACCGATTTCGCCAAGGTGTTTGCGGTTGAGTGCGCCGGTGGCATCTAGCATGCGTCGGCGAATATCGGAATCAACTCCCTTGGGATTGGACAAAAACAGAACGGGATCACCATTGGTTTGAAAAGCGACTCCCTGATGTTTGGAGGGAAGAAATCCACTTCCCCAGAGTCGGCTGTAAAGCCCCTGAACATTTCTTGTTCCACCTGTCCAAAACGCGGACGTCAAAACGATGAAGTCTGGCAGATCCTTGTTGATGGCCCCTAGACCGTAACTCAACCAGGCCCCCATGCTCGCTTTACCGGGTTGCTCGGATCCTGTGCAGATAAATGTCTTAGCCGGGTCATGGTTAATTGCATTGGTGTTCAGTGACTTCAAGATACAGAGACGGTCAGCCTGCTTGGAAAGATGCGGTAATAGTTCGCTCATCCAAAGTCCGTTTTCTCCGGCCTGATTGAACTTGAACATCGAAGGAACAACCATCTGTTCTTTGCCTCGCGTCATTGCTGTGACGCGCTGTCCCTGGCTTATGCTTTTGGGTAGTGGTTTTTTGAATTGCTTGTCCAAATCAGGTTTGTAATCAAACAGATCAACTTGGCTGGGAGCACCAGCCATGAATAAGAAAATGACATGCTTTGCCGCAGGCTTGGGATTCGTCTGCGCAATCGAGTTTTGTGGCAGCAGCGAGCCGAGTGCTGTCACCCCAAGTCCCATGCCGGAAGTCTTCAGGAATTGCCGGCGGGCTTGTGAAAGAGGGCTGTTTTGATCCATCACTGTTGTTCTCAACGTAAAGTTTGGCTGCGTCGAACCAATCACGAGCGTGTTTTCGTGATGTCCAAGTTGTAAATGGTATTGATGACCATTGCCCATGCAGCGATCGCGTGGGGTGAATGTTTGCCGTCCGGCGTTGTTTCTGTGAACGACTCGGTTAGTGCAGGTCGCTCTTGATAAAATGTCTCGAAGTCGTCGAATGCTTTCTGTAAAATTTCCTGTTCACGTTTGTCTGGGGTTTTGCCAGTAATGGTCTCATACACGCCAGACAGGCGACCCTCGTCTTCCCAACTGAGCGCTTGTATTGCGAGCTGCTTGG
>JAAHTH010003263.1_pt1 | contig 11326 bp, 3 predicted proteins | sample 6116091 | NCBI WGS metagenome assembly JAAHTH01 (sample SAMN13939990, study PRJNA603662) | sponge metagenome | isolation source: marine sponge | host: Mycale hentscheli | place: New Zealand | collected 2006
TCCTCCGGCCTCGCTCCGCCGAAGTATAGCCCATGATTTCTTTGGATCACCTGTATTTAAGCACCATTTGTTACGAAGTTTATTGGAGAAAATGGAATTACATCTCCACCAACACTAGAATTAAGTTCTGTCGTAATACCACTATTGTTATCATAGTATAGTGGATAACTTGCATTAGCTACAAAGTTACCTTGAACATTATCCAATATCAAAGTGTTATTTCCGAGAATCGATTCAACAGAAAGTTGCATTCCAGAACCAAGATTAACACTACCCAGATTGACTGGGGTTAATACATCACCAACAACATAACCAACACCACCATTGTTTATAGTTGCCGCAGTAGCAGAACCATCAGTAATGGTAATATTTGCAGTAGCATTCAATCCCTTACCGGTAATCGAAGTTAGTGCAACTCCAGTATAAGATTGACTACCACTTGCCGGTACATATCCACTACCAGTGTTTGTAAGTGAAAGACTTGATGTTGCAGATCCTGCAAATGCAACCAATGTACCAGTTGCACCAATATTGAGTTGTTTAACAGTATTACCTACAGTTAGGTCAGTATCTTGAACTGTAGTTCCAAGACCAACTCTAATTTCTCTAGAATTCATAGAGAGACCAGTCGGATCAATCTGCGAAAGTGATGTAGGTAGATTTGGATTAAAGAACTGAACGTTACCCGATGGGCTAAACGAAGATCTAAACATCTCAAACTTAAGGTCTTCATATTGACTTGGAGTCCATACTGAAGCATTTTGAGATTTAAACAAAGAACCAAGAAGAGGTTGTTCTGTTACAAGAATCTGACCAGCCTCTTGGTCTACAGTTCTTACATCAGCTTCACCCAATCTACTAATCCATACTTTCCACTCAACCGAGTGTGATAGTAGAACCATGGCATACTCAGTTCCACCATTTAGATACACTGGAGAATCCAATGTAATGGTATATGGAATAGAACCATCATCACTGACTGTCACGTTTGCAGGTTCAATATCAACTTCAGAGAAAGCAAGAACAGTCTCTGTTGGTGTTCCAAGTTTACATTCTCTCAACTGGAAAGTTGCTGGAGTGTTTGCATCTTTTGACTGGAAGAATACATTGACTTTGGTGATAAAAATTCCAGTCTCATCATCAACACGGAATGTTTGTGCGAGAGGGTCTCCTCCAAAAAAGCGTGGACGTGGTGGTGGAGTTGGTCTTCGTATGACATTAGTAGTGAAGTTATTACGTGTTACATTAGTAACATTGGTAACGTTAGTAACATTGGTAACGTTAGTGACATTAGTAATAAAATCTTGTTGAATGTTTGTAATAAAATCTTGTTGGATATTTGTGATATCCTGCTCGATTGTAGTCGTAACATCAAATCCACTTTCAACTGCAATAGTATTAGATGTGAAATTATCACTAAGACTTCTCAATTGACTAAAGTCTTCAGTTTCAACAGTAGCATTCCTCAAGGAGAGTGTTGCTTCTTGAGTGGTATCTACATCACCCTGTGAATAGAATGTTCCCTCTCCCGCAGTGGTTGTGGCCCCTTCAATTTGACTGTTAATCTTACTACTGGTAAGTCTAAATCTTGACCTACCAGTTTCAAACGTTGGGTTGGCGTTGTTTGCACCATCAGGTACTCTGAATGATGCCTGTAGAGTACCAACAGTATCACTGATAAGTCTTACATCAGTAATTTTTGCTTGAGCACCACTAGTCCTACCCGTCAGAATCATTCCCTTTGAGATGTAACCACTAAACTGTGGAAAATCTTCAGAAGAAAGACTAAATGTGTCAACGTTTACAGTACTAGACGATTCCGAATAAACAGAATTGACAGAAACGTTTCTATCATATGGACTTTGGTCATATAAATCCGTTGGATTATTATATGGACCGTACTTATGGTCAGACTTTGCAACTCTAAAGTCGATACGTGGAACGGAACTAGAATTATTTCTTCTAGAACCACCATTATTCAATCTACCTCTAACAGTTTCACCAACAACGAATGCACCATGAGTCATTTCAATTTCAATCAACTTAGGTACAACAAACTTGTTGACATCTACTTGATCAAAGAATGAATAAAGTCTAGTGTAAGGTCTGAATTTTGTTGCAGTAACATCAATGTTACGAGATCTCATGAAGTGAATGATATCTCTTCTTACAACTCTATCTCCAAGAGATTCTGTCTCAATTACTTCATTAACTGTTGATTGGGTTCCAGATCTTTGTTGATCCAGTGTAATTCCGCCACTTGCAGAAATGTTATTGACAATTGCATCACTTGCGTCGATAATCTGATCAACACCAACATCTCTTCCACGAAGAAGATTGTCTACAAGACCATTTGATATTACATCAGATGCACCTTGAAGGAATTGTTGGTCATTTGACAATGACATGTCTAGGTTGACACCAACAGTTTCCCATGAATTCCAGAGAACAGGACTTACACCAGTTCTTGAACCATCAGCATTAGTTGTGACTTCTGCACCAAGAGATTCTGCAATACCTTGGAAAGAACCTTCCATCATTACATTGTTAATCTCAAGTCTATTGACATCAATCCAAACATCAACATCTGGAGTCAACTTAACAGTACCTTGCCAGAACTGAATTAGGAAAGGAGTGACACTTTCAATTCTTGTTGCATATGGTTGTGTCAACCAAGCTTGGTCAGTGTAGTCAAGAGTGATAACTCTTCCGGTTTGCTTGATACCATTACCAACAATCTCTGCAAATTGGGAATCTTGGTTTGCATCAGAAGTTGCTCCAATTCCAGGAATTGCTGTTGTTCCTAGTTGAAGATTAATTGCAGTAGTGTAATGGGAGGGTCTTAGAATACCTTTCTTGGTATCAACACTATTCTTGATACCAATCGTAGAATCTTGTGGTTCAAGAGAAGAGAAGTTATCTACGAAAATACCAGACTTAAATTTGTTATTGCCATTTGCATCTTCTACAAACAAATTAAGAGTATTCGTCTCAATTTGACTCAAGGATGTGTAGTACTCAAGATTTTTAATTCTCTGCTCAAGTTTGGCGATATCATTCATTTGATATCTCTTATGCTCTACAAAATTAATTTTTGCATCAGAAGTATTATACAAGTATGCAGGTAGGAAAACATTCGCAATATTCATTGCTCCACTGATACTATCAGGAAGTCTTGGTTGGTCCTGAGGAGTACCTTCAATTACACTTATAGAACCAGATTTATCAATATAAATCCTATCTGCTCTTGGGAGATAGTATTCGTAACCAAGAGTCATTACTTCATCAGAAGCAATAATATGAGTAGAACTATGTTGATTCCCATCAACATCATCTGCAAAGTTTCTACCATCAAATTCCAGTGGTGATCTTGCACCAGCAACAACGGTATAGTCAGTTACTCTAGGTCTTGCATCAATAATATCAGAATTTCTATGTCCATTTACTGTGGACAATTTTGCATAATCGAAATTATTATATGAGTTTACTGTGGTGATATCACCTTGGTCTGCAGAATCATAATGTGCATGTTGATAGTAAACTCTCAGTCTTCTAGAGGGAATTCCTGCAGAACCCTTTCTGATAATTCTTGAATAATCATAGTATCCACCTTTCTGTCCATTAGAGAACTTGAAATCTTTGGTGATATTTTTAGAACCCAGTTTTGCACTGTTTACAATACCATTGGTCGAAGACAGATTACCAGATACGATTTCTCCATTTTGGAAAGTCGAACTATTCAAGTAAATGAAATATACTTTAGTATCTGTAAATTTCTCGACATATATTGCCTTAGCACCACTAGTTTGACCAGTCAGTGTCTCACCAATAAGTAAATCATTAGTTGTTCCACTAACACCATCCATTTGAGATAGTGTCATGTATGGAGAAACAGGGTCTCCTACATCATCAGATTGGAATACGCCATAAATCTTAGTCACATCTGGGGTATTCAGACAAATAACTTCGTCCTGTACTCTTGTTCCGAATGGATAATCTCCTGCAACCAATCCATCATCTAGAGTTGTAGCACCAATACCAGAGGCAGATGAACTTGACTTGTCAATAATAAGACTGTTTGAAACAGAATTCAGTTTAGTTTTAGATGTAACATTACTTTTTTTAATTGTGGTAATCAGTTGAGTGTTGACATCGTTTGCACCCAGACCAGTAATTTGAACTGATGCAAATCCATTAGTAAATACAAATCTATCTTGGGTAAGAACTTCCGTCTGACCATTTGACCTGATTAAAGTATATCTTTCTTCATCAAAGGGTAAGAATACTTCGTTATCTCCGGCATTGATAACCGCAGTAGAGTTAGATGTGATATTTGTATTATACTGTCTTCTAATGATAATATCAGAATCAATTAAATCTACCGATGCAACATTACTCTTGGGGAATGCACTATACAGTGATTCGTTATCGGTAATATTACCAGAACCGGCGTTTCTTTGGGCCCTAGTACTAATTATTTGTACATTGGAAATAGCTTCACTACTTCCTGTAGGAAGACTCCCATCACAAATACCACTGACTGTTGTTACACCCTCGACTGTAATATTGGTTCTACCAACTCCAATCACTCGTGTAAATGTTGCAGTATCCAGATTAGTTCTAGAGAATCTTACGAGGTTACCAACAGTGACAATACCAACGAAAGAGAAACCAGGATCTACTGGAATTGAAATTCTTGAAGAGTTACCAACTTCTGGCGAACATGTTGCATTACCGATATCGTAAACTGGGGTTTGGATAATGTCCGCAGTAAATGTATTGCCAGTTCCTACAATACCAAATACTGATTTAGTATCCGACAGTGAGAAGTTAGTTGACTCAGTAACAAATCTTGCGTTTTCAAGAACACCATTGAATAGAAGTCTCTCACCTTTAAAGAAATCTCCCTCAACACTATATGCAGTAATTGCTGTTCCTGCACTCACAGAATACTTAAGGAATCCAGTTGCACCACTTGACTCACCTTTCACATAGGAAGATGTGTTGAGTGTTACTGGTTCGTTGAGTGTAATATCAGTATATGTCTGAACATCAAAGAGTGAGAGATCCCAAACATTCAAGTCTGGGAAATTTGTGTCGTAAGAACCAGACTCAAGTGCAAAGTCATAGATTCTTGCAATACCAATTTCTTTACCTGGTGCAGTTTCTTGATTTGAACCAACTCTTCTACTTCTAAGACTCAGAGTATTTGTGGTATTAATACCAATAGTCGGAGATCCAAAAACTCTATTAAGTGCTATAGTTGGACCGAAACCAAAATTAAGACCTTGATTCTTTAATTGCTTAGTTGCTCTTGGTTTTGGAAAATCAATTAGAGAAGGTACGATAGTTTCTACTTCATACCCTTTGACATATGCTTTACCAGGAGAAATTTTATAGACGCCAATATTATCATCTGGTGTATTTCCAGACTCGGTAGTTTGACCGGGATTATATATTCCTCTGTTTCCTTCTTCGTTGTTCAGACTGTTTTTTACAGTAGTAACAAATTCTTTTACATAATAATGACCAGATTCATCAAAAGTTCTTTTTGCAAACTCATCACCTAGAAAATTATATTCGGTATCTCTATTGATTAGTCTTAGATTACCATTACTGACTTCGGAAAGTTGAACAAAGTTACTTTCATCAAAATTGTCGAGAGGCTTTTTAGCCAATACTGCTGTTATCTTAAGTCTATCTGCACCTGGTGCAGTATAATTATTAAATCCTTGTGCATTATCATTCAGTGATGGGTCAACGTCGGAAGAAATAATCTCCTCAACAACATCAAGACCAACTCTATAAGATGGAGTATTACTATACTGATCAAGAATTAGAGTCTGAGTTGCAACATCAACAAAATAACCTCTCAGGAAATAAATTCCTTGTGAAAGGTTGAAAGACGAACCGATAATAGGAGCATTTTGAGGGATTGTAGAGCAGAATCCTTCACCAGATGCAATGAAAGTCGATGCGTAATTAATATTTGTACTTGTGGTTAAAACTTCTCCACTAATAAAAGTACTTACATCTTCCTCAGAAGATGAGTTTTCGTAGTTAACATATAATGTATAAGTTCCTCTATCTGATTCACCTTCAGTAATATAAGTTACAACACGTGCAGTTACATTTGACGATTGTCCAGTAATAATCGTCCCAACTATCTGATCAAGATATACACTTACAGGTATACCAAGAAACTCGGGTTCAATCTGAATTCCATAAAAGTTTTTGACATAAGTCAAATCACCAGGAATAACCTTAGCACCTTCTTTGAAGAAATGGTTACCCATGTCTTCGACTTGATTCTGAAGAATTGACTGCAGACCAGTTAATTCTCTAGCCTGAACTGGATAGCCAGGTTTGAAAAGAATCTTATAATAATTTTGTTTAGGATCAAAGTCGTCAAAATATGGAGCAACGTTTAGATTAGTTTCCTGTGGCATATCTCTTAGAATTGCAAGATAACTTTAACATCTTCTTTCTGAGAAGAGGATCGGGTAACAGAAGGTCTATTATCAACATAAATGATATCACCAGAATATTTTTGAGATTCTGGGTTCGATACTCCTTTTGCGAATTCCTGACCCAAGTAGTATGTCCTACTATTTATTGCCGTTGAAACACCAGTAAAGTTCACATCAATACTTAAAGTATTGCCCGAAGTAGGGACAATACTAATCGTACCACCATTAGTAGGTGATGCAGTAAATTCTAGTTGATTGAACCCATAGACAGGAACAGTATTTTTTGTTCCGTCAGTATTAAATCCAGAAGTTCTTCTATCCTGCCAATACTTCAGAACACCAGTCTGATTGTCATAAGAAACAACTTTTCCTACAGCAGTAGAACCAAGACCAACAGTCTGACTTACAAAGGAGTCTGCAGTAAATACTGCTTCACTATAACCAGTACCTACCAATTTGAGTGCATACAAAGCACTTGCCTTGTCTTTGGTAAGAAATGACGAAGAATTGTAATTTGTTGGGTTTTTTACAATTCCTACTCGGGCAAATTGGTTACCAGTAATAAAGTCAGGGTTTTGGGTATCATTTTCAAATCGTGCATAAGACAGAACATTGTATGCACCCAGTTCAGAGTAAATATCAGCACCATGACCTCCAGGAGGAGGAATGATTACATCAAAGATTGGAGCAATTGTTCCATTTGGTACACCACCACTCTTCAAATCTAGTGTGCCAAAAGTATAACCATTACCACCTCTAGAAACGGTAACAGATTCTACCTTTGCATCATTATTAATAACAACAGTAGCTTCTGCACCCCTACCATTACCTAGAATAGGTACTCTGGTATAGGTAACATTTGCGGTTCCAATACCAACACCACGATTTCTGATAGTTACAATTTTAATTTCACCACTGTTTGCAGCATTTTCTCTTACTGGAGCATAAGAAGCATTAGTATTCCAATCAGTTGGTACCGCAATATAACTTGTAGAATCAAATTTGATGATTTGATTTGGTTTGATGGTATAAAGATACTTCCAGATATATCCATCACCACTACTACCAGCCTCTCTAGGCTCTAGGTCAGTAAAGTTTGGTTCGTCTAGTGATGGACCACCTCTATAACTATTTTCTGGGTTTGCATTATTAAACAGACAAATATAAACTTTATACTCACTATTCATTACATAGAAGTTTGAGTCATAAATGTCATATGAGTTAGATGGAAGAGATGGGTTATCCCTTGTAATATCATTTCTCCACATATCATATGTGGTTCCAGACTGCCATACAATCTTTCTAACAACCTGACTTACATCAGTAGAGTTGATTCTCTTAAGAGCCAACATCGTATCCCAATAATCATTGGATTGATCTAAACTATCCTTCGGTGCCGGGGGATTCGAGTCCCAGTCACTTTGAAAATCTGCAGGGTCTGGTAAACCAATCCACGCGTAATAAGAATTAGAAGAATTTTGGACATCATCCACAAAATTCTTCGCATTCAAAATACGTAATTGATCTGTAATTATCGCAGCCATTTTTACCGGACTTTTTTGTTATTTAGACTGTAAACAGGTCGGGATATACTACAACAGTTCCACCCATACCCGCATGAGCAGTACATTGATAATATAGTGAGTTTGGTGCATCAAATGGGACATCAAAAGTTGTAGTTCCATTTGATGTAGTTCCCTGTACCGTTATACCATTAGTATAAGCAGCACCACCATTTGATACTCTAATTTCAAATGGGTGAGCACCCATATTATTGACAAATTCGTACTTTTGTCCTCTTGCCAGGTATATCACAGGATCGGCTGTAGCACTTAACCCACCAGGACCAGTAAATTGATAGTGAGTACTACCATCTGCACCAAGATTCCATTTACCTGAAGTGATATTAGATGCATCACCATAATATGTTGCACTGGTCACAACACCAAGTGTAGAGATACCAGAAACGACCAATGAATTAGTACTTACATTTGTCGTACCTACACCCACACCACCACCCGATGCTGCAATAGTAACAATACCTGTTGGACCACCAGTAAGTGTAATATTAGAACCAGCAATAATTGAAGTTACAATACCAATCATACCAGAACCATTTGCTCCAGTAAGGGTCGTAACAACACCGGTCATACCAGAACCATCTGCCCCAGTCAAAGTTGTAACAACACCAACCATTGCAGAACCATCTGCTCCCGTCAGAGATGTGACTACTCCTGTTAGATTTGAACCATCACCATAGTATGTCGCACCAGTGACAATACCTAATGTGGAGATACCAGACGCCTTAAAGTATCCTTGTACATTTACACCACCGTGTAGTACCTCAAGTCTCTTGGTATTGTTATAGTAGAATTCAACACCAAAGTTGCCATCAACATTGGTCGCCATGACTTGAGTTGTTCCGGCACCACTAGTGTAGTTTTGGGTGTCTGCCTTAACATTTAAACTGGCGACATTGGCCCTAATGACATTTCCATCAGAGTCATTATGGAAGATAGTAAATTCTGATTGCTCACCTAGTATAAATTGTTTGTCGTCTCCCATCAATAGTGATGAGCCAAGACTTACATTACCAGTAAATGTTGAAACACCACTTACATTTAGAGATGAACCAAGACTTACATTACCAGTAAATGTTGAAGTACTACTAACTCCCAATACTGCTACAGTACCAACACCAGTAATATTCAGGTTTCTACCAGTAACTTCATCGTAGACGACATCATCTAGTACATATAAATCACCACCAACATAAAGGTCACCACCAGTCGTAGTAATACCACCACTACTCGCAAGTGTGGTAATACCGGAAATCAATACTGAACCAGTTACTGATGTGACGCCAACAATTGATGTTGCTCCAGTTATTGAGGTAACACCGGTTATTGATGTTGCTCCGGTTACTGAGATTGCACCTAGTGTAGAAACACCACTTACACTCAAGTTTGTAGCGTTTATCTGTGACGGAATATTTGAAGATATTTGAACAGAACCATATGAGGTACTAATACTTACATTAGTACCCGCAGTAATTTGAGTTACAATACCAACAAAGGTTGTTGACCCATTACCAAGAATGTTGTAAATTTAAACAAAATTACTATTAATCTTTTCGGCACCTGCAATAAGTGAGTCACCTGTTCCACTATTGAGAGATGAACCTGTCTTAATACCTTGGTATACCATCTTTTATACAGAATCCTTTTCTATGTTTGTATTTATCTAAACATTATAATTATTGAATTTCAAAGGTTCAAATCTTTGTACAAGAGGTGATGATGACAATCCACTATATCCTTCAGGGAAGAATTCTAGAGCCGTTGTAGGAACTCTGTTTATGAACTGTAGTTTACCCCACGTGTATTCACCGAAAATACGGGAATTATCAAATGTACCAGAACCAGAAGAATAACCCTGACTTGTGAACTCAATTCTTCGAACAACAGTGACGCCAAGACCAATACTTGAAAGATTCTTGGTAACATTTTCTGCATTCTTAACATAATATACCCCATCAAAGTTATTGTCGGTAAATATACCCACATTCGAGTCATTGACGACGAAGAAATCACCAGGAATCAATTGACTGACCGTAACGGCAACACCTGCAATAGAATCATCTCTCATATAAGAATCTTCTGGGATATGCAGTTCAATAAACGCGGTGTTGATACCTGAATGTGCATAACCAACGATATTACCATAATCACCGAAGTATGAGGTAATTCCAATTTTCTCTCTTCTGACAGAAGGTTGCTGAATAAGAACACTAGGTGCCTGAGTGTATCCTGTTCCTGCATTAGATACAGAAATCGATACCACACCATCACCGGTTACTGAAGCAATACCTGTTGCTCTGGTTCCATTGAGTTCATCTGGTAAAGAAACTGATACTACAGGAGTTGTTAAGTAGGAATAACCTGCACCAACATTACTTACCGTAAATGATGTGATTATTCCACCAGCACCGGTGGATGCAGTAGCAGTTGCAACATCGATAGTTCCCTGGTCAATAATTACAATCTTATCTTGATAATCTAGAAGATTTGTTTCACTACTAGAGTTAAACAACGGTCTAATACTATCAACATAACCATACACGCTAGTGAAACCAACATATGAGGTTAGATATGCCGCAGGATAGATGTAAGGTTCCTGGTCAATTCTATCTTTAGTTACGAAGTCACCATTAATCGTAATATTATCTGTTTGTTTACACCAAGTAACGGGTCTTACAAGTGCAGTATTTGTAGTAACACCAGGACCATTATATGCAAGAGTGGTTACAGTATCCAAAGTGGTAATACCGGTCACTACTCTTGGGTCTTGATATAATCCAAAAGTTTGACCTTTTGCGATATCATTCTTCAGTTGTAATGTATCACCAATTTTAACGGTTTCTAGAATGTCAACAAAAACAACGTCAACATCTGGAGTACCCTTATAGAAGATAATTTTGCAAGTGTCACCCTTCTTGGGAGGTTCTGTAAATTCTACATAACCACCACCAGTGAAGTTATATGAAATTTCAGGAACTTGTAAAATATCATTGATTGTTACGATTAATGCTTGAACAAGATTGATGTTCGAACCTTTCTTGGCTTCAATTGCAAATTGTTTATTTGCAATCGTAAGAGGGAATTTTGTAGCTAAACCGTCAAACAAATCATTGATACTATCAAATACATCAAGTTCGCCAACAGTAAACCCGTTAAAAGTATCTCGATATACGTCAGTGACACTTAACTCAAACGGAATGAATGGAAGACTTGAGTCAGTCTTAACACCTGTTGTACCACCAATGGCAATATTGAGTTTATCCCCAACATTATACC
>JAAHTH010000872.1_pt4 | contig 11316 bp, 8 predicted proteins | sample 6116091 | NCBI WGS metagenome assembly JAAHTH01 (sample SAMN13939990, study PRJNA603662) | sponge metagenome | isolation source: marine sponge | host: Mycale hentscheli | place: New Zealand | collected 2006
GGGGTGCCAAGTCGGGAATCAAGACACAAATTGTGCCATCCTCTGTTCGCCTTTTGAGTGGTGACTCAACTTCACGATGACCTTGATTGGCAAACTCTTTTGCCGGATGTTGCCTGCCCACTTCATTAGGAGCAGCCACCTCATGACCTTCCGATGCGATCAACCATTTCAACCCCATTTCAGTGGTTACGGAAGAATCAACGGTGCTTGAGCGAGAATACGGTTTCATTTCAGTAATTTAACTAAGAAGGGGCTGGGAATAGATTCAGCTATTTTGAGAATTTGAAATATCGCGCAGTTGTTCGAACAACTTCTGATAGTCCATTCTTTCCGCTCTACCGGTCGACGTTGGAGCCGTTGGCGGAACAGGCGGCTCAACCGCCGGTGGTTTTTCTTCGGTTGCATCCTCTGCTTGATTGACCACGATGATTGGTTTCTCGTTCTCTTGCTCTTTTTCAAAAACCTGCATTTGAGCCTTTGGAGCCGCCTCCTCAACGTGGGCCGCACCGTCACCTGGCTCAGCCTGTTGAGCCAAAGCGTTCCTTTGCTCCAGAATTTCATTCAATATTTGCTGCGACTCATCCAACGCTGCACTCGGGTAATTTGAAACTGACTCGATGTCAGAAAGTTCCGCAGCTTCGTTTGCCGGAGCTAAAGCTTCCTTCGCAACCGTTCTACCAGACAGCTGTTCGCCTGAAGAAGAATCTGCAGAACTTAGCCGACCTAAAATTTCTTCGGCTTGTTTGCGGATATCTGTGGAAACGACATTATCTCCATGAACATGAAACCCATCGCCGGATGATTCGGGGATCGTTTCCGGGGCCGGTACTGGATTTTCAATCGATGGACTTGCGCTGGTTGAGGTCCAATCCGTTCCCATCATAAACTCATAGCCGCTGGGAACTTCCGGCATGGCAGCCGTCTCCTCACCCACCTGTTGATCTCGAGCTTCCACCGTATCGCGGCTAGGGTCCGGCTCAAAGTACTTCGTTTCCACAGGGGACCGTTGTTCGACTTCGAAATCCTGACCTGATTCTGGAGTTGCATGCGATCGCAACTCAACCAATGGGTCTTGCGGACTTTCGTTAACGGCCTGCCCCACGTCTGGGGTGTCTTCGGGCGTTAGATCCGTCAAATCAACAGAGCGAATGCTCAAAGAAGCTTGGTTTTGCCGGGCTACCATTGGAGTAAAATAATCCCCCAGCACCTCTTCTTCAGCAAATTTCTCTTGAAACGGATCCACCACCTCCTGGTTTTGCCTCACCTCCTCATCGGTTGCGGGTGCAATTTCAACTTCCCTCGCTTCCAGATCAGATGGTTGCGAAACTTCTTCCATCGGTTCCCTGTGTTGAGCCTGGGATCCTAAGACATGAACTGGCTCCTCTGCCTCAAAGATCTCCATTCGTTCACGTTCGACTTGCTCAAAAATCTGAGCCTGCTCCCGTTCAAGACTATTAATATCGGCACCACCGATCGCTGAATCAAAATCACTCCCCATTGGTAATAAATCACCATCGCTGGGTTCAGTGTCAGCCTGGCTCGAATCGGTCTCTGCTTCTATGTTCGCTGCCGAGGAAGTTTCAGCAGAAGGATACTGAATGGAAGCGTTATCCGCTTCAGACGGGAAAATCCCAACACCGGCATCGTCACCGTCGCCATCATCAAGTTGCCCAAACTCGAGCACGCTCCAATTCTCATCGGAACTCAAATCACTTGGCTCAGAGATGGCAGGCATTTGCGGCTGAAAAGTAGCAGGAATACTCTGCACGTCTGCCCAAGCTTCTCGCACACAATCCTCAGTAATTTCAGATATACCGCGAGTCGCCGCTAACATGAGAGCATGGTCAGCAACCTGATTTATAAGTCGCGGATAACCATCTGTCGCCTCGTGAATGGCACGACATGCAGTCTCGGGAAATAATTTTTCTCCGTTGCCACCGACGCGAGCGATATGTTCCACGACATACCGAGAGGCTTCACTTCGCGACATATTTTCCAAGTAACAACGGGACGCAATTCGTTGGTTCAGTGAATCCAGCTTGGCTTCATTCAAGTTCTCTTCCAGCCGGTGACTACCGGCTAAAACCAGCCGAACTCTTGGCTGCCCTTCCGCAACAAAATTAGTAAGCAATCCTAATTCATCTAACAGGCCGGCAGGCAAACTATGGGCATCATCGACGAGAAGAACGATGCCGTTCACACAATTGGGATTGGGTTCTAAATAATCCATCAATGCAAACCGCAGCTCAGTCTCAGACAGTCCCTGAAAAGGAAGTTGTAGCCGATGGAGAATACTTTGAAGCAAATCCTTACGCTCCTGCAAACGAGCGCAAGCGAGGTTTACAACTGTTATCTGATCACGGTAACTCGCTTCCAAAATGGCAAGCAAAAGCGTTTTGCCTGTTCCCGTGGCACCCACAACGACGACAGGTCCGGCTCCACGGTCCACATTCAAACGCGTTTGCTCTAACGCATTTTGAATTGCTTCTCCAGCAAAATAATGCTTTACATACGGAGCAGCGGTAAAGGGGCGAGAGGTAAAGTTAAATACTTGTTCGTACATCACCAAATCCTGTGGAATCATTTATACAAGTCGTTTATTAACGGATCAAAATCCGACAAATATCCTGACAATCATGGAACACCCCACTAATGGGTCTTCGTAAAACGCTGCTCTTACCGCTGGGTTGATTAACACAAAACCAGTGACGACCACTCCAATTCCAAGCAAAGCTAAACCGCACACCATCGAGATGCGATTCGCCCATGGCAGACCGGGTAGTTTCTGGTCGGAGTTGAAGTTTTTCACTTGCCACCGGATTTGAGCAATCACAGGAACTTCTAACCGCGTCGCAATTGATCGAGCGTTTTCAAACCCTCGAGCTGCAAAGGGATCGATTCGCACGGCCACCACCAGGCCAAGACAGATCGAAACCAACCCCAGCAACCCAAACATCTTCAAACTCGGAGCCACGTTTAAAGGGAGAATCATCCCTTGGGTTGGCTCCGCAACCATCATTGGATTCTTACCTGATTTTGCAGTCGCCTCGGTTGCCAGCCTTCGAATTAGACCAACCTCCGAATCAGCTTCCTGTTTCATTTCACTAAACAAGTCTTTAATGGAGGCAAGATCTATTTCACCGATTAACTCTTCCGTTTTTAAAATGGAAGTTGATTTCTTTCGACTCGATGCCAATTGAAACGCCCCTGCAGATTTATCCGATGCCTCTGAGGCTGAAGCCAGTTGACCAATCCCCGTTTGCGCTGAACCTAATTCGTCCCTGGCTCCGGTGATACGTTCCTCGGCCTGCTCGAGCATCCAGTTTGCCATTTCAATTCGTTCATCCTGCTTTTTACGAATCGACATGATTGTTGCAAGTTGAGCCTTTGCTTCATGCTGCGGCGCGGTTGTACTTTGCAACCTTTTAGAAAATCGATTCGCGATCAAATTCACGAACTCCAATTCATCACCCGTCCCGCCACCCTCAATGCAAAACTCTAAATCATACCCCAACTCGTTTTCACTGAGCGCGCATTTCAGGCGTTTACGAATCAGATCAAAATTTTTCGTTTCGAGGGGAGTAGACCTTAAGCGTTCCACGCGAGCGACTTTAGTAAGTAATTCAGTCAGTTGCTCATCTGTCGTTTCCGACTCAATAAGGACCGCAACTCGCTTTTCCAATCCCTCCTTTACCTCCCGCGACTGATTGGTAATTACGCGAACGGATGACGAAGATCGAAACTTATTAACGCTCAACGGCCAGGTCAAAACACAAACCACCAAGATACACATTGAGGTCACAATAAACGCATTGCCACGTTTAAATATCTCAGCGGTATTCATTGACGATTTGTTTGTATTGTTTGTTTGCATGAATAATTTCAATGAAATCAAAGCGCAATAACTCCCACTGCGCGGTAACTAGACCTATCAATTGATCGACGAGTAAAACAATCGGTCTTGAGACAGTTTGTAGTGATTATCGGGATTAGACCGACAGCTAGCAGTCAGAAGCCTATTCATAAACCGGCTGATTGAATTTCGAGGCGGAAAATATCACACCACCCCGCCAAAGACGTTAAGCCAGACGGATCGGTTTGCCCCCGCCTCTATGAAATCACATCAGGAATCAAAATTCCCAAACGAGCTTGTGAAACAATCAATTGAGCCAACCTAAAATCAGGCGATTAGCAACGCAGCGGTTAGGGATTAATCGTCTTTTTTAAACGTTAGGCTACGTAACGCTTCCACCTGAAAAATTCAACCAACAGGCGATGGCTTGATGAAGGTTGTAAACATTCCGACGCGAATGTGAAATTCGATAACGAATGTAAACGAATCGAGGAAGATGGAGCCGATGGCTGAGGTTAGCCAACTAGCAAACGAAAACGCCAAGCCATCTTAGTCGCTTGAGACTGAATCGCGACCAACCGCGACATCGGCGTGGTGAATGTCCGATCGCAGGTGAGTCCTAGGGACAGCGCTTTGTGCTGGCTCCATTGAAACCAGCGTCTCAAACACCCCTTGCTGCACGACTTGATTCGTTTGATTCAGTAATTTCCGGTGCCAAATGACTTTTCCCGCACGCCTACCGGCAGATGCCTTTTCAAGACACTTCGTTTCAACAAAAACCGTATCGCCAAAAAAGAGCGGGCGACAGAATTCCCAATTCCGAACAGCAGTGAACGCCAAAGTGTTCACCAGCGGAAAATGGCTACCCAATCCGGCAACCCAGGATAAACCAAGCAACCCGTGAGCAATCGGTTGACGGTAGTGGCTTTTGGAGGCAAAGTCGTAATCGACATGCAGCGGGTTAAAATCACCGGTCATCGTTGCGAACTGAATAACATCCGCTTCAGTGATCGTTCGCCGCGGGCTAACCCACACAGAATCAACCAAAATATCGTCGAAATAGAGTGGTGCGCTCATTCGAATCAAAGCGGCCTTTTCATAAAACAACGGACATTTTCGGTACGACGACCGAGAACCCATGCTCCCAGGATTCTAGAATCCGTGAACAAAGCCTCGAAAGTCGGGGTGAAAGGATTCGAACCTTCGACCCCCTGGTCCCAAACCAGGTGCGCTAGCCAGACTGCGCTACACCCCGAAGGAACGCGACCAATGATTTCTCAGATACGTCGCGTCTCACAGCCCATAACTCTACAGATCAAACGCAATTCTTGCAATCGGGTTCTTGCGTTCAAAAACGTGGTTTTTCAAAGTATTTTTTCACATTATAGCTGCAAACCGGATTGGGAAGCATGAACCCCTAAGCCGCACGCTGGCCAGCCGACGTGACCTCGCCTTCAATCGCCGACTTTAGCCGTTCAAATTCCTTGAAACTCGTATAATGGATGACAATTTTACCCCGTTCTTTGGCCCCCTGCTTAATCAACACTTTCGTTCCCAAGGCTGCCTTTAGCTCTTGCTGAAGCGCCTCGACCTGCAGGTCGCGAGTCCGTTTTCGTCGATCCGCGCGGCCACTATCTGGGTAATCCTCCTCCGAGATCTTATTGGCAACCAGACGCTCAGTGTCTCGAACGCTCAAGCCCTCAGAAATTATCTTCCCGCAAAATTCCAGCTGAGCCCCCTCATCGCCCAACGGCAATAAAGCTCTTGCATGACCGGCAGAGACTTTCCCCTCTTGAAGCGAAGTCTGAATTCTCTGGGGAAGTTCCAGCAAACGCATCAAGTTCGCGATCGTGGATCGGTCTATTTTCAAACGATTTGCTAAATCTTCCTGAGTGCAAAAATGTTCGTCTAGATAGCGGCGAAACGAGAGCGCCTTCTCACTGGGATTGAGATCTTTCCGTTGAAGATTCTCAACAATTGCGAGCTCCGAAACCAAGCGGTCATCCGCCTCACGTAACCGCGCCGGGATCGTTTGCCAATTCGCCTTGATGGCGGCCCGTAAACGCCTTTCACCACTGATCAACTGATACCGACCGTCGACAACCCTCACCAAAATAGGTTGCAAAATATCGTGTTCTTTTAAACTTTCAGCGAGTGAGGCAATTTCTGTCTCGCCAAATACTCGACGAGGCTGAGAAGGATTATCCTCAATTTCATAGACATTTAAATGGACAATGTCTCCATCCGGCTTCTCTTCCTCAACCACGGGAGAAGGCACCTCTCTGCCAGGCTGAACAAATGCCTGACTGATCGAAATCGTTTCCAAAGGTTCAGTATCGCGCGTTGTATTCAATAGGTTTTCCAAACCTCGCCCTAATCTTTTTTTCCTAGTCACGCTCCAAAACCTCCATGCATAATTCTATATAAGCCCTAGTACCCCTTGATCGCGGCGCGTAATCCAGCACGCTTAAACCGTGACTCGGCGCCTCGGTCACCATCGGATCCCGGGGCACTACGGTGTCGAAAACAACTTCTCCAAAAAACTCGCGCACCTCCGACTCGACCTCCGCTGTCAACTCCAGCGAAGGATCGTACATCGTCAACAAAATACCGCCAAAACTCAACTTTCCTGGGCTCTCCTGCATGACCCCTCGAATCACTTCGATCATCTGAGTCAAACCCTCCATTGCGAAATACTCGCACTGAATCGGCATAAAAACTTCGCTCGATGCCGCCAAAGCCGTCTGAGTCAAATGCCCCACGGAAGGCGGACAATCAATCAACACAAAATCATAATCGGACGTCCCAACCTCCAAATGGTCCACCAGGATCCGGGCTTCATCCGCACCACCACCTGCTAGCACATCGACATCCCGAAAGGATCTCGCCCCCGGCAATAGGCTAAGCCCATCAACTTTGGTCGGAACGATACTGTTGCGAATCGGTTCGTCAATCACTAGCGGATGACGCTCAACAGGTTTCAATCCAATTCCAGAGGTAGAATTGCATTGAGGATCCATATCGACCAACAAGGTCTTTTTCCCGGAAAAAGCAAGGCATGCAGCCAAATTGATCGAAGTCGTCGTTTTACCGACGCCCCCTTTCTGGTTAGCTACACACAATGTTCTCGCCACTGCACGACCTATGGATTCGCGGATTATTTAACCAAGAGAGAAAAATACCACCATCGGCGATACGGTGAAATGCCAATCAAAAGACGACCAAACAGCCTGCATTCATTTATCCCAATTCGATGCCTCAATTCAAACGCTGGCACTTTCAAACCGCATCTTCCAAACATCCCCTTGGAACGCTCTGGCCATCCAGCTCCCCCAGCCGCCACCCGGAATCGATAAGCATCACGGAGCTCGTACGCTTGTAATCGGGTGAACCAAAATTTGCCAAATTAGCTGATCCTGGTGGGTTGAATTTGCCGTCCTTTCGGAAACTACGAACGAAGCAAATCAAATCTTAAGCAAGCGATTAGCAATCGAGATCCAGAATTAGCTATTTTCTGTAATCAGTACGCTTTGTTTCACGTGAAACTTGGCCCAAACCGGTTCGTTTTACCGAATAGCCAAAACACCCCGAACCGTTTCACGTGAAACGTCTTCCCATTCCACCCGAACTAACAAAACCGCCAGCCTTCGAGTCCGTTTTGGCAATGGATGGCTAACCGGAGAGAAAGCACACCTTCACCAGGTAAACCAGCCCCAATCAATCGAGGGGATTGATCACCAACCCACTCAACAACTTGGGATAGAAGTAAGTACTCTTTGCTGGCATCCGCTCGCCCGACTCACTAATCGACTTAACGTCTGCGACAGTTGCTGGCATAACCAGGCAGGCTAGCTCGAAATAATCGCCCGTCCCCTGCTGGCCAGTTGCGTCTCGTTCATTTCCATCACCAGACTGCAAGAGGCTAACAACCTCTTCGATTCCATGAACATATCTGGGCGAGGGCAGCTCTCCGCCTGACAGCAAGTGCGTCATTACCAGCTCGTGCAGGATGGCAACGCCCAAGCTCTGCCAACACTCACTCTTCTTTTCGGCCAGGCCCTCCATCATTTCAACTCCCTCAAGACGGATGCGTGCTAGCACCCACGCGTCATCTTCACGGCAATAAAACGCCAACGTGGATTGATCACCCTCGACTTGAACCGCATCCCAGCATTCACCGGCAAGGCCAACACCGGTGCCCACAACTTCACAATCAAAGGCACCGTTGAGTTTGTCAATTAATTTCGCGGATGTCATCGGTCGAACGCCCCGGAACAATCGATGCGTCGGTAAAACAACCAGCCCCGGATCGTCCATTCCAACACACATGATCATGGTGTAATCGACTGGGTGATCGGGCTCTAAGTCTTCACGTTCTCGCCTGAAATCTCGAATCGAGGTCGCCGTCTCATAGCGGTGATGACCATCAGCAATATAGATCGAATTTGCCCCCATCGATTGGGCAGCCGCAGCGATCGCATTAGCATCAGTCACCATCCACAAGTCGTGACGTACCCCATCCTTATCAATCGCCGTAAGTGGCGTCCTGTCCTCGATTGCGAGATCCAACATAGACTGAGGGCTACCCTCTTGATCTGAGTAAATACCAAAGATTGGACTCAAATTACTATTGCACGCCTCCATCAACCGATAGCGATCTTCCTTGACTTTGGAATGAGTTTTTTCGTGTGGGTAGATACTCCCTTGTCCAAAGGGTTCGATTCGGACCCGAGCGATAAAGCCCCTGCGTGTATACTCAATTCCATCCACATTGAAAGTCTGGTGATACACATAAATCGCACCAACTCCATCAGGCCTCAGTATGCCGTCGTTTTTCCAATTCTTTAAATGCTCAGCAGCTCGTTCGTAAACGGTCTGATCGGGCAGAAGCTTATCTCCACGGTTCAAGATCAGACGTACCACGTTGAACTCATTCTTTTCGTACAACTCAGCACAGTCCTGGACGCTAATCACATCGTAGGGCGGCGCGACGACATCCGACAAAGACCCAACTTTGCTTAGGTCAAATCTCAATCCACGAAACGCCTGAATGTCAGCCATCATTTTTCCTGTTGTGTAATCTTTAACCACCGAGTGACGCAACGTTTTTCGCATTGCCTCAGATTAGATTTATGACCGAGTCCGTTCCGGGCCTCAAGGGGGAGTGCTAGCACAATTGCGGTGTAACAAGAAACGAATCATCAGGAAAATTCCTATTTCGCAGAGATTCACGATTGAACCAGTTAGCTAATTTGATGCTGCCGCACTTAAACCAAAAGATCCCGTGACTCACTTCTCCCAAACGCTTCTCATGACCGGTTCGAGAACCACGGTTGGCTCAGACTCCGAGCGAACAGATTCACTTTGAACAGATTCTGGACGACCGGGAGCTTCATCAACCGCAGGGTCGTATGGAGCGTGGACGACCAATTCCGGCGAAACGGTTTGACTTGAAATTACCCTTGGTTCAAATCCAGGGGTCACGTGGGAGACGAACTGAAGTTGTTCAGCAAGGTTAATTAAAATTGAAATCTGATCTGCCGCCAGATCTGTTGCACCTTCTATGGGACGCCCCTTTCCCAATTTTGAGAATTCGAGGGCCGTATCGTATTCAGCCCCCAATTCGTAGGCTAAATTTTTGATTTTTTCAGCATCTCGGCCCGGCAACCGATAATCCAATTCGCGGTCGACTTTCCGAATCATTGACGCAGATCGCGACCTAATTTTCGCAACCACCGAAAGCAACTTTCCGTATTTCCTAGCCCCTTTGAAATTTGCCTTGACCTCAGCTTTCAACGTCTCGGTTGAACGCTGCATTTGGACTGCTATCTGCCTCAATTCGATTGGCAACACCTCATCGGCCCGACTGAGTGCCCCTTGATCAGATATAGACAATGCGAGAAATCCAACGAATGAAAAAAGCAGAAACTGATGGTGCAAAAAGAGAATCTGCATGAGTGTTTGTTTTCTGATCCAAATAGATTGACAAAACTGTCACCTTTCTCATTTTCGCTCAATTTTGGAGCATTTGAAATTGGTCACGTGTGTCTCAATTCTACCGCGCAGACCTGTCCTTGCTTCCTTTTTCTGAAAGCTTTACTGCTATTAAAGCTAACTACAACTTTAAAACTCCAATTCAGCGCATAAAAAAACGCCACCGATCATTCGGTGGCGTGATATTTTTAAAATTTCGCTTAATCCAAACCGAAAGGTTTAATAGCGATAATGCTCTGGCTTAAACGGGCCATCCACAGGGACGTTGATATACTCGGCCTGCTCTTTGCTTAGGGTCGTAAGCTTGACTCCAAGTTGATCAAGGTGCAGTCGAGCAACTTTCTCGTCGAGAATTTTCGGGAGAATGTAGACGTTACCACCGTCGTAAGTTTCACCGGACAAAGTCGGCTTCGACTCAGCGTTTAATGCGAGATCGATCTGAGCAATGGTTTGGTTAGTAAACGAAGCTGACATCACGAAGCTTGGGTGCCCCGTTGCACAGCCAAGATTCAACAACCGGCCCTCGGCCAAGACGAGCACGCTGTGTCCGTCTTCGAAAGTGTACATGTCGTATTGTGGCTTAATGTTGGTTTTCGTCGTCATTCCTTCCAATTCAGTCATTTCGATTTCGTTATCGAAGTGGCCGATATTACCGACGATTGCCTTGTCCTTCATCTTTGCCATATGGTCAGCAGTGATGATGTTGAAGTTGCCAGTAGTCGTGATGTAGATATCAGCAAAATCAAGAGTGTCCTCGATTGTGGCGACTTGGTAGCCTTCCATTGCGGCCTGCAAGGCACAGATCGGATCGATCTCGGTGACGATCACGCGGCAACCCTGGCCTGCCAACGACTGGACGCATCCCTTCCCCACATCGCCATAGCCACACACAACCGCGACTTTACCGGACATCATGACATCCGTCGCACGATTGAGACCATCGATCAACGAGTGACGACAGCCGTAAAGATTGTCGAACTTGCTCTTTGTGCACGAGTCGTTGACGTTGATAGCTGGAAACAGAAGTGAACCTTCTTTTGCCATCTCTACTAGCCGGTGAACTCCGGTTGTCGTTTCCTCTGAAACACCGTGGCACCCTTTGGCAACGTTTGTCCAACGCTGAGGGCTTTGCTCGAGACACCAGGCAAGGGTCTTTAAGACTTCCTTAAATTCCGTGTTATTTGTTGTTTCCGGTCCAGGAACTGCACCCGCTTTTTCGAACTCAACACCTTTGTGGATCAACATTGTGGCGTCGCCACCGTCGTCTACGATTTGAGTTGGGCCGAGTCCATTACCGAAATCAAGTGCCTTTTCAGTGCAGGCCCAGTACTCTTCCAAACTCTCGTTTTTCCAAGCAAAAACTGCAATTCCAGCCGGTTCATCCACCGTACCATTCTTGCCGACAACCGTTGCTGCCGCAGCGTGATCTTGTGTTGAGAAAATGTTTCAGGATACCCAGCGGCCATCCG
>JAAHTH010003265.1_pt1 | contig 11312 bp, 11 predicted proteins | sample 6116091 | NCBI WGS metagenome assembly JAAHTH01 (sample SAMN13939990, study PRJNA603662) | sponge metagenome | isolation source: marine sponge | host: Mycale hentscheli | place: New Zealand | collected 2006
CGGCGGGGGTGCCGCACTGTGTGCGTCATGGGGATGGCGGAATCCCTCGTCCGCAATCTTTTTTGCATCGTTTGGCTTACCCTTGGTTACCTTTTACGCCATCACCCAGTTTCTACTTCAGACAGATCACCTGTACGTCTTCTTTGCCATGTTAGTCGGTTATGTTTTCACAACGGCGGCGATGATGATTCCTTCGCTTAGCGACTTCGATGTGTCGTTGGAACGGGACCGTGGCGCTGGTGGAGACGACGCTTGAGTTGGATCACGGACGTTTGGCTTTGGCTTCTCGCCATGGGCATCCTGATCATGTTCAGCGCCCTTTTTAGCGGCAGTGAGGCGGCCATGTTTTCGCTGACTAAGCGAAATCTGAAAAGTCTTGCTCGCGGAGGCGTAGGGGGACGCATCACAGCAAAAATGCTTCAGGATCCAGAACACTTGTTGTCAGCAGTGTTGTTTTGGAATCTGCTGATCAATATGACTTATTTTGCCATCGCAGCAATTGTCGGTGCGCGTCTTGAGAATGATGTTAACGCGGGGCGAACAGTGGCCATCGCGTTTACAATTGTGAGTCTCCTGAGCATCATTTTCTTCAGTGAGATGTTGCCCAAGAGTGTTGCTGTTCTGGCTCCCCTGCGAATTTCGATCATGTTGGGGCCACCCCTTTCACTAGCTGTACGCATGGTGGGGCCGGTTGTGCCGTTGGTGACCACCGTCAATCAGGCTGCCAGTCGGTTGGTTTGGCCTTCTTTTAAACCCGAGCCAGAAATCGATCTTGCGGATATTGAACGTGCAATCAATTTGGGCACCGACGATGCCGCATTATTGCAGCGTGAACGGATGGCATTGCAGGGGCTAGTTGAGATCGCTGAGACTCGCGTCGGTGAATTGATGAGACCACGAAATAAGCTCTGGATGTGTTCTGCTACGGTAGATTCTCAACTTCTTCTCGATGCGATGCCCGCCAGCGGTTACCTGATGATGGCAGATTCGACGGGTGACATGATCACTCACTCGGCAGGAGTGCGGACGCTGCGTCCAAGTCAGTTAGATGATCTGTCTTCTTTTTTTGAGCCAGTGATTTACGTTCCTTGGTCGGCTCGTGTTTCGCAGGTCCTGGATCGACTGAATGAAGAGCATCGCTCAGTCGCGGTTGTAGTGAATGAATTCGGTGAGTTGCTGGGGGCAGTTTCCATCGATGCAATCATGCGGAATATCCTTGCGCCCCGTCAGCAGCGGGACCCCTTGGGTGAAGTGGTGATTCAGGAGGTGGGGAAAAACCACTTCCGTGTATCCGGCTTGGTTAGTGTGCGAGCTTTAACAAAACGCCTTGGAATCGAAGCGATGGAGGATGGAATCAACACTGTCGCCGGTTACATTCAACGCAATAACGAGCGTTTGCCTCGAGTGGGAGATACAGCACGATTGGCTGGATTTCTACTGACGGTGCTGGAAGCAGAGGACCATGGTATTTGGATCGATATTGTCGAGGGCGAGTGGGAGGAAGATCTTCCATGATTGTTGCAGGACTGTTGTTTCTTCTGGGGCTGTCACTCAGTGCATTCTTTAGCGGCAGTGAGACTGGGTTTTACCGAGTTTCACGCACGCGTCTCGTGCTTGATGGGTTGAGCGGATCAAAGATGGCTCGGAGGATGATCTGGTTGCTGAATCATCCGGCAATTTTTGTGGCTACCACCTTAGTAGGAAATAATCTTGCCAATTATGTCACCAGTTTAGCTATCGTGATGGGGGTGGCTGTGTGGTTTGGCGCCGGTTCCAGCGCCGAATTGTTGGGGCCAATCCTGTTAACACCAATTGTATTTGTGTTCGGGGAACTCCTGCCAAAGTACCTCTTTTATCATGCTCCCTATCGGTTGCTGAATGCAGCTCGTCCACCGCTGCTACTGGCAACTGTTTTATTAAGTCCGGTTTCGTTAGTTCTTGGGTTGTTGGGAAGAGCACTGCAGAAAGTCACCGGTCAGACCCCCTTTCGCTTGCGATTGGCCATGGCTCGCGGTGAGTTGGAACAGGTATTGAAGCATGGCCATGAGGCGGGCATTCTGGTTGCCGGGCAAAGATCACTCGCACAGCGTCTATTCGAGGTAGGCGGTGAGCCAGCAATTTCTTTTGGGGTTCCGGTTGACCGACTGGCAATTGTTTCAAATCCCGTCGATGCCAAGCACGCACGACATGAGGCGCGTCGGCACAACCATCCAATGATCCTCGTTCAAGATCAAAACGTAATCATCGGTTTTCTGTGGTACGCTGATTTGTGCGGAGACCATCCCAACGTTGAATGTCAGCCAGTGTTCAATGGCCGATCTGAAGACCGTCACTTGCACGTGCTGCTGAGCCTCTACGACACTGCGAGTGAAATCGCAGTACTGAAAGATGATCAAGCAAAGATTAGAGGCGTAGTGACCCGACGCCAGTTGATGCAACCGCTGATTAAATGATCGTAATTTGATTAAGCTTCTGGTTTCTTGTAGCCAAGCTCAGTCAGGACTGAGAGCATCTCGTCGCAGGTAAGGTAGCGCCGATGATGTTGTACCTTGTATGCGTCAATCGCTACAGCCAGTTCGCGACCGGCGTGTGACAGCCTGCTATGCGAACTCCCGAATTGTCGACGCTCGGCCTGTTGCTGCCCTCCCCTCGCGGCATTTCGTCGATCTACGAATTCCGTGTTAGCAGGGGCAATAGGGGCGTGGCTCCCAGGAAAGGGTTGCCCAACACCGTTATACAGTGACATGATGAGGCTCCGTTCTGAAGCGAGTTGCCTGTGCAAGCTCGAAAATATTGCACTACCAAAGGACTATCAAAGACTAGCCTAAAGAATCAGGATGCGTCGGCAGTATGTTCTGAATTGCCAAGAACCGCAGGCTTTTAAGCGGTACAGTGCTTTTGAACAAGGATTCCTTAGGCGGTACGAAGGCACAATGGTGTTGTAATTCTTGTAATCCGAATAACTGTTGCTTTTGCCCGCACGACGGCTCAATGATTCGCCAATATGTTTTAGATCGCAGCGACCACTTCGAAAGAGGGTTGAAGTAAGCGTGGTCAACATGAAACGGTTACGGCAGAAAAGGATCTGACAGAAAGTTTCAAAACACTGAAGAGTAAGCTCATGGTTCGTGAGCGTTACGCGGTTACCAGTGCTAATCGATGGCACTTGGCTTTTCAGTCATGTGTGATCCTTTATCAATGATGCCGCCACGCATCATTCCCAGTAGCTTCACTGGCGATCTGTTGTTCTGCGTTTTGTAATTCCGCGATGAGGACACCGTCTTTAAAAAGCTCGGGAGCGACTTCGGCTGCCTGTTCCAAAGCAGATCGAGCACGTCCCACCTCGCCGTCTTTGAGTTCAAGGGCTGCCAATTCAATCAGGGGTCCAGGAATGCTCCCATCCTTGGCGATCGCGCGGCGGAAACTTACTTTTGCATCATCGGTTCTACCCTCATGGCTCAATGCGATCCCTCTTAAAAGGTCCACATGAGCGGGAGCTGCCCCTACTCCATGCGTATCGTGCAAGCGATCAAGGGTTGCCAAGACACGGTCGTAACGTTTTTGTTGCAGGTAAATCTCTGCTGCTGTTTGTTGTACTTTGGGGTAATCCGGCTGCAATGCTAAGGCTCGGTGGTACGCGGCCAGTGCAGGCTGTAAGGCTGGATGATCAGGATCAGTGACACCAGCGGTTGCTCGAAGGCAATCACCATAAAGTGCCCAAGCTTCCGCAGAATCACGCTCGGATTCTAATGCCCATAGACTGTGGGTTTTGGCTTCTTCGAGTCTTCCCATGTCCAGGTACATCTGCCCCAAGCGTTGTACCATTTTGGGATCTCCGGCACTCAGGCGAACCGCTTGTTCCATGTGTTCGACTGCTGGAGCATTTTTTTCCCGATTCCAATGTGCTTCAGCCAGGCCCCAGTGAGCCCGCTCATCATTCTCTGATTTGTCGAGGGCTTGTGTGAAAAGTCTCTCAGCATCTTCCCAACTGCCGTTGTGGATTTTCTGAAAACCCAACCCGGAGTGGCGTCTCGCATCAATCAGCTTTTGTTGCTGTTTATGGCTCATGCTTTGGCAACCACAACAGGCAAACACTGTCAGCGACAGCAGTTCGAGAAGTCGTGGGTGCAATTTGACAGGCATGATTGGTTCCAGAACGGTGGCGACACATGTGCGGAACTACCAAAATCCATGATTTTACGCAACGCGGGCTCCCTTTCCCGTTCTAGGACAGAGCTAACACGGCTGGGATTTGTTGGTCAATTAGCGCATCATGAACAATCTCAAAAAGTTGACTTCCCGCCGCTGACCCCAGATCGTCCCGAACATGCCTGCCACATTCGAATCGTTTGGAATCAAATTTCTCTATCCCGACAACTGGAAACAGATTGAACGGCCGGAGGATGAGGGCAGTGATGGTGTCACTTTGGAGTTGCCTACGGGTGGTTTTTTCAGCTTGGAGAAAGAACTTGAGGGACAACTGGTCAATGAGATCATCGAAGAGGTGGCCGATTCAATTGCCGAGGATTACGACGAGATCGAGCGGGAAGAAGTATCTTTGACTGGGGCATTGCCGAATGAAAAAGCGATCGACTTTCGATTTTACTACCTCGATCTGTTGATCGTCTTGAGACTGATCATTTTGCATGCAGGAGGTAGAACCTTAATTCTACAGCTGCAGGCCGAGAGCCGTGATTTTGACGAAAATGAACTTGTATTTACGGCTGTTTTGAAGCAAATTCGCGAATCGCTTTAAACTAGGTCCTGCTTGCGTTTCTTGCGACGACTTTTACCGCAATCACGGCAGATGCCTTGGATAATCATTCGATGACCGCTCACGCGAAAACCTTTCTCGGTTGCCACTGTGTCCCTGATTTTCATGAGGTCTGTACTTTGGAACTCGAATAAGCTTCGGCAGCGAGTACAGTACAGATGATCGTGCTGTGGATAACCGTAATCCAATTCGTAGACAGTTCGCCCGTCGAGCTGAAAGCTTTTCAGTAACCCAGCATCAACAAATTCTCGGAGGGTTCTGTAAACAGTCGCAGCACTCACATAGTTCTGTTCGCCCCGACGCGGCAATCGATCAATCAATTCGTCTGCATCAAAATGGTCATGTTCTTCAAATACCGCTTCAATTAGGAACTTCCGCTGGCTCGTCTGCCTTAAACCACGTGTTTGCAAATACTCCTCAAACCTCTCGCGAGGCGATGAGGATACGTTCAGTGGTTCAAGGGAGTCAGCAGTAGACACAGGCGTTTTCAGTTGGAATTGGGTTTGGTTGCACTCTGACAATTGAGCTGAGCGTCCAAATCATTGTGACAGACACATTACTTGTCACTATAGCCAACCGCGAAGCCAGCACCGAAAAAAACAGCCGATACGCGGAGAGTTTTAGCCGCATACCAATGACAGCGGCGAGGTATGGACCTCGCTCGCGGTGCCGTAATCCAGCGGTAGGCCGGAAATAGCCTATCAAAATCGGATTTGATCGGCTCGCCTAGGCGTACTGATCGAGTAGCCGGTCGAGTGCCGCATCCATTTTCTCAGCTGTCTCGTAGCTACCGTCCGCAATCTGCCTTCGAATCTCCGCGACGCGGTCGATCCGGATCTCGCCACCACCAGCAACAGCCGAATGCGGCGTCATTCGGTTTACACCGCTGGCTGCGCTGGATAAGTCGAGTTGGTCTGCCGCACCTTTAGTGGGGGCCGGAGTCGCTTCAGCCGGTTTTTGAGGTTGGTTACGTTGGGCTGCAGCATTGGGCTGCGTGGTTGAAACCCGATAGGGGCCATATATCTGCATGATCGAATTGCTCCCGTGTGGGACTGGAACTTCCATCGAATCGATAACACCCTCGGGGGGTGAAATCCTGTCGATTCGAGTGGATGCGAAAGCGCGTAGTGACCGGGCCAGCAACGTCAAATCATCCTGATCAAACGAAGTGATTGGCCATTTCCGCACCGGTCGTCAGCGCCGTGATCCTTGTCCCAGGAAGCAATCCGTAAGCGAAGAGAGACTTTTCAGCGCGAAGGGAGCGGAAACAAAGGCGTCATCGACCATTCCGCGTTCCGAGCTGCAGTTATTCCTTCAAAAACAGTTACAAACATGGGCCAAGGAAGCCGGAAAGTAGCAAACGCGTGAAACAAGCAGCAAGATCAAACTGACGACGACTGAAATTTCCTCGAAATCTGGCCTGTTTTTTTGCTGCAGATGTCCTAGTTTGACAAACTCGGCTGCGTTTTTCCGCGTTCATGCCCGTTTTACGGTGTTCGTCATTACCAGAAATTTGAGCACAGCACACCAAGTTGTGCCGCTGCTCTGCCCATAGGTAACCTGTGACCGAAATAGTTTTTTTCCTGGGGATGGACTGCGCGATTTTGACTGTCTTCCATATCAGATGAGCGGGTCGCCTGAAAATGTGAAACGCCTGAAAAGTTGCCCGACGGCAACGCTCGTTCCAATTTCCGGATGACCTTTGCGTTGGTGCTCAGCAGCGAACGAGGGAGCGTGTTGGGAACCTTCACGCGACGTAACGCCAACAGGTCCTCGCCCACTTCATAGAAGCTCCTGGAGGTTTTTTCGTTGATTGGCTGGAGGAACGACCATAGCTGTCCGAATGTTTCTTCCGCCGCTGCATTGCCCTGAACTCTTCGCAGTCGCCTGAATGGTTGGGACCGTTCACCCGAGTGACGTTTCGAAAGCTTCCCTTTGATGTTTCGCTCCTTGTGTACCAAACAGTGTTGTACGATCGCATCGGCGAAGAGCTCCTTCACCACGGCAAGTAATGCATCGTTGCCGCCGAGTACTGCATAGAATCGCTGCTGACACGAGAAGCCACGAGTCACGATGCGGCTTACCAATTCACACGATACTTACAGGTTTTCGCTGCTTCCCAAGGCGAAATTCAAGACATGCTTGTGTCCTTCACTGTCGCTCCCCAAGGCGACCACAGCAGTCTATTCCCGACTGAGCCGACTATCGTCGAGCATCAACACGCACCAAATCTTTGACTTCAGGTCTTGCCCTCGAAGCTTTTCAACGATCTTGCTGCCCGCTTCTTGGCAAAGTCGTGAGACGTTTGATCGTTTGATACCAGAGGAACTTGGCTTGATCGCCTCGACGTCGCAAGTGCTCACACCGGATACGATCGCGTCGATAATTTGCGTCTGCCACTGCTCGGTGTCTTTGGCGACTCGGTAGCTGGTCAGGTCGACTTCGTGGTACGCGCCGTCGTCGGACTTACAACGGATACGCGAAAAAATGACTTCCTCACGTTCACCTTCCTGGAGAACGCGACTTGGGCTCGTCCCTGCCGGTTAGTGGGTACTGTCCCACGGAGTGTGCTTGGGGCCGCAAAGCTTGGTCACTTTAGCGGCCATGACTTCCCAGATCATTTCACGGACGTGCCCCCGTAGACACTCGCGAAAGACTTGTCCGGATTGGGACGCTGAAAATTGCCCAAGAGATTGCAAAAGACTAACTTTGTTCATGATGGCATCCCCGTTGGTTGCGGCCGACGAAAAATGAAATGTTGTGAGGGTCAGATTCTGCCCCTCGAGACACCAACTTTCAAAATTATTCGGAAGCTTCCTATTATGCTTGTTGGATTCCACTTGTCTTTCTGGGCGACCTAGCGATTTCAAGCTGGGGAACGACTTTGGTGAAAGTCTTTGGACTGTAAGTTGTCAACGAAGTGAGTTACTGTTAGGTAGACTGAAAAAGTTGCACTTCCCCGTTTACGAGACTGCTGCTTGTCAATTACGCCTCCCCGTGACGAAGCCTCTGTCGCCGTGCGTCAGCGTCTTTACGTAGATGCAAAGCGAGCTGCAGTATGGGGCTTGGGGGTCAATTTTCTTCTGGTGCTGAGCAAATTGGCTGGAGGAATCGCTACAGGGTCGGCGGCACTGGTTGCAGATGCCGTGAATTCGATCGGTGATGTTGCAAGTTCCATGGCGGTCCGTGGAGCCCTGAGTATGGCTCAGGTTGAAGAGGACGCTGATCATCCATACGGGCACACCAAAGCTGAGTCCATTGCAGGTCTTAGTGTTTCACTATTGGTTGCGTTCAGTGCCGGGTTGCTGGCCTTGGAGACGATCAAGCGATTCGACAGCGAGTTAGAGGTGCCGGGTGTTGCCGCCGGTGTGATCGCCGGAGTCTGTGCCGTGATCAAGGAGGTAATTTATCGATACACAATGCGAGTTGCCAAACGTCTCAATTCCTCCTCGCTTACCGCTGTAGCGTGGGATCATCGTAGCGATGCGATTGGATCAGGATTGGTCGCGGTTTCTCTGGCTGCAGCGCCATATGTAGGTGAGTGGGGACGGTACATCGATCCAATTGCAGCACTTTGTGTTTGTGCTGCCTTGATTTATACCGGAGGAAAAATCTTTTTTTCAACTGCAGGTGAGTTGATGGATCAGCAGGCAGATGGAGAAACAGTCCAGCAGATTCGGGAAATTGCTGAGAACGTAGGTGGTGTTCAGGCCGTCGAGAAGCTTCGTGTCCGAAAAAGTGGACTCGAATACTTCATCGAAATTCATGTGCAAGTGGACGGGATGATGACGGTGGATGCCGGCCATCGAATTGCTCACGATGTCAAAGACCAGCTATTGGTCAGTTTGCCAAGGGTTCGAGATGTGCACGTGCACATCGAACCATTCTGTTGCAACGCAGACATGGCAGCAGAGTGACAAGCCAGTATTTTGAAAACCGATCACGTGACTAAGTTGCATTGGCCATTTCTGCGAGTTGCACCGTTGCCCTGCCCTGCTCTTTCTCAAGGTAAGCACGCCCGAATTTGACATTCACGTGGTCCCACGGCAGTTTGTCCATCAACTCGTATTTCTCGTGGACTTGTTTTTCCACATCAATTCCAGCGTCTGTGATGGCATCCCACCAACGCTGGGCATCAAGGTACTCGTGCCAACCGTCCATTCTGGCGCCACGTTCCCAAGCGAGACGAATTGCTTCACCAGTTCGGCGATCACCACGACTCAGGACACCTTCCAGCAGGCTCGTTTCGATATCGTGGCATTTGATATTCACACTGCGAATGCTACGTCGACTCCATAGATATTTGTGGGCCCATTGGAAGTATTCGCGGCGTTGCATCCCATTCCACTGGTACGGCGTGTGAGCTTTTGGGACAAAGTTTGACACGCTGGCGGTGACGCGGGCGTAACGACCATTGACTTCTTTGCCCACAGTGGCGATTTTTTCCGCCAGATCGACAATGCCATCCAAGTCGACGGGCCTTTCGCCTGGTAGCCCGCACATGAAATACAGTTTGATACTCTCAAATCCATTTTGAAATGCGACTCGGCAACCTTCTATCAAATCACTGTTCTTGATTTTTTTTCGGATTTGCTCACGCATATCATCTCGGGCAACCTCAGGTGCAAGAGTCATGCTGCGTCTGCGTTCACTTCCAAGCAGAATAGGAAGTGTACGTAGTTGCTCGTTGACCCTTAAGCTGGGGACGCTGATGTTGACACCCAGTGGTTTGAATACCTCATGCAGTTTCGTGACAAGAGGCTCAAAATGGGGGTAATCACTACTGGACAACGACAGAATACTGATCTCGTTGTAACCGGTGTTCTTGTAGCTCTCGATGGTTGCGTTAACGATTGTGTCGACTTCACGCACGCGCAATGGCCGCTTGATGACAGTGCTTTGACAAAAACGACACAGATGCGGACAGCCACGCATGATCTCTACCGCAATTCTGTCATGAACACATTCGATGTAGGGAACGATGGGACTTGATGGCAGCGGAATACCGTCGAGATCGCTGATGACGCTTGGAGCAATGGTTTCCGGAACATCACTGCGTGTGCGGTGAAGCGTTGCAATGCGGCCATCGCCATACTCAGGCATGTAGAACCGCGGTACATAAGCTGATTCGATTGTTTGGGCAACAATCACAAGCGCTTCTTCACGCTGCTTACGCCCTTCTTCGCCAGTCGCAAACGAACCATCGGGAAGTTGTCGCTCGTGTTTGAGTTTCAGCCACAGGTCACACACCGTGGGCAGGACAGGTTCTCCGTCCCCCGTAATCATGACGTCGAAATAGTCAGCCATGGGTTCGGGATTTTGGCAGCAGGGACCACCGGCAAGCACCAGTGGATCAGCCATGGTGCGGTCGTTCGCTTTTAGGGGGACACCACCCAGATCGATCATGGTCAGAACGTTAGGTGAACTGATCTCATACTGCAAAGACAGGCCAATGACATCAAACTCACTTAACGCAGTGAATGTTTCCAGGCTGTAAAGAGGGATTTCGTGCTCGCGAAGCAGTTTCTCCATGTCGGGCCATGGTGTGAATACGCGTTCGGCACACCACTCTTCACGACGATTCATCAGCGAGTACAGAACCTGCAGTCCATGATGGCTCATGCCAATCGTGTATGCGTCTGGGAAGCCAAGGCAAAGTTTTCCCCGGACTTTGGAATGATCTTTCACGACGATGTTGCGTTCTCCACCGACGTACTGAGCTGGCGTCTGCACGTGCGGCCAAACGCGGGATTCGAGCTTGCGGCGGCGTTCATGGTTGATCATGGTGTTATGTCGCTACGGTAAAAACGTGACGGTAAAAGAAAGGTAAGGGTACCCGTCCGATCAGCGGACCGAGGAGTGTCTCTTTAAATGGGGTCGGCATTTCCTTGCCAGACACGCTAAAGTGTGGCTGAGAAAGGGCGATTTGTACAAGGCAAACCAGCACGGAAAAGAGAATACGATTGTGAGCGATTTTGAAATAGTGGGAAAAATCACCGATTTTGAGGAAGGACAAGGACGGGCTGTCCCCGTCGATGGTCGCATGGTCGCAGTTTTCCGGACCGGAGAGGAATGGTTTGCGATCGATGACCTGTGCCCTCACATGGGTGCCTCGCTCGCTGAAGGATACGTTGAGGGGAAAATGGTGACCTGCCCATGGCATGCCTGGCGTTTTTGTATTCGTGATGGAACGTGGGAAGATAACCCCAAAACACGCGTTGAATGCTTCGAAGTCAAAGTTGATGGTGACGATGTCTTGGTTCGGGAAAAAACTACTTCCGATGACGCGTAATATGCTCTCAATCGGTGTTTCTCTATCTCACTTTTGACTTTTTATTTCCAATAAAAGATTGGATTCTTTAGGTGGCAGTGATAGAAGCAATGCAATCGTTGCCCAAGCTGTGGCGGTCGAAGAGATGAATTGATCCTCCTCATGAGGAAAACCTGTTTCAAAGTATTTCTGGAAAGGTTTGCTCCTTGACTTGCCCTGGGGCGAGGCCGGGGGGGGGGGGGGGGGCGGGGGGGGGGGGGGGGGGGT
>JAAHTH010001369.1_pt1 | contig 11299 bp, 11 predicted proteins | sample 6116091 | NCBI WGS metagenome assembly JAAHTH01 (sample SAMN13939990, study PRJNA603662) | sponge metagenome | isolation source: marine sponge | host: Mycale hentscheli | place: New Zealand | collected 2006
GCAGGGTTGTCTCTGTCGCTATTCAACGGATATGTCTCTGTGTCTTGTATTAGAGGGACTCCAAATGCATACCGGAGGGGATTCTTTGAAAAAATGTTGTTGTATATGGGATGGTGAGTGTTTTCATCCGTTGAACTGTAATTTTCTGTGTATAGGTTGGCGTTAATAGTTACGACTGAATTTCCGTTAAAATGGTATGGTACAATTTGTTCGTCAGGGCTGTCTTGCCCCGCAATGGGCTGATAGGAGGTATGGTATTTTCTGTAACTAGGAACTTTAGTAATATTGTATTCTGGGTCTTCACTTTTGACGGGCAGCGTTTTTTGCATCTGAAGTGTAAGCCGATCTGCAATAGTAGTCGGATTAAGAAAGCCCTTTTTTACACTCAGAGGAATCCCGAATGTTTCCAACTCACATTTTGGAAAGGAGGAGACACCATTTTGTTGTCTCTTGTACCCCAAGTAGGTACTTTTTATTTTACCATATTTAGTGCCATCAACTTGTTGGTAAGGATTAATCGAACAATTGGTGTCTTCGATGAGATACAAATCGTCTGGTGGAATGACTGCTCCGGCTCCGTTAAAGTATCGTTTAAATATGGCTGTGCCATATGCGTTATTTATGCGATTTCCTTGAAAAAGATTATCATCATAGACCGTTTTACGGCCGGGACCAAACTCTGAATTCTCAATAAAAGGGACGCCGCAGCTGTTTGTTCCGTTGTGGTTCAAATAGTAACCCACTTCAAGCAATGAAAAATTATCAGCATAGTTGTCATTGGTTCTCCCCGTGAATTCGATTGAGTCGCTGTTAGCTCCTTTTACACTAATGATAGCGGAATCTAATTGGATAGAATCGCCTTTTTTTAGAGTGATTGGCTTTATTTGGTTGTAATAAGAAGCTTTATTATCAGCACTAGGGCCCTCAGACCTCACTCTGAGAGAGCTCATGCGGTCACATTCTACTACGTGAAATTGAGGTACATTCATTATTTATTGTATTATTATGAGATAAAAAAGTGTAAAATTTTTTTACAATATAACTTTACATTTTTTTTAAAAATTCCGCGAAGACGTTACAAACCATTGATTTTTCAATCTTGCCTCTATCTCGTCTCCCTCCTTCTGAGAGAAAATACTGTTTGGGATTGTATTTCCAAATAAAAAATCCGTCTCGGCAATTGAATATAAAATAATAGTCAAACTCGGGATTGTTTTTTATAAACTGTATTTTATGAGCACTAAAAATAATGCTTCGGTATCTGTTGTGCTTGATCCTGCGGGTCTTAACCTCAATAAATGTCTGCAACTCCTCTGAAAAAAAATCAAAGCTATGAAAGTCACACGTTGGTTGGAATGAATCGTTCTGAAAATATTTTTGAATTTTTTTTTTAGTTTGTGTTTCGCCACGTTGCCCTAAAATTATATCGCGCTGGTGCTGCTCATGCAATTTGTTAAAATCTAATCCCATTTAGTTATTATACTCTATAGTAAGAAAAAAATTTATGAATTTGTCGTCATAATTCGCCCATTTTTGATCACCATCAGTCTTTCCACACAGCAGAAAATTCGTTGCAAAAAAGGACCTTGGCGATTGCGAGTGATACGTCGGTTATATTCGATCTCCACTTGCTGCTTACCGATTGGGGTGCCCGTATTGAAAACATCTGTGCGTGAGTGTGACATATTGACTCCAAGCACTTGGAATTGACCATTGTTGTCCGCAACGGTTGTGTTGAAAACATTTTGAGTACTCCAAGCAGACGAAGGCAGCTTGTCATATACGTTACTCGCTGCGGCAACTTGGGTGTTTTGTTCAGTGTCTTTAATGTATGAAGTTGTTGTCGAGTAGAGGCCTTGGGGGACCTGACAAGGAATATTGAAAACATCGGCATTTTCGTTGTACAACCGACTATCGCTAGTGATTGTTCGAGGGTAGTAATTCTCACTGTTGACTGTAAGCTGTAGCTCGTTACCTAGAATGCCAGAAGAGGAAGCGTATTTTCCGAGGCCCGCTTTTTGAATAGCGGTCGTTGTTGCTAATCCGATTCCGCCCTCTTGGGTGTGAATGAGCATATGTCTGACTCTTAAATTTGATAGACCAATGTTTCTCCTACTTTTGTACATAGTTGAAGTTCCCGCAGCTGGGTTAGGCTGTGCGCTATGGGAGATCATTTGTGTGTTATAATCAGCATAGGGGATGACGATACCATTTGCACTTTGATCAAGAGCTCGGATTTTCGAGTTGAAATCTTCAGAAAAAATGAGATGATCTGAAACAAACCTCACCCCGCTGTTAACAACACCAATTTCCGCCTTCGTTTGTACTCCATCCGCGCTGAGCCCTCGTGGGCCGTTGACCGAAGGGTCTGTAAATGTTATTCTCAACTGGATGCCCTCTTTGAGAACGAATAGTGGGAGCATAAAAGGCAGCAGCGAAGGGAAAAGCTGGCTCAGTCGAATATGATATTCGACTCCCGTCGAGCGATCTGCACTTAAAGGTAATCGGAAACGAGGTTCAACATCATCTCCACACGCCCAGCCTAGTTTACCGCGGAATGCACCACTTTGTACATATTTGAAATTCAACTGTGAGCCATTTGTTACTGTACCTACATTTAATCTTTTTTCGGGGTCTACATAACTGTTGTTGATTGTTAGTAGGTAGTTTGATTCGTCAGTCTGTGCAATGACCACTCCGTTTGACGTTTGCAGCGTGGCGCTTTGAATAAGCCCATATGCTCCTCCTCCAAGAGTTAATCGTGCTTCTGGCTGTACAGCACAAATTGGGATTATCAGAGAACTTCCTGAATCTAGTACACCCGTATTTCGTAAATTGAAAACACATTCGCTGTCAGAAATTGTCTGCGGACGTAAAACGTCTGTTTCAATTCTTAGGCTTTCACTTGTTTGCGCTCTTGAGTCTAATAATCTGGCGAGTTCCATATTGTTTTTATACTATTTTAAAATATAAAAATAATATCGAAAAAATACATTTATTTCGTATTGTAAATAATTTTTTTAAATTTTTAAGCGATTGGATTCACAGACATATTCTTAACTGCAAGACCTTGATTTGATAAAGCGAATGTAAAAGCATTTTGAGGAGTGCCATCGGTGAGAGTTGAAACAAGTCGTACAGTGAATGAACTTTGAGAAAAATCTGAACCACTTCCGATATTGAGCGAGTCGAATCTCGTACCGATGCCATAAAGCGAATAACCCCCATTAATTGCTGGAAAGGTGGCTGAAATGTTTTGGGGAGCTCCTCCATCTGGTTGGTCAATATCAGTATCATCTCGTGTACGTGTTCCTTGTACTTCAGGACTCATTAATGTACTTTTAATAGCTCTATATTTTCGAACAGAGTTCATATATTCTCGTAACATATGTGCAGGATATGCGGAAGCACGAGTTTCTAGGATGCTCCTTTCGTTAGTGCTGTATTGGGCGGGAAATTTCAAGCCGTTTCGCATAAAACTTACTTCTTTAATTTGTTGAGCTACGTCACTGGAATCCTCCATCGGGTGCGTTTTTAAACTGTCTTCTAAATAATTGTTTACACTGGATGATCTTAAAAATGTCTGGAAAGCGGTTCGGACCGAACTCAGGTTTAAAGATAAACTGGACTGATTGTCGCTCGAGTGAACAACATTCATGAAACTCCTATAAGCTGCGTATGGTAAAATACCATTCATAGGCTGCATAGGCTTGTCCATTACAAGGTAATTGAAATTCAAACTTACATTACTAAGTTGGTAAAAAACTTGACCGTTCCCTGCATCTGCTGTACTATCGACTAGATTGTCTTTATCAGTCACATTAAAAATTGCTGAATCCGGTGCGAGGCTTACTTGTAGCCGTAGTCCTCCCAAAGATGTTGGGTCAAGGGGAGTTCTACTCTGTAATAATCCGGCTCTTAGTGGTATTGAACACTCCATCTCTGAGTTGACCCTTAGCATTTGACTCGCACAGTTACCGTATGCTCCGTAAATATTGGATAGGGCACACTTATACTTTCGAAAGTCATTTAACATTGGAATTACTGTCGAATTGAGTCGACTGTGCTGTCTTACCTCCTCAATGACTTGATTTCTAAAATTTGAGACCTTTAATGTTTGTATAACCGTAGACACTCCCACCCGAGGGTTGATGTTTCCCGTACACAATCCAGTAGCGACTCCGTTTGCTCCGTATGAAGATTGGTTGTTCAAAAAACGAAAGTTTGCCCCAGATCCGTATCCTACAACAAGGTTGAAATTTAACCTTATTGAAGATGGGTCTATAACTTTTCCCGGGGATGCACCTATTTCGAAATCAATCAGGGGGTTACCATTTCGAAAACTGTAGCTTTGGTTGGAATTGATTGGGAAAATTTCCGCTTTTTCTAATCCGACAACTTTCGACATATTTCTTTTATATTTTTGTATTAGAATTTTTTTTTTCAAGCACAAAAATATTCGTTTTTTTTACATCACAACTCTGGCGCCTTGCTGACTCGAAACAACAAGTGTCCTCTGATGTGCAATGTAGTTGTGCCATAGTAGAGGCTTTGTGTTTGATGCAAAATTAATGTTGCACCTCGTTTCACCTTGCGAAGAGCTCATATCATAGGTATGATTGTACCGAGCGAGAGCTCTTGGAATAATTAGGCATCCATCCAAATCTGTTAGATTTGAGACTGGTAGTCCACACGCTCGGAAAGCATCGACCAGTTCCTTGATGTGCACTTGAGACCAACCTCCTTGCTCAGATCTGTTTTTAATATACTGGCTAAGTGACACCTTCTGATTGGGGGTGAGGAGATTGTCTAAAATAAACTGATAGCTACTGGGGTCTGCTAGAGGGTCCACGAACCCACAAAGATTCTGTTTTCCGACAACACTCTCTTCCAGTCTCTCCCAGACGCTCATAATAGCTTTACATTGTCGAAGCGAGCTCTGAATTGTGTTACTGATAACTGTTTCATCACTAGCTGTGTTGTTCGTGTAGTCCATGAAGGACTGATATGGGAAGGCATACCCTTTTGAATTTACTAATTTTTCGAGTGATTCTAATTGCTGTTGCGATGGAGTTGCAGTCTCTAGCACCATTTCAACTTGACTGATATTAAGAGTTGGATCGCCCGCTGGATGACTGTTAATGTGTACTAAAAGTGCGTCACTTGTATTGACCCCGCCGCCGGCCGTCGCTGACATATTAATGGGCGGATCGAAAGTAAGTTTTAGACGAGTTGCATCGACTTCGATATCTGTGATGTTTACACTACTATCTATCGCAGGGTTGTCTGAATTTGTTATGCTAATACTTTGGCCTACGGCAAATGGATGCTGGAATGCTTGTTGAGATCCTTCAGCAACAAATGCGACCATACTCATATCTGTAAATGGTCCACCGGTTACTGCGGCATTTGCTTCGGCAGGAGTTTTACAAAAAGTCAAAGTTGCTTGGGCCGCTCCGTCTAACACGCCGAATATTCTGAAACCAGTGTCTTGTGAAAATCCAGCTTGGCGATTTTGGCACGTTTTTGCATTTTCTCTCCACAAGGGAGGAATAGAAGCGCTGTTTAAGCATTTCCAAGGTTCATTCTCGAGCAAAATGCGCACGTGTAACCCTCCTACCAGATAATTTGGAAATGGCTGTTTGTTGGACAAAATTCCGGATAAGCTGAGAGGTACACAAACCTCTATAGTTCGGCTGGTCAAACCACCCGCAGCATTGGTATCTTCGTATAACAGTCCTTGTGCGGCAGCCGTTAAGTCTCCAGCACCCTCGAACAGTTGTTTTTTGTGGGTGTCACTAGTATTGTCTGCAAATCGTGCAGTAATATTAGCAAGTCTATTGTATGAGTCGAATTGCTCCAAAACTTGGCCTTGCTGTGTGGTAATAGTTACTTCTTTGAACAGAGAGGCTGCACCAATTTTTTCGTTCAGAATAAGCTTGTAATAATGATCCTTGTCAGCAAGGCCGGCAGTGAGGGCCACCTTCCCATCTTGTCCACAAACTAGGTTAAATTTCAAAAACACATCTGAGACTAATAATACAGATTGTGGGATGTTGAAGTGAAGCTCATCGCCCAATTTGTATGAACTGTTACGTTCTTCATATACTTTGATACTACTGGTCTGCATTCTATAATTTAAATAAACATTTATTTTTTTCAAAAAATATTTAATTTATCTTTATTCTTTTTCAACACGTAGCTCTAAAGCATATTTTGCAACTACATCAGTTTTACTCACTAACTGAGGTGCTAAGGATGTCTCCCAATGCGAACCATTGGAGAATATTAAGTTCCCGACATCGGCAGAAGGGGTAAATGTGTCTGTATCATAATACCCTATAAGCCCCAATGTAGAGGTTGTGAAACGATTTGGATTTTTTTCATCAAAAATTAGAGTAATACTAACAAGACCAGTAGCTGTATTAACTGCTTCCCAAATATGTTTATTACTAGTTGCTCTCATTTCAAAAACTGCCCCAGTTCCAGTTGAAGTCCAATTATTACCTTCATTGAAATTATAATATATAAGATCGCTTGAAAAGCTTGAAGCTTTTCCATTATTTGTGTAAATTTGAAGTGTCATTTGAGGAATGGAGATTGGTTCAGTATTTCTTAAGTGAATATACGGGAAGTTCGAGAAAACATTTGACGTGGTATCAAGATGATTAACAAGTCCTAGGAATCCTTTTATTTTACGTCCTTGGACTCCATCACCAATAAAGCAAATATTGGGAAGCTCTTGTATGCATACATAAAGCTCTTTCTCAGAGGGTATCTCGTTGATAGTCAAGTTGACCCACTTGATTTTACATAGTTTTGGTAACACTAACGTTTCAGGAAACGTGTGGATGGGAAAGCCATCTCTTGTTTTAATAATATTTGTGCTTCCATCTACATTTAATCCTTCATTGGTCAAAATTATACTAAATGGTTGGAAAGTTTTCATTTTTATTACAATATTGTATTAAAAATTTTTTACACGACCCATCTTTTTTTTTTCGTTCATTGCTTTTTTTACTTGACTCCTACTCAATTCTGAAAATGTTTTCGGTGTTTTTTTAGTGATGCGCTTTGTGGGCCTATAAACATCGCCTCTCTTTGAATAACCTACTTTCCCCCGTTGGTTACGCCATTCTTCCTTGTACCATCGTGCAAGTCCGGTCCTTGTTGGTTTTTTTGAACTAAGATACGGCTTCTTACGAGCTCCGTATTTTTTTGAGAAATCAAGTTTGTACTTTTTAACAAGCATTCCTGAGCGGTATGCGCTAGGCTTCTTGTACATTTTGTACACTTCCTTGCGTACTTTCTCATACAGCTTTTTGTCAGAGGGCTCGGGCATTTTTTATTTAATATGTATTTTTTTTTGACGACACTGCTAAAGTCATTGAAAACACATTTACATCCCCCTGCTTTTCTATCTCCGAAGTTAGACCGGCTCCAGTGTTTGGGGTAAACTCGTGTATCGTTCCCCCTTGTAGATTTAATGTCAAACTCGGATCATCCTGCGGAACCTGCGGCGTAGGATCGAGCACAAATGTGGAGGATTGATTGCCTCCAACCGTGCCGGTGGTAGGTGTTTCGAATTCCAAAATATAAGTGTTGCCCGTACCAACGAGCTTCCAGTGGGTCTCGTCCAGTCTTTCTGCAGTATAAGGCACATCCCCTGCTTCGCGTATCCAAGTGTTTACTGTTTTGAGATCATAGTAATCGCTCGCATCGATATTGTTAAAAGAAGCTTTTTTCCCACTCAGATCTTGTATGCGCATTGTCAATTCTTGTACTTGAAAACTTTCGGAATTATTTAAAAATATTTTTCCCGATTGACTTTTGTTTTTGATGTCACCATTGAGCGTGGTCAAAAAACCTTGCACCATGGTGCCCGTGTATGCGTTACCAAAATACGTCTGCGTATTGAACTCTTCAATTGAAACAACTCTTGGACCTTGAGGGAATTCCTCTGTACAACAAAAGTTCTGAATCTCTATACAAGCATCCGCGGGGAACGTTATTCCTTTGGGGAAACGAAACTTCAATATGCCAGTTATTGTGTCAATTTCCAAATTGTCCCCATCCTCATCTAAAAAATCATTTGTCAAAATAATATTAAAATTTTCGCTAGTCATTTTTTAATATTATCATGAGATTTTTTATTTCGAATTATTGTCGGAATGTGTTAACAGATGACAGACTGCCGACAGAAAATTGACCCCCGACGTCTACTGGCTTCGATTTTTCTTCTTTCAATTGTTCTTGTGCTGCCGATAACTTGGAGGAATACTCCTGCCCAATGCTGTAAGCTGTGCCGATCCCCCCGGCTACTGCAGAGATGAGTGATATTGCCCCTATAATTTGGCCCGCTACTGGAATAAATTCAAAACTGTTTCCAATTAAGGCCGTCGCTGCTTCAGCTGCAACTTCTCCGCCGATTTCTGCTCCAGCTTCTGCACCGAGTTCACCCAAGGCTTCTCCGCCGATTTCTTCAGCAGCGTCGCCGCCGAGCTGTGTTAGTTCCACTTCTGCTCCTTCTAATAAATCAGGTGTTGCCTCTGTGGCGTCTGTCTCGGCTTCTGTTGATACTGCAGCAACGTCACTCTCGATGGGCTGGGTCTCTGCTTCTGCGGATTCTGGCTCCTCGAGTTCGCCTTCTGTGGCTGTCTCAAATTCAGAAGAGGTAGGTTCTGTCTCGGCTTGTGCCTCCGCTGTGTCAATAGTACTTGGCTTGTCGTCTAAACTAATTGGACCCTCTAGCTCTTCAGGTGATATTTCGAACTCAGTCTCTTCTTCTTCTGGAGCTGCTTGTCTTTGGTTCTCCTCAAACAATCTGTCTTCTTCTTCAATCTGCCTTTGTGTTTCTAAAGGATCGTCGCTCTTTCTCAAAACAACACGATACTGATCTGGGTCCACTGGATTCGCTCTTGTCATCAGTACGGGCTGATCATCAAAATCGGCCAGATTGTCTACATTAGCGTTCCAAAAATTATCACTCTCTGGTAACTGGTCAAATGCATCATCTGCTTCTTGCTCGTCGGCAGCTCCTAAAAAAGCATTGTTTCGCCCGAAATCGTCTACAAAGTCGTAGTCGTCAAAATCCTCGAGATCAGCATCATACCCATCATCTTCTAAATTTTCATTTTCGGGCTGGTCAGCCTCTTCTTCATCAGCTTCGTCATCTTGTTTTTCTAATTTGCGCTGCTTAATCTTATTAAGAGCTTTCTTTACACCTTCGTAAGTCGATTTGACAGAATTTACCAATGTGAGTGCAGCACTTGACGTGTGAGAGACATCGCTCGCCACGTTTTCGAGACTTGTATAATGGGAGCTCAATTCTTGCTGCAATTTAGAATAAGCGTTGTCTAAAGCTGCATTGCGCAGAGATTTCAAATCAGATATCGATCGGGCTGTTACGCCGCTTAATTGGTCAAATTGATCAGTAATACTCATTTGTAATAATTTATGTGTACATTTTTTTGTGCTAGTCGAATTTATTTGTAATATCTTCCGTGAAGCATTTGAACGCCCTTGGTGGATTAAAGTCTAGTTGGAGATGCATAAAGGAGTACTTTTCCGCAGTAGAATAATCGAACATACGTTTGAAAGTATCAAAACAACCGTACATACAACCCCACTCCTGATATATATTTTCCAACTCTTTGTAATTTTTTGTTCTAAATAATATAACGTTTGTTGCTTGATTTCGCATGATTTTTTTAACAGATTTGCACTGCTGGGTACTCAAAATAATACTAATGTTATTGTGTCGGCTACGTGTACTTAATCCATCTAATGCTGGTGTTTTGTAGCCACAACAGTCATCTACAACAAGTATTTGTCGCTCTTTCTCGTCTTGAGAAAACTGCTTCTGATAGCTAACCAAATTGTTTATAATTTTGTCAGAATATCGATCGTATAATGTGCCTTCAAATTCGTTTCTGATGTGTGCCGCCGTTCGATCGTTGTAAATCGTAGGGCTGATGTAATGGCAGCTCTGGTAGTTTTCCCTATGAAGCATTGAAGGATTCAGTAATAAGTTTGAGATAAGGCAGCCTTTCCCGCTCGCTCGGGGTCCAATAAGTAAGAGGACAAAATGGAAGGAGGGTAGGTTTGGATGTATCGGGTGTTTCAAATTTGAAACGTCTTCTTCCACTCTTAATGGAAGGATTTGTAAATGCGAAGTGTCTGTCATTTACAATTACCAAAGAAATTTTATCGCCCAATAATTCGGGCTAGATTTTAAATTTGCAGTGAGCTGACCTTTTTTGTTTTTGATTTTTTTTGCTCGAGCTAAGTAACGCTTCCTCCTCTCCTTGTCTCCGTGATCTAAATTTGAGTATTTTTTCACAGGTGTACTATCTTTGAAGTGTTGATATCTTTTGTCTCCGAAGTGTATTTTGACTTTTTTACCATCTTTCATAACAAAAACTGAGTACTTTTTATTCTTAGCTGTACTTGGGAAAATTTCATACAATTTCATTTTATTTTATACTTCGATTAATTTCCCATACACTAGAAGCACTCCATTTTTTGCGCGTCTTGTGTAAAATTTTTTGTTCTCAAAAGTACTCGGATGCCGCTGTCTAAATCGGTAGTATCCTACCGTGAGGTGTGGTTTCTTAATAATTTTGTAGTCGTGCTCCAACATATACCTATACGCGTCCCTTAGTGTAAAATTGTTTTTTGGAATGAGCACAGATTGTAATGTAAGCGTTTTCATTTTTATTACAATATGTGTACATTTTTTAATCGAATGTGACAACGAATTTTTTACTTGTTTCAATTTTAGGCTTCCAATTTTTAACAACACTGTAGGCTTTGCTCAAGTCGATCTTCTTTTGCTTGTGAACCGCTACTTCATTGTGTCGATTGTACACCGGTTTCAATATCTTGTAATAATCGAACAGCTTGTCTTTTCGCGACAATTGTGTCATATAATATAATGAGTTTTTGCGAAAATAATTGCTACTGTGTATCAGCGCCCTCGCCCTTTTGTTTGTATAGTAGTATACATTCAACCAGTCGTTAGTTCTCTTTGGTCGCCGGTAGCTGATTTTGTCAGGACGGACTACGTACAGTTGCTTCCACATTTTTATTATATACAAAGATATTAAGGAGAATTAAAACCCGAACGGATTCTTAAATGATGTTTGATAATTGGAAAGGAAATTTACAGTCTCTGGTTTTGGACGTGGCACTGAGCGCTTTGCTTGGCTCGGCTTGCTATTCCTTTGCACGGCTGGCTGTGCTGCTTGGTGTGATGTATTGGGCTGCCTAACTTGCCTAACTGGTTGGCGACTTCCTC
>JAAHTH010003271.1_pt1 | contig 11293 bp, 5 predicted proteins | sample 6116091 | NCBI WGS metagenome assembly JAAHTH01 (sample SAMN13939990, study PRJNA603662) | sponge metagenome | isolation source: marine sponge | host: Mycale hentscheli | place: New Zealand | collected 2006
AGGGTTATACTATCGCAACTAAAAATAGAAGAAGTGGTAGAATGCAAATTAATAATGATTTTAAGAAATATTTTTTAAAGACATTACAAAAAGATCCTAGTAATTATAAAGTTGTAACATTACATAAAAAAACGGGTAAAAACAATGGTTTTTTCGCAATAAGAAAAAAGTAATTAGACTAACGTAGTGGGTAAAAAAATTGTAATATCGGAATCTCAGTATTATCGTGTTTTTTTAAATGAACAAAACACTAATAATAATGTAAATCCTAATGCAATAGACATACAAAAGTATTTAATAAAAAATGGTTATTTACCCGCATATAGATTAGAAAAAGGTAAATCTATTAGAAATGATGATGCTGATTTTGGAGATTTAAGTGCGGAAGCGTTTGCCAAATATTATTACGGTGATTTTACTAATATTAAAACTATAGAGGGGTTATATGATAAATTGAAATCTGATGGTTACGATTTAGGTTCTAAAACAGGTAAGATTTTTGGTGTTAAGATGTCAAAAGTTTTATCTGAAATTATAAATGAGAATAAAACCGATAAAGGTATTTTTAATAAAATATGGGATTCTTGGAAGGATGGAGTTAAGTGGTTAGAACAAAAAAGATTAGATATAAGTAACGTATATTTAAATAAACATGTTAAAACAAATTCTGATGGTCAACAATTTAGAAAATGGGTTTATAAAAATGATGAAAGATTAAAAAAAGTTAACAATCTTTTTAAAAAATTAGGGTATTCTGAAAAATTTAGTAAAGTCGGTCCGATAGACAATAAATATTTTATGTCTGCATGGTACTTACTATATAGTGAATATTTAAAAAATAGTGGGTTATTTCCTGAATATGAAAAGTATTTTTATATACCTGTGGATGGGTATAGTTGGAGTATCGAAGAAGATATTAATTCTGTAGAAGATGAAAATGGTGATTATATTCAAGTTACAGATGAATATTGGTGGTTTGAACCGACAGATAAAAATAAATATAGAAATAGGGGTGGATGGTCTACTAGTGAATGGGTTACAAGTTATTCGAAATCGATGGGGAAACAATTGACTGCTCAATCGATGGTACAATTGGTGGAAAAAAGTTTTAAAAGTGCACCTGAAAAGGCAGGTTATAAAAAAATGTACTGGGTAACTGGAATTGGTGGATCAGTTTACGTTCCTTCTGTTAGTTCATATGAATACTTAAACGATCAAGGTGATTATGAGATAGTTAATAACCCAATATCTCAACAGATGATGATAAATTCGTTTGTTGAAAGTCCTTATCCTTTAATTGAACATAATTATAAACGATTTGATGATGATACTAATACACCTGTTTTTTGGTCATATGTACCCGATACATTTTATGAACAAGAGTATGAATACCATAAAGAAATTGGAGTTAAAGAAAAAGAAAGGGATGAAGACAGTAAAAAAGAAAGGGAAAAGGAAAAATTAAAAAACTCCTTATATAGTGATCAGAATACCTTATCAAAGGTTGATGTTGGTAATTCTTTGTATTTACCTTTTAATGATATTAATGGTGGAGATGTTAAGAATCACAGAACTGATAATTTGGCGACAATTAATTTAAATGGTTATATAAATGACTATAATAAATGTCTTAACCATTGGAAAAGTGTTAAAGGCACATTTAAATGGAATGGTCAGGTAATTAATATGGATCAAAAATTTTTAGATACCTATAAATTTAAAGATATTTACGATAGCAATAAAGATATTTATAATTTTGGTACTTTTGAAACTTTTTTAGAAAATAATACCACTGTTATTTTTAACCCTTCATATATTATAAAACTTATTGGGGATATATATGAAAAAGTTTATATTTATGATCCAAATACTATAATGTCTAGAATTTGGGCAATAAAATTTTTAGAAGAAAATGGTTGTCTAACAAATGTAAATTTAAGTGGTGATTATACAGAAAGTGATTTAAAAACTGCATTAAATTATGCTTATATATCGGTTGAGAATGGTGATTGCGCTAAGGATTCTTTGAATTTAATAAAACAACACTATAATAAGAATCAATCTGATTCGGAAAAAACTTTAAACGGTTTGTTAAACCTATTAGAATATGTTGATCAATGGAACAAAAGGTTTTTAAGTCAAAAGAAAGAATATTATAAAGACGCTTGTGGACAATGGATTGATTCTGGTGGGTCAACATCTTGGTCAAGATTTGTAACTTCTTTTCAGGGACCTAAAAAATTCATTGGACAAAAATGGTCTGATTTTTGTCGTTATGAAGGAGGGGGAAATTGGTTATATTACCCACCTAGTTCGGATCAATATGGTAACAAAGATTATATCTTAGGTTGTGGTTGTGTAAATATGAAACATAGTAACCCTCAAGGTTTACAAAAACACCCTAACACATTTTTTCTGTTAAACCCTTTAGCTGGGGGAGATATCCAATTAAGTACAACCAATGCAGAAGAAGGGTGGGGCAACGCAGGGGTAATAGATACAAGACCATTTTCTACAAAAGCTAAAGAATGGGCGAAGGAATGTAAATCAGATTGGCACTGTTGGGTAGATATTGCGTCGATAGCACTTTCACTAATTGGGTGTGTCTATACAGGTGCCATTGGGTGTATGATTAGTGGTGGTAGGTTAGCGATTGCGGCAGATACTATTAATGGGTTAGGATATACATATGAAGGTATAACTGACCCTAACAACCCTAAAAATAATGGTTGGAAATTGAATGCTGCTTTTAGTTTTATGCCAGTTATATTTAAAAGTGTTGGTAAATCTTATAAAATTTTAAAAAATATACAAAAATCAGGTGATTTAAAAACGTTTTCAAAAATAATAAAAAATGCTGAGGTAAAGTATAGTTCTTCTGTTTGGAAGTCTATGTCTGAGGAGGGAAAGAGTAAGGCAGTTGCGGAAGCATTTCAAGAGAGTTTTAAAGATTTAAGTGGAGCACAACTATCTAAAATGCAAGAAATGTATACTCAAACTTTAAATATACTTAAAAACTCTGATTACCAAAAGTTAGTGGCAGCATTGGATGATGTTCCTTATAGTAAAGTTGGAGATTTAAATCAGTTAATGGTATTGGCATCGAAAGACGTTAAAGTTTCAAATAACGTACTTAAATTAATAAATGAAGGTAAAACATTTAATGATATTATTAAGATATATAAAATTAAACCTATGTTAGATTTATCTAAAGGGGCAATAACAGATTTCTTATTCCAAAGCACACTATTTGCATTAACACAATTTTATCCTGAACCAGTCGCTAAACTAATTCTTGGTGGTATCCAATCATTTGAAGATGCAACAGGTGTACCATTAAAAAAATGGTTGGGTGTAAGTACCGATGAAAACCCTCAAGATGACATGTCTAAATCTATACAAATAGGGATGGAATATTTTAAAGATTGGGCAACAGTAACCACTGAAATATCTAACTATTTAAAAAATAGAATATCTCCGTTATTATTGAAATATAAAATTGATGTTAGTAGTGGGAATATTGAAGATTTTATTGTTAATGGTGTTAATTCTTTATTCGGTGAACCTTTAAATAATTTTAAGGCTAGGTTAGAACTTATAGTAAAAAGAACAGAGGAAAAAGAAGATGAAAAATTAGCTTTTGATGAGGTTCAATCCTTTTTACAAAAAATGTATGATTCAGAGATTGAATATTTAGAGAGTTATACTAAAGAAGATAATGTTATAAAACAAATTAAAAGTGAGAGTGAGAAGAACCCACCTAATGAAGCAACTAAAGATTGGATAAAAACAAATAATATTGATATGAATCAATTTGATATAGAATACTAATGAAGAAACTATAGAATGGGTAAAAAAAATAACATTAATATGGATATATTTGATGTAGTAGATATTTATTAGGAAAGGTAGTAATTATGAAAAATTTAAATGAGGAAATAAAAAGAATAAAATCCCTTTTTACTGAAGATAGATTATTTGGTAATTTGGTTAATGAGGCAACAAATCCCGATACCAGTGGTGATGGTAAAATAGATTCTTCAGAATTTACTGCGTCTGGTAATGAAATAGATACAGATGAGGCTATGGAATTTTTAATTGCGTCAGGATACACTGTTACTAATCCAAATGATGGAGACGAAAAAGTAACTACTTTAGATATTTGTAGTCAAAAAACAAATATGAAACATATATATACATACTCTAAAAATAAAAACCTACTTAATAATAGTGGGGTTCGTAATAATTTTAACGCTACTAATGGTGTTTGTTATTACTACTGGACTGACATTAATAGTCCGACACTAGGGGATTTAAAAGTTAAAAAAGTAGTTGCTTGGGATGATGATCAGATAACTTTTTACATACAATTACCATACGAAATAAACTTAGAGACTACAAATGGTGCATTAAAGTCTTTTGAAATCTTAACTACAAAAATGAGTGCGTTTGTATCAACGTCAGAGGCATTTCCTGGTAGTATATCAAAACCACCTTTTTATATTAAGTTTAGTGGAAAGTTAGATTATACTAATATGAAGATTAGAGATGTGGAATTTTTAAATTTTAGAGATAAAGATATGAAAAAAACTTCATTCAGGAGTACTCTTTTTGATCAGATTGAGGATAAGGGTTATAACCCTCTAGTTAATCAAAGTGGTCCATCTACAGGCGCTAGAAAATTTAGTTCTCCGATTCGTTTATTAGATATAATTCGTGAAGTGACTGGGTTGACGAATGAGTTCATAATAGATAAATTGGTTGATAAATTATAAAATAATATGAAAAATAGGAAGACATTAAGTATTGATAGTAAGAATTTTAACCTACTAATTGAACGTATGAATAAAAAATATACATACGAAGAAAGTATAAATAAAATTAGAGATTTAATAGTAGAAGGTCCGGGTAAAAGGATTAAAGAACTAATTATGGGTGGTGCTATTAAAGTGGATATTCCAATATCTTTAAGAAGGATAAGTAATATTTTTGATGTTAATCGTCCAGTTGATATTGCTGATATAGATGGTGTCTTAACAAGGGGTGTTGATGGTATTATAGAGGATTTCGGGGAGATGGGGAAGAAGTTGACTCCTATGGATCAAAAAAGTATTAGTAATTTATTTTCATATTTAGAAGGTATAAAAAGTGCTAGTGATAATGCAGGTGACGCATTAATAAACATAAATAAAAATTTAAAAAATGGTACCAATTTAGATTTAAACCAAAGAATAGATTTTATTGATGAGGTATATAAAGATAAACCATCGTTATTAGACGATGTTTATCCAGATAAATCAGATTTAAACACAGTAAAAAACAAAAATGGGGAGTTAAATAGTAGGGATGCAATTGAAAGTAGAATTAAAAATAACTTTTTAAGTTTAGATGTTGATGATATTAAGTTTTTATATAAAAATGGTACTTATCGGGTAAGGTTTAACCCTAAAAAATTGTTTAGTAAACTTAATCTTAAAACAGGTGATTTAGTAGTTTGGAATAAAAATTGGGGTAAGGGAAATTATTATATAATACCTTTTGAAGATACTAACCCTTCATTGATAGCTACTTTGGAGAAAAATGGTTATAAAACGTATACAGAAGCTAATTATACTGGTATTGAGGGAACTATACCTAAAGGTGGGGATGTAACCGCTATAACACAAAAGAAAAGTACTAATATAGCTTTAAAACTGTTGTTTGGTGCAAATGAAAAAGGTGGTATTGGTGGTATTTGGTTTAGAACTAAGTCAGGAAAACGGATGTTTCCAGCATATGCTTGGGTAGCTTCATCTAAATTAATTTTGTTGGTTATAGAATGTGGGGTGCAGGATATTTTTGACAAACAAAAAATAAATCGTTTGGTATCTGGTGTGGAGAAAGAATACTCTTATACTTTTGCTGATTGTTTGTTTGGTAGTGAATATGAAACTAAAGGTGGGATAGTGTCATATGAGCCAGTGTTTTATGCGTGGCATGGATACAATATATTAATACCAGTAACTTTTCAAGTTATATTTGGGGTAGCGGGGTGGATAATTAAGGACACAGTTTTAGGTAGATTAAAAAATAGAAAGGAGGAGTATCTGAATAGGTTTAATAATAAAGTGGATGAAAAGATGAGGGATTTATCTATTAGGGGGGTATTACATTATGATACTAAAAAAGATGCAGAGGAGAAGGTTAAACTCTTGTTAGAGGATGAAGATGTTACAATGTATTTTAAAGTCATTAAATGGGCCACTGGGGTTGATTATGATGAGCGTGATGTTAAAGAGTTTATTTTAAATACTATTGATGGAATCTCAGAGGCGGAGCTGGATTCTGAAAAGAAGAGAGATGAGGTTCGTAAGGGTATCAAAGAAACTCTTGGTAAAGAGATACAAATAAATAATGAAATATCTGTGGCAGGTGATACCAATTATGAGATTCAAATAGAAAATTTAAAGGAATTGTTCTATAAAAGTGCAAAAATGAAAAAAGGTGAAATTATTAACAAAAAACTAATTGCATTTAAGAAAGACTATGATGGTGAATCTGAGGAAATGAAAAAATTATGTAAAGATATGGAAGTAATGTTAGATTTATATTCGGATAAAGGTTGGAAATCTGATGACAGTTTAGAAGGTTTAAGTGACGCCAATTGTATAGACAGTAAAGCTAAGTTGGAGGAGATAATTCTTGTGTTTTCAGAAAACGAAGTAACAGGATATGAGGGGTTAAATGAATTTAATAAAGGAATAAATTGTAACTTATTAACCATTAAAGATTCATATAAAAATGGATGTATAAATAATCAAGGTACAAAATTGGTTGATGTTAAAGATGTAGAAATAAATGGGGTAATAACCACAATTACAATACCTGTGGCAGATTATACTTTTCAAGAGGTAAAAGAAGTTTCTAAAGGGGAATATAAAATTGTTGCGGGATTTGATGCTACAGATTTATTGTTGATTATGTTAAAGATGTCAGGTTCTATTATTAAAGATTCTAGTAAAGGTATTAAATTTTTAAATGATAATGGTTTAGAGTATAAGGTAGGGACAAAAGGATTGGCAAATGAAGGAAAATTTTGTGTTAAATTAACGGAGAAAAATCTTAGAACATTAGAAACATATGGAAAAGGAGGTTTTTGTGGAGGATCAGCAGATAAATCAAAATGCATTAACACCTTAATTGAAACAATTAAAAATGATGAATATTTATCACAATTTATGGACACTTGGAACGGATGTGAATTTGGGTGGGAAGAATAAAATAATAACAAATAAAAAATAGTTTTAAATGGAAGAAAATATGAATGACTCATTAATGAGTCCAAACTACATACCTGATGAGTTAAAAACACCTTATGATATTGTAGAGTTACCATCACAGGGTTTATTATATAAAAATAAAAAAAGTAAAGTTAAAGTAGAATACTTAACCGCTATGGATGAATCAATTTTGACTTCTCCTAATTTATCTAAGAATCCTAATCTTATGATAAATGTTTTATTAAAAAGAAAAATAAAAGATTTAGGTTTTGATCCTGAAGAATTGTTAGAGGGTGATAGAATCGCACTTTTATTATTTTTGAGAGTTACGGGTATAGGTGAAAAATACCCCCAAATAGTTTATGATGCAGAGTCAAACGACTTTGTGGAAGGGGAAATTGATTTAACCTCATTGGAACAAAAAAAATTATTAATAAAACCCGATGAAAGAGGTGAGTTTGATTTTACTTTACCGATAAAAAAACATAAGTTAAAATATAGATTATTAACTTCTAAAGATGAAGAAGAGATTAGTAAACAAGATGAAAATTTAATGAAAAGAGATCCCGATAAAGTATCTACACTAAATTTACTTAGGTTAGAAAGGTCAATAATGGGAATTAATGGTGAAAGAGATAAAATGAAAATTTCTAATATTGTTAAAAATTTACCTCTAATGGATTCTAGGTCAATTAAAAGTCATATAGAAGAAATGGAACCAGGAATAATATTAAAAACAGTTGCACGGATTCAGGGGGGAGAATCCGTAGATTGCTTTCTTAGAATCGGAGCGAATTTTTTCTTTCCTAAACTCTAAATATTTATCTTATCTTCATAAAGAAATTGGATTTTTAGTTAAAAGTGGAGGGTTTAGTTATTCAGATATAATGAATATGCCTACATTTTCGAGAAAGGTGTTTATTGAACAAATTTTACCTAATAATGAATAATTATAATTTTTTAAATATTTATAATAAAAAGTAACATGAAAAAAGATATTGATTACATTAATAGAGAAATTGAATTTATTAATATATATATTAAAGATTTAATTTCAGAACAAATAGATATAGATGATAGAGATGATAGTGATACCGAAGAAGATAGGATTGAGGATATTGAGGATAGGGATTCAGGAAAATTGTCTATAGATGATAGAAGAAATGCACTATCAGACGCAATTGCAGGGTGCCCTCCCGATTGTGATGACTTTGATGAAATATTTACTGAAGAAGAACAATCAAAAATCGATTCTACTGTTGAAAGTGTTGAGGAGTTAGCCCAATATACTATATCTTTCGGACCATATGCTGGTACAACTATAGGTCCTAGAGTAGCGAAAGCATATTGGACACTTAAAAAGGTTGGAAAATTAAAAAGTCCTTTTAAGAAAAAGGTTTCTCCTGATATATGTAGTTGTTATGCACTTTCTAGAAAATATTCTCCATGTACGAGCGGTAATAGAGCTCAATGTCGTAACGAAGTGAGTAGTAATTTTGAAGCTGATATTGCAAGATTAAGTGATGATGAACGAGAATTAGCTGAAGATTATTTTAATAGTTGTCACGATAAATACGCATTGAAAGGTTTATATAATATAGATAAAAGAGATAGTGCGGAAACTAAAAGAGGGTGTGATGAGTTTAAAAGTTTTTTAGGATCTATCTCAGTTGTTAAATCCGAACTAACTAGTATGTTATCACAATATTTTAGAATTAAACACCAAAAAGATTTATCTAAAAAAAGAAGTGGAAATGGTAGTGTTGCAGATAAACTTTCTTCATATAAAAAAATAACAATAAAATTTTTACAAAATACTGAACCTATTAATGATAGAACATTTGCGGATTGTACTAGTTATAAGGTAGATTTTGAAAGAAATGATGAAATTGAATTTGAGGTAATGTCTGCTAGCCCATTTAATGAAGGTAAAACTATATTATTAAAATTAGGTAGAGATTATTGTCTGCTGACTTTTAATACAGAAATTAGGGGTGTAGAACAAAATGGTAATGTTGTTTGGGTAGATGAGAATGATAGTATGAAACCAAAATGCGCTTCTAACAGGTGGCAAGGTAAAATAACAAATTTAGAGGTATAGAATATGAGTTTTGGAGAAGATGGTAATTGGTCTGAGGATGAGTACCAAAAAGAAGTAAAGGCGTTAAGGGAACTTAGATCAGAAGCAACTAATTGGTATAAGGATATTGATGGTGTTAGTAGGAAGGCTAGGAAAGAGCAAATAGCACAAATTAATGAGGAGATTGATAGATACAAAGAGTTATCTAAAGGTACAGGTAGACTAGCAGAACAAGCAAAAGTATTGTTGGATTTAAAAACCAAAGAACTAGCGGTAGCAAAACAACAAACTCAAGTATTAGGTAGGGTACAACAAGAAGCCAATGTTACGTACAGACAGTTCTTAAACTTTTTAACATCAACGGCAGCTCAATATAACTACGCACAACAAATCGCTAAAGAATATTTGTCAGTATCTAGAGATATTGGTGCGGGTGCAGGTGCTAGTGAAAGATTAACTCAAAATTATAAAGATTCATTAGAACAGGTAATGCAAATGGGTGGAAGTTTAGAAGATGTAACCAATATAATGAACACAATGGCTGAAGAATCTGGTAGAGCGAAAATTTTAGATTCTGAAGATGTTATAAATATTGAATCAATATCTAAAGGTTTGAATATGAGTGCCTCTGATGCTGCCTCAATGGCGGAAAAATTTGATCTTATGGGTGTTTCCACAGACTCTATGGGAAACCATTTAGCAAACGTATATAAAGAATCTCAAGCAATAGGTTTAAATGCGAATATGGTGGTAAAATCATTAAGTAAAAATATGAATTCAATTCAATCGTATTCTTTTGCTAATGGTGTAAAAGGTATGACTGAAATGGCTAAACAAGCAGTTAAAATGCGTTTAGATGTTTCAGATGTTTTACAAATGGCAGATAAATTTTATCAACCAGAAGCTGCAATTGAAGCGGCAGCGAACTTACAAATGTTAGGTGGTGACATTGCAAAGGCATTCGGTGATCCTTTTGAGACTATGTATATGGCTAGAAATAAACCAGAAGAACTAGCTAAAAAGGTTGGTGAGATGACTGAAAATATGATGCAATTCAATGAAGAAACGGGTGAATATGAAATGCCCGCTGAAGCTAGAATGCAACTTAAATCTGCAGGTGAACAATTAGGTATAAATACCGAAAAAATGGTAGAGATGGCTCGTCAAGCATCTAAAATTAAAGATGTAAAAATGAAATTTACTTCTATTGGGGATGATGATACTAAAGAAAATTTAGCATCTTTAGCGAAATATTCTGAAGAAAAAGGAGAATTTGTAATCAAACATGGGACTGAAGAACTTGGTTTAGATCAAATTAGTGATGGAATGGCGGAGGAAATTTTAAAGGCTAATGAAAATGAGGGAAAAGATGATAGTGAATTGTTTAAAAATATTGCGATTAATACTCAAACTATGTCGGAACAAATGGCTAGTCTTCAAAAGGCTAGTATGGCAACTGTCGCAACAAAAACAAATATGTATGAAGTTGCAGGTGCGGAAATAAAGGATAATCTTTTAGAACCTATGAAAAAAGGTATGGATGAAGCAGTTAAAAATTTTACAACTAGTTTCGACCCTAAAGCATTATTTAAAGAGGCTAAATGGGACACTACTTTTGGTAATGCAACTAAGGAAGTTAAAGAATTCACAAAAGCATTAAAAGAGGATTTAGCAAAATATATTAAATCAGAATCTGAATCCAATGAAGGTAGTACACAAGATGGAGGAGATGACTCTGAAGAAGATTTCTTAATGAGAGAAAACGGTTCTACTGTTTCTTTTTCTACAGAAGATGATATTATTGGAGCAAAAAGAGGTGGACCATTAGATAAATTAATGGATAAAGGGTTACCTAACAAAATGGCGGGGGGTACAACAAATTCTAAAATGGAATTTGGGAACTTAAATATTACAGGTAGAATAGAAATAGTTTCACCAGATGGTTCAACAAATA
>JAAHTH010001905.1_pt2 | contig 11291 bp, 11 predicted proteins | sample 6116091 | NCBI WGS metagenome assembly JAAHTH01 (sample SAMN13939990, study PRJNA603662) | sponge metagenome | isolation source: marine sponge | host: Mycale hentscheli | place: New Zealand | collected 2006
AATAAATAGGCTTTTTTCTTAGAATGAATAAATGTAAATTATAAAAGTTCTTCTAAAAGAATCTCTTCATCATTTTCCATTTTATTAAAAACATACCAGTTTCCATCTTCATCTAACAAATAAAACCAATCATTATCTTCTTCATCATCAGCAAAAAATTCAACTGTTGATGAATAGTCACGAACTTTAACAGGTGCTCCTTCTTCATATTCATCATCGTACGTATACTTCTTTGTTTCCTCTACATTAGGTTCAAGTTTATGAAAATCACCAATTCGAATTAATTCATCAATGTTTCCAAGATTATAATTTTCTAATAAAGTTTGTCCTGTGCTTTCTGGCTCACCGCATTCGTAGCAGTAGACAGAATGGACAACACCGTTCTTTTCATATCCAATCAAACTACCGACCGACATAACTACCTCTTTGAAAATAAATACAATTTTTCGTAATTTCCGTCTCGTGTTTTCTTTGCTTCTCGAGACCGCTTAATGCTACTCCACTCTATATATGAAACTTCTTCTTCTTGAAAAATTTTTGAAGCAACACCAGACATATCATCACAGAAGGTATCATTTTCATGATAGTTTGAAATCACAAAACCAAGTTTAGCTTTTGGTTTCATCAAATCATAACAAAGTCTTAGAGTTTCGTACCAATAAGATTCAAGCCAATCAGAGTAATCAGAATAATTAGAAAAAGACTGTTGATCTGAGTCGTAGATCTCAAGGTTATAGTATGGAGGTGAAAATAAAACTCCATCCATCGAAGCTCGATAGTGAGCAGGAAGATTTTCAAATAGGCTCTCAGAAGGGCAGCAATGAGCATCCACCGTCTTTTCGTGAGGAATAAGTGTATTTCTGTCATAAAGCTCATTCAATTTCTTTGCGTTGTTGACTACAGAAGGAATGACATCTGTTGTCAGCAGGTGTTTAAAGCTACTGTTATGAAAACCTATATGATAAGCATTCCAACCCATCACTGGAGCAAATAACATCTCACCTGAGAAATGATGTGTCAATATCGAATAATATGTATGGGGATTGAAGATTGATGCAGTGTTTGCGCCAAACATGAAAATCTCCCACATCTCTTCCACACTGTTTGATCGAATTGTCTTGTCAAAGAACGCAGGGCAAACCATTGAATTTCTTAGATGAAATCTTTCAAACAAGGCTTTCATCAAACCTGTTACATACTGTGAGTCTTGATGTGAATATTTTTTTGTGTTATAAAACTCTGTATAGTTTAGATACTTAGGCAATCGACTTGCCCAATTGTATTTTGAACCATTGAAGACATTATTCTCGTATGAAGTGTCTCTCGGCAAATACAAATAATCTGCCATTGGTCTTCTCAGTTTGACATACTTGTCATACCAAACATCAAAACTGGTTTCGGCTTCAATCACCAGAAATTTGTACAAGAGTTTGCAAAACTCATCAAATCGTTCAAGTCTTTGGTCATTCAGCTTTTCGAAGTAGGGCTTTAACTTTTGTCGAACCTTGAAACTTCCACTTTTATCGTGTAGGTCTAAGACTGCAATTTCATCACAGAATTGCTCATATGTGCAGTCACGAAAATTTATAAGTTGTTTCATAGATTAATAATCAAGCTTTTTGTTTCTCTTGCGGTCACGCTTTGAGTATTTTTGATTTCGGTCACTCTTCTCCGCAAAACGGCTGCGGAGCAACAAAGCCCTCTCGGCTCCCAATCTTGCTTTTTTCATCTCAGTCTCCTGTGTGTGTTTTTGATTTTAATAGAGCAACAAGAGAACGCCATAATGTATGGTTTCTTTTTAAAGAATCTTTTTTTTCATGTTCTAAGTCCACTAAATTCACTCGTTGAAAATATGGTAACTTTTTGTCACAATCGGCAATATATTCTGCATAAAGAAGTATTCGGGTTTTAAGTTCTATAAATCTTTTCACAGATTCTATGCATTGTCTTTTTTTATCTAACGATTCAATATGTTCAATGATTTGCTCACCAAGATTAATAATATCTTTTACTGTTACGGTCTCTTTAAAAATTTCAAAAGATTTTCCCTTTGGAGGATATAATGGAGTAACTTCACTTAATCTTGCAAAAGTTTTGTACTGTCCTTTTTTCATTTTTATAATTTCGTTTGCACGATAATTAAGATGATTCTTTAACTCTTCTTTTTTCTCCTCTTCTTCTTTTTCTCTCTGTAGTTGTTCTGCTCGAGCGATTTCGGCTTCTTTTTTTCTTTTTGCTAAAATAGCAGGAGCTTTTTTTCTTGCTTCTTCTATTTTCCATTGATTTATACCAATCTCTTCAGCTTCGAAGTCACTTATTGTTCTTGTATATGATAGACTATTCATGATATTCCTGATTGAAATTGATGTCTCTGACTCAATGATCAGATCATAGCAGATTGGTAGGAAATGTCAAGTCTTTTTTTAAAAAAATATTGAGCCTGGAGCGGAGCGGAGGGCGAGATAGCGGCAGCGTAGCTGACGCTAATGTAGTATTCTTAAGGAGATTCGCCTACTTATTTGTGTCAGCTACGCTGCCACAACTTCACACTCGGCTTCGCCTCGTGCTCAGTATCGTCATTTTTTGATGAAAAGGAAGTTAGTTAGTGATGCTAGTCTAGTTAAATATTAACACGTTTGCTTCACTACATGATGCCCATTCTCTTTAACTCTTTCTCTGTCCACACACGAAAGAGAATGTTTTGTTTCTTGCAGAATTCTTCAGATGCTTTCCATTTCAATTGATTGATGACGTAGGTGATTGAAGCAGAGTTATAATTTCTCTGTCTTCTGGTAGGAGGCAATGTTTCACGAAATGGTTTGATCTCTACAATGTAGGTTTCTTTCTTTTTGTTAAGAAAGATGAAGTCAGGAAAATACCGATGAATCTTTTTATCAATTGACATGTAAGGTATCACTAGACCTTCACTGTTCCACCATTCAATGTTTCTTGAAGTATCAAAGAATTCCATGACCTTACGTTCCCAACTGCTTCTATAAATAACAGATGCAGTATTACCTTTATATTTTTCTGGATTTTTAGGTTTATAATAACCTTGACGAAACTTTTTTTGAGCCATAGATTTGACAGATAAAATTTATATAACTAAAAACAATTATTCAGGTGGGCCTTCAGGTTCTTCAAATGAACCTTTTTTATATTATCCAACTGATTTGAATTTCTTTCCTAATGTATTTCTCAAACTTGAATTTTTTGACCGTGTAAAAGTAAGTGCTATACCGATTACAACTATTTATTTACCATTACCTGAGACAGATTCATTCATTGCAAAAGATTTACTTATGCAATATGGTTTTGATGAATTAGGTATACCAGGAGAATTTGCGAAAAGAAATAGCACAGAAATACTCGATTCAATAGCAGGTGATTTTAGTAAGGATGTAGCTAATGAATCTACTGGCTCAGAGACACAAGAAAGACTTGACAAAATTCTCGGCCTGATTACAACTTATACTGAAAGATTTTTATTAAAAGCAGATAGACCAACAGGAGTCAGGAGAATTGCGTCACAAGGTCTTGGTTATAGTTATGCGCCACATAAAACTCAGATGTTCAAGGACATGAACTTTGCTAAAGAAAAAACTTTAGAATTTAACTTTACACCAAAGAACATCAAAGACGCAAGAATGATTGAAAAGATTTCAAAGAAAATAGTCATGGCGTCTTTACCGGAACTTCAAAACGAATTCATTAAAAATAATGTTGTGAATTTCGCAAAAAAATTAAATGTTACTGAAGTATTAGAAGAAATTCCATTTGCTGAAAATGCTCCAATAGGCAATCAAGGACTGTTATCACCAAGACCCTACTTAATTGATAAAGGTGCGCCATTAGTTGACGTAATTTCAAAATATTTATCAGATAAAACTGACGGAGCTATTCCTGAATTTTCTTCTACAGATGTTTTAGATGCACTATCAAATTCGAATCCTCAACAATATTTTTCACAGGCATTTAGTTTGCCTTATGCAGTTCGTTTGAAAATTATGAAAAAGGATAATTTTGGTCAAAATGTTGAAAGTGCCAGAGAAGCAAAAGAACTTTTTGTTTTCCCAAAAACATTTCTAATTTCTGACTACGTAGTTGATACGGTTCAACAAAAAAATCAAAATGAAGCAAAGGTTTTTATTGAATATATAAATGAATTTGGTGAAACAGAATATTATAATCAATCACATTATATTTCTTTGACCTTAGTTGAAGAGCAAGTTCAAACTTCTGAAGATCAAGTTGATTATTCGGATAATATAATAAAAAATAATTTAAATTAAAAAAAATGGCAGATAAGTACATTAACGCAGAATCAGGCAGACTATCAAGTTCAGTAGGAGGAATCGAAGCGATTTCATTGCTCCCTGAAAAGTATGAACAAGAAGAAGAGTTTAAACAAAACTATCTTACTTTTTCTTTTTATGAGCATAAAGAGGAAGTAAAAAGATATATTGACTCGAGAAGAAGAAAAAGTACTGGATTTCAAGAGAAATATCTTTGTGAAATTAAATTACCTCTCATGTCAGATTATTTAAGCACCTACATAAACCAACATATTAACAATGCTGTTAGTGAGTTAGATTTTGTTCCTAATTTATTATATGATTCAATTCAACAATATGATGGTGACGTAGATAGTCTGACGAATACAATGAAAGAAGGAGCACAGTGGGCAAAAGAAGTCGGGAGTTTAGCAGGAGAAATAGATATTTTAGGTGCTGCTTCAAAATCTTGGGAGTTCTTGGCTGGAGGTTGGGGTGATACAATAAAGTCAATGTTAAAAGATGGTAGAATACCAAACCCTCTTATTGATCATTTGGTTGCAGAAGGGGCAAGTCGAGAAAAAATTGATAAAGCATTACACCATGAAATGGGAGGTATAGCTTTTGCTGCTCTGATGACAGGTATAATTAAAGGAGGTCAAGAAAAAAAAGGAAAACCAGAAGGAACAGTAATGTCAGGAATTAAATATAGCACTGGTGTAGCTTATAATCCACATCGTCGATATCTTTATCAATTAGAAAATATAACGGCGAGAGCATTTAACTTTAACTTCGTGTTTATTCCTAAAAATGAAGAAGAAGTTCGTAATATAAGAAGAGCAGAATATCTATTTCAAAAATATTCGACACCAGAAAAATGGACAGGCGAAGGATATTTTGGTGAACATGTAAATGTAAAATATATGAATCATTTTAAGTGGCCTAAAAAAGTGAAAATTAAGATATTTGTTAACGGAAAAGAATTCAAAAAATTTCAATATCTTCCATCAGTGATAACAGAGGTCAATGTTAATGTGGATCAGGTGGCGAATAAATCTGACCGCACTTTTATTGAAAATAAAAAAGGAACAATCTTTCCTTCAAAGATTTATTTTCGGATTGTAACTGAAGAAACAAAAATCTTTACTCGAAATGATATGGATCAAGTAACCAATTTAAACTAAAAAGTATAAATGTTTTATTTTCGCACATTTCCTAAAAGATTACAAAAAGTTGATTCAACTCAAATTGAACTGATTGACATTACAATTCGTTCAAAAGTTTTGAGCTATGTAAAAGAAGAAGCAAAAAAAGAAAACAATCAAGGCGCAGTTAAACTCTATCTAAATGATCGATATAAAAGACCTGAACAAATTTCATTTGAGCTTTATTCAACTTACGATTATACATGGACTATTTTAGTTCTCAATGAAATTTATAATATTCATACAGATTGGGTTATGCCTGAAGAAGTTTTAGAAAAAAGAATTCGTAGAGAGTATGGCACTTTTGACAACGCTCAACAAACATTTGTTGATTTCTATGATGAATATGGATATGAAGTGAGTTCAAGCGATCCAAGTGTCAAAAGTCGTGTTTCTGCATTTGAAAAGATTTTTTTGAAAAATGAAGAAAAAAAGGATGTGAAAGTTTTTGATCCTTCAATCATATCAAAAATACAGGCAGATTTTGAAAGAGATATGCTATGAGAACAATTGATATAGGAGAAAAGAGAACCGTTTCATACGAATTTCCTGGTGATTATGAGTTGATTCGAATGAATCTAATCAGTGCTCCTATTCTCACAAACTCAAATAAATTTTATAATAAAACATATTCTTTACAATTTGTCTACTCAAACTTTAGCATCTATGAAGACCTTTATTCAAATTGTTTAAGTGGTTATGTTTCAATTCTTGATGCTAACTCAATACTTACAGAATTTCCAATCATTGGTGATGAACTACTTGAAATCATGTTTCGCTCATCAAATACAGAAGTTTCAATTCATGCTATTTTTCGTGTGATTGGAATCTCAGAAATTGAATCGATCAATGATTTAACAAAAACTTATACTTTACTTTTTACTTCTCCCGTTTCAATCAAAAGTGAAAAACAAAAAATCTCAAAATCATTTGCAGGAATAAATCACAAAACACATTACATTGTTGAAAACATTTGTGAAGATTATCTTGATTTGATTAACGAAAAGTATGTAGCAATAAAAGAGATTGGTGATTATAAAATTAAAGATAAAACAATTAGTCGAAGTTACTATCGTGTTGAATCAGAATCTGGTCACTCAGAAAAATATGTTTCTCCTTATAAGTCACCTTTTCATATTATCAATACACTTTGTCGAAGAAGTGTTAACGGAAGTGGCTCAATGTATTACTTTTTTGAAGACCTGAACTGTTTTCGTTTTATGAATATTGAAGAAAATTCAAGAATCAAAAAAAGAAAAAATCCTCAAAGGAAGCTAATTTACCTACCACAAAATGCTGCCGAAAAAAATCTTGAAAATTTAGCAATGTATTGGAATGTAGTTGAATCTTATTCAATCAAAAAACGATTTGATGTATTTGAAAATATGTCAAGAGGAATGTATTCTTCTGAAGTGACCTTTCTTGATATTGAAAAAAGAAAAGTAATCAATAAACAATATTTTTATCAACAAGACGGCGCAAAATATAATCATATGTCAGATGGTTACTTGTTGACATCAAAATATAGTGACCTAATGCATAATGAAAATACAGAATCACCAGCAACTGTTCAATCAACCGTTGCTTTTCATACTGGAGATCGACAGTCACAAGATTATACTTTACACATACAAGAGTTCTTTCAAAGAAGAATGAGTATGGAAGCACAAATGAATGGTATTATTCTTGAAGTGCAAATACCAGGTGATAGCACAGGTGAAATTTCAATAGGAGAGTTTGTTGAATTTTCTTTACTCGCAACAAGTCCAACCGATGATAATGAAATCATTGATGATCCTTATCTAAGTGGTAGATATATGGTGACAAGAATTCATCATCATATAGCTAAAGGTGATAATCGCTATTCAATGATTCTTGAATTGATTTCAGATACAGTCTTTCAAGAATATGATTTTAGTCCTGAGAAAGAAGTATCAGACCTTGAATCTGTTTCAATTCAAGCAGAAGAAAAGGATGTTGAACTCACTGAGGATCAAGAAGAAGTTTCAACTTCACCTCTTTCCGAAATTGTGAATGACGCAATGAACTTTCCGGCAAGAAAAAGAGCATTGTCAAAACTTGCTCAAGTAATTACAGAAAAGGATAAACAAAATGTTTGACCCACAACAATTTGAATTTGGAAAGAACTTCACCTGGTTTGTTGGTGTTGTTGAACAAAGAATTGATCCAAACTTTCTTGGTCGTGTTCAAGTGAGATGCTTTGGTTTTCATAGCGAGAACCGTGAAGAACTTCCTACAGAAGATCTACCTTGGGCAATGGTCATGCAATCTGTTACATCCGCGGCACAAACAGAAGTTGGTCAAAGGCCTACAGGTCTTGTTGAAGGTTCATGGGTTGTCGGCTTTTTCTTAGATGATGATGAAGCACAACAACCTTTGGTCTTAGGTTCTCTTGGTGGCTATGCTTCAAAGCCAGATGACCTTGATATCACAGAATCAACTGAGTGGGCAAAGACAGGGTTTAAAGATGTTCGTGAACCACTGAATCTAACTAACGCAATGGACCGAGCAAGAAAAGCCTATCCTTTTCCACCCATTCAAGTTCGCAAAAGAAAAGGGACAGAACTGGGAGCAGACATTGTTGAAGACCGATTCATTGATCGATATCCAAGAGTTGAAGAACAAGGCAACACAACAACAATGAGATTAGCCAGAGGTGCCGAAGATAAAAGAAATTACTACGATAAAGAAACCTCACTTAACACGTCATTAGGAAAAGAAAGAGAACTTTTCAAAGAACCTTTGTCGTCAAAGAAACTCAATGAAAACAAAAACATTGCCACTGCTCAACCTCATTTCTCTTACGATCAACCAACCACACCTTATCGTGCAGTCTATCCATTCAATCACGTAACACAAACAGAATCCGGACATGTGATTGAACACGATGACACACCAAGTGCTGAACGTCTTCATGAATATCACCGCTCAGGAACATTCCGTGAGATTCATCCTTCTGGTAAAAGTGTCACACAAACAATGAATGAGAAGTATGACCTAACAGAATCAAATAGTTATGAGTATGTCAAAGGCTCAAAGTATGAAACATATAAGAGAGGCTATTTTCAATTAATCAATGATGCTGAAGTTGGTGGTGCTGATGCCAGAATTGAAGTTGCTGGTTCTTCAAACTATCTGTTAACAGTGAACAATGGTAACTACAAGTGTCTTGTGCCTGGTGGTGATGCCGAACTTGCCGCAAAAGAACGAATCAGCATGCATTCAAGTGAGATTGTTCAGACGGCTCATCTGTTAACTCTTAACATTGGAAATCTTAAAACAAATATTTCCAATGACTTGACGCTTTCATCAACAGGAATGATTCAGACTCAAACAGGTAGCCACCATTCAACAACAAAAGGAAACTATAGCATTGACAGTGGTGACAACTTTCAAGTGAGGTCACAACACTCAGTTTCAATTCATGCTGAAAACAGCATCATGAATCCATTGTTCTATGTTCCTGTTCCAACAGCAATGGAACTAACAGCAAGATTAGGTAACATTGTAATCAATGCTCAAGATGGTGATACAAAAATAGCAGCAAGACCTGTCAAAGGCTTTCTTGATATGGCATCTGTTACAGTGACTTCTGCTCTACCTACGTCAATCACCTCTATCTTTCAACCACAACCATCACCAGAGATTGAAACTCAATTTAGTCATCCTGGAAGTATTGTTGCTCAAACAAAGACAGGTTACATCTATTTGCTTTCAATGTTGGGCAATATTGTGCTTGAAACTCAGACAGTAAATAGTATTAAGCTGAGAGCAACTCCTTTGGGTTCAGTTGAAGTAACCGGTGGACAAATCAACGTTACTTCAACAATGAGAGATGTGGGTATCACGTCAACAATGGATACAGTCGTTAATGCGGGATTTGGTTTCTATTCAACTTCCGGTCTTGCAACTGAAGTCAAATCATTTGGACAGGTTTATGTCAAAGCTGGAATCAATACGGAGATTGAAGCAAAGAACAATGCGTCCGTTTCGGCCGGCGTTGCTGTTCGTCTCGGAAGTAAAGTGGCTCATGAGCCGGCAATCTAAGGACAACGATTTCTCAAAGCATTTCTTCGTCATGTTCATCTAACGCCAATGGGACCAACGAGTCCTGTTTTTCAAGGTGATGGAATTGTCTTTGAAATGCAGAACGCATTTTGTAAAAAAACTTTTGTATTTTAATGAAAAAACATGCCTTTATTAGTAGAACCACTCATCGCATCTTTTAACTTGACCATGAGCAAATATCCACCCTCCTCCGAAGTGTTTGGTAGTGAAATAGGTTCAGCGTTGGAAAACTATGTGAGACCCATTCTAAATATGACAGGTGGTAACTTTCTTGGCTGGATCAGTCCGATTACTTCCATTGTTTCCGTCTCAAGAATACCAAGACCCGATTCAAGCATTTATGGTATGCAATTAGGTAAAATCATTGAAACATCTTTTCGTACAATTCAAACAAGAAATCAATTAGGACCTGTTCAAATACCAGAAGGAATGTTGCCTGCTCAGTTCATCAATTTTTTCCGTGTGATGAATCCTACAGGTAGCATCTTAGCAGGACAAATGGGAAAAGCAATCGATGCTTTTGCAAGAATGTGTATCATCACTTCTGTTGATGTAACTTCTGGTGGTTCACCAGTAATCGGACCAATACAATGATTAGGAGAGTATGACAATTACAGCAGTAACAAAATATGATGGAAGTAATTACTGGACTGAAGACTATGATGTGCATGGTGTTCACACCGGGGATAATCTACACTAACAGCAAATTCTCTTAAATAGTTCTAAATCATAAACTATTATTCCTAACTTAATCAGAACGGCAACACTTACAGAAACACAAGGAACTGATACAGCAGAATATACAATTGCGAAAGGTGCTGAAGTTCCTGGTGATGCTCAACATCATCCAAGCACATTTCAACAAGATGTGAACAGTTGGTCTGTAAGAGGTTTAGTTTTTCAAGTTCCGGGAACAACTGCTACACATTTTGTTGCTGTTCATTCAAATGGTAAACTTGTCAAAACAGAACCAACAAACTCACTTGCTGAAGCTGAAGCAATAACTGAACTTACAGATTCTGATGGTATTGTTTACAGAAAAGGAGAATTCAAAAGTGCACATTTTATATTCGCAAATGACATATATTATGAACTTGAAGGTGCTGGTGGAATAAAAGAAAAAAGATGTCAAAACACCTTGGAAGGAACAACAACTTCAAGTCTAACTCCTGCACCACCATCACCACCACCAGTAACAAGTGCAGAAGATAACGCTACAGCAATCATCAAGAATCAAGCACTCTCAATTCGTATTTCAAAATCACCAACAGTCATTCAAAGTCTTCGAGCTGATATCATTAAAAACGCAATTCAATTCGCAAGAGAACTGAAAGCTCATCGTTTTCATGAACTTGGTGAAATCATTCGTGTTTGTACAGCACTTGGTGTTAAGCGAGCCTTTCTTCGAGGATTACCACACGATGTTCTTTCAGAACAAGCAATTGATCAATTCATCTACCGTTTTGACCTTTCAGGCGCACCGCCATTTGTTGATAATCAAACACAAACAATCATACCTGGCAAGATTTATTTCAAGCCAACTACAAAGATGATGATGTTCTATTGTATGTCAAATGACTATCAATCATTCTTATCACTTACAAATGATGTCGCTGATTTTGTTGTTGAAGGTTCTTTGAATAAAAATAAAATTCAAACTGAATTTGATGACCAGCAAGAGCTACCTGGCTTTGGGGGGGAAGACAAGGAAGGAGGGGGGCAA
>JAAHTH010000629.1_pt3 | contig 11288 bp, 10 predicted proteins | sample 6116091 | NCBI WGS metagenome assembly JAAHTH01 (sample SAMN13939990, study PRJNA603662) | sponge metagenome | isolation source: marine sponge | host: Mycale hentscheli | place: New Zealand | collected 2006
CACAGAAAGGCCGGCTATGACATTCTCTACACTCCGCATCTGGCGCGGCTTGACTTCCCTGATGCGAGTGCATCAAGGAGCGAATGAAGGCCAGACGCTGAATCGCCCCACAGGAAGGTGAACATGATCGTTAAGTGCCGCTTCAAGAAAACGACGGAGATCAATCAGCAAAGTGCTCTGACAAGCCTATTGATTGCCTTAGAGGCTCAAGGCCATCAGGCAATACATATATCAGTAATTCATCAAGTTTCAGGCCTTTTTCAGACCTTCCTTTTGAGCCGTCCCCGCAAAGAGCCAACCAAAATTTAAACGATAAATCCTTACTAGAACCATTACATTTACAGCTAAATTGACCCCGCCAAGATAAGATACAGAAACTGAAACATCTGCATTATTGCAATGAAACTGAAATTGCACGAACGACTTCAGAGCCTGAAAATGGTGGCCGGCTTGGCCACATTTCTCAAAGACCCAAGCTCACTTGACAGCATCTTTGCAGTATCGAACAGCGTCAAAGATGGTCCGCTAGGTGAACAAACCGTGCGACACCTGCTCTCAAATAGTCAGTTCAAAGCCCTCGTCGACGAAGGCTGGAGACCGGCTCGGATTGATCTACAAAAATTGCAAACCCTGCCTGAAGGCAGCCTCGGACGTTGCTATGCCGATCAGCTGATCAGCCAGGGCATCACTCCCGACACCCTGATTGATCCCTCGCCAGTGACCAACGCAAACGAATTCGTGATTCACCGGCTCAAAGAGACCCACGACATTGTTCATGTACTCACAGGATTTGGGGTTGATGGCATCAGCGAAATAGGCCTTCAGGGCTTCAACCTGGCTCAGAACCGCTCTCCTCTTGCGGTGATGCTGATTTTCGGATCCATGCTTAGCAGCCTGCAAAATGATGATCCACTTGAGCCGCTTCTGCGCGCACTCGCCCATGGTTTCCAGATGGGACTTGATGCTGAGCTCGTTGTGGGCCGAAAACTAGAAGAAGGCTGGGAACGGCCCCTACAAGAGTGGCGCAAGGAACTCAAACTGCCCCTCAGGCCAGAACATTGAAAGGCCTCAACAAGCGCACCTAGCAGGGCCTCGAGGACTTGCTCTATTCGTTCAAAAACAAGACGTCTCTCACCAACGGGGGAAAGCAATGAGATCCCGCTGACGACAAACAGCACCTTGAACGATTCTCAAGAGAGAGCCTCAGAAAATCATCCCAAATGTTGTTTTAAGTCCGCACTAGCCGCCTCTAAGGCTCCATCGAGGGCACCACCATTACGGCCACCCGCCTGAGCCAGATTCGGGCGGCCACCTCCGCCACCACCGCAAAGCTTGGCAATCGAGCCAATGAACTTGCCCGCCTGCTGACCACTAGCGATGACGGCTTTACCAAAAGCCGCCACCAAAATCACTTTCCCTTGGTCACTCGGGTCAGGCAAACCTCCCAGCACAACAGCCGAGGCATCGCCCAACTGGTCGAGCAATCCCAAAGCGGCGCCTTGCAATCCATCACCATCCACACCATCAAGGCGAGCCACCAACAGCTGATAATCACCAACCGCTACAGCTTGGGTAGCCATGGCCGCCGACTTGGCGACAGCTAATTCAGCCCGGGCCGCAGTCAACGCCTTTTGGCTGCTCTTCAGCTCCTCCTGCAATGCCGACACGCGCTCAACGATCTCGCCGGGTTGTGCCTTAAAGCGATCACCAAGCTGCTTCACCACGGCCTCACGCTCATTGAGATAGGCCAGCACAGAAGCACCCGCCACCGCTTCAATTCTGCGGATCCCAGCCGCAACACCACTCTCGCTCACGATCTTGAACAAACCAATCTCAGCCGTGTTGCTCACATGCGTGCCACCACAAAGCTCCATCGACACGCCGGGAACATCAACCACGCGAACCACATCGGCATACTTCTCGCCAAACATCGCCACGGCACCAGCCGCCTTCGCTTCATCAATGGCCATCTCATTGACTTCAAGACCGTGCGCATCGCTGATCCAGCCATTGATCAAGATCTCGATCTGCTCAAGTTCGCCAGGTTTCACGGCCCTTGAGCAGTGGAAATCAAAACGCAGTCGCTCAAAATCAACGAGCGATCCGGCCTGCCCTATTCCCGGATCCACCACCTGCTTTAAGGCTGCTTGCAGCAGATGTGTCGCCGTGTGATTCGCCTGGGCACGACGACGGCAGGCGCGATCCACTTGACCATGCACCAGATCACCAACCTCGAGGCGGCCACGCTGAACCCTGCCGCTGTGGACGAACACCCCACGGTTACGGCTAACGCCCTCAATCACGACAATCAAGCCGTTGCCATCCCGGCCATCACTCACCAAAAGGCCGCGATCACCCACCTGACCACCTCCCTCTCCATAAAAAGGGGTGCGGTCCAACACCACCTGCACCGCATCACCATCCGAGGCGGATGTAGCAGCTTCGCCATTAACCAATAAGGCCTGCACGCTGCTGTTGGTCGGCGTTAGCAGTTCATATCCCTCAAATGCTGTGGCATTGAGATCAGCCGCCACTTGATCGATCGCATCCTGGAGCGTGAGATCGATACTGACCGCCGCGGCCTTCGCCCGCTGACGCTGTTGCTCCATCGCCTGCTCGAATCCAGCCAGATCAACATCGAGGCCTTGCTCTTCGGCAATTTCCTGGGTGAGCTCCAGAGGGAAGCCATAGGTGTCGTAGAGCTCAAACGCTTGGGCACCACTGATCTGTTTGGGCTTGCTCTCCAGAACATCTGCCAACAACTTCTCCCCACGCTCCAGGGTTTCCAAAAAGCGCGACTCCTCCCTCTGAAGCTCGGCCAAGATCACCTCCTGGCGCTCAAGCACCGAGGGGTGGGCGTCCTGGAGAAGGGCGATCGAAGCTTCTCCCATCGTGACAAGAAAAGGCTTGTGAATGCCCAGCAAACGGCCGTGCCGCACCACCCGGCGCAAGAGACGGCGCAGGATGTAGCCGCGGCCCAGGTTGCTCGCCGTAACGCCATCACAAATCAGCTGCGTGATCGCCCGGCTGTGATCGCCGATCACCTTGAGCGACGTTTTGCCCTTCTCGTCGAGCTGGTGGTAGTCGACCCCCGCCAGATCGGCCGCAGCCTGGATCAACGGAAAGATCAGATCGGTTTCGTAGTTATTGGGCACCTTCTGCAGAATCTGAGCCATCCGCTCCAGGCCCAGACCGGTGTCGATGTTCCTGTTCGCAAGCGGCGTGAGGGTGCCCTCAGCGTCGCGGTTGTATTGCATGAACACCAAGTTGTAGAACTCGATGAAGCGGTCGTCGTCCTCGAGATCGATTCCTTCGTCACCAAGTTCGGGCTTGAAGTCGTAGTAAATCTCCGAACAAGGGCCACAGGGCCCGGTCGGGCCAGAGGCCCAAAAGTTGTCGGCTTCATCCATGCGGATGATCCGCTTGGGGTTCACCCCCACCACATCGCGCCAAATCTGTTCCGCCTCATCGTCTTCACGGAAGACACTCACCACCAAATGCTTCGGATCGATACCAAAGACATCCGTACTCAGCTCCCAGGCCCACTCAATCGCCTGCTGCTTGAAGTAATCGCCAAACGAAAAGTTGCCGAGCATCTCAAAAAACGTGTGATGCCGCGCCGTACGGCCCACGTTCTCGATGTCGTTGGTGCGAATGCACTTTTGGCTACTGGTGGCTCGCGGAGCTGGTCGCTTCTGCTGCCCAAGGAAGACCGGCTTAAACGGCAACATCCCCGCAATGGTGAGCAACACCGTTGGATCCTCAGGAATCAAGGAGGCACTTGCCATCACCTTGTGGCCCCGCGCCTCGTAGAAGCTCAGGAATGCCGCCCGAATCTCAGCACCAGTGCGGGGGGTGGCAGCAGCGGATCGCGACGAACGTGCAACAGCCATGGCGGATTCCGCGTAAACAGCAGATAGAACGGTCATGATCGCCCCTGAGCCGCCGCGCCCCGTCGTCGCACCGTCTCCTTCCACCGACAGCCGCGATCGACTGCGCCGCCTCTCCCTGGGCTGGGCCTGCCTTGCTGGGCTAACGGCCGGGCTTTTTAGCCTTCCATTTGGACTTGAAATGGCCGTGCGATCCGGTGGCTGCGGATTGTTTTATGGCCTTCTGGCCTTCCACCTAGAACGCGTTGACTCCAACGACTCCCACTTACGGGCCGGGCTCGTTGGAGCGGTCTGTGGGTTACGAAGCCTGGGAATGTCGTTACCTTCCCCCTTGGCAGGGGCCGATGCCCTGGCAATATTGGTATTGGATCTCCTCATTGGGTGGTTGCCGTTGGTCGGCAGCGCACTCGTGCTTTACGGAACCCAACGCATGTTTTCTGCGTCGCGGCCATGAGCCTGCTGCACGCCACCTGGCTTCCGGCCATTCGTACTCCTAGCAGCTCTGGACGAGCTGCCCTTTTGGTGTGGGCTGACACCTGGCGCGTTGCCGAGCCTGCTGGCCCAACGACGACCCCTGCGCTTCATCCCTTCACCCTCAGCCCAGACGATCTCCGTGCCTTGCTGACGGAACGGGATCTCTTGCCCGACGGCATCATTGATGCCACGGCATGCCTCACCCTGCCGAGCCGCAGCGTGAAGCCCCGAAAGAAGCGCGGAACAGAGACCAGCAGCACTGAAGAACCGGGCTGGACAGGCCTCCCCTTGCAAGCTGGAGAACCCATCCCCAAACAAACAGAGTGGTGGCCTTGGCAGGTGCAGGGCCTGGCGATTGAGCCGATGGCCGCCACCGCCTGGCTCTCCAGTCTTCCTCTTTCCGGACGACATCCGGATCTGGCTGATGAGTTGCGCTGGTGGAGTCACATGCAGCGTTGGTCCCTCAGCCTCGTCGCCCGCAGCCGCTGGCTGCCGCAGGTGGAGCTGAGCAAGGGCGAGGGCTATCCCCATCGCGCCCGCTGGGTGCCACTCCTGAACCGGGAAGAGGACCGGCGCCGTCTTGAGGACCTGGCCTCAGGACTCCCTCTCGTTGCCACCTGTGCCTTGCCTTGGCGAGAACCAACCGGCAAACGCAGCAACCGAATCACCAGGCTCAGACCAGAAGCCATGCGCGCCGCAAATCCAGTGGCTTGCTGCCGGCCGCGCAGCGGACGACTCCGGGTTGCCACGCTGTTGGCCGACCTGATGGACGCGCAACTGCGCAAGGGCTTCACCCCTGACCATGACGGATTGGATCCCCTGCTCCGCGCCTGGGAGGAGGCCTTGAGCTCAGAGACGGGGGTGATTCAACTCAATGATGAGGAGACCGAACGCTTAGCCACCGCCAGCAATCATTGGCGTGAAGGGGTGGCTGGAAATGTGGCAGCAGCCCGTGCCTGCTTGGAACTAGCAACACCAGCGGACGATGAGGAGCTCTGGCCACTGCGCTTCTTTCTGCAAGCGGAAGCTGACCCAACCCTCAAGCTGCCCGCGGGGGCGGCCTGGGCGGCAGGCCCCAGCGGTCTCCAGCTTGGGGAAGTCAAGGTGGATCACCCCAGCGAAGTCTTGCTCGAGGGCATGGGCCGAGCGCTGACCGTGTTCCAACCGATTGAGCGCGGATTGGATAGCGCCACACCAGAGAGCATGCAGCTCACACCCGCTGAAGCGTTTGTTTTGGTGCGCACAGCAGCCAGGCAACTGCGGGATGTGGGTGTTGGCGTTGACCTACCACCAAGCCTCTCTGGAGGGTTGGCCAGCCGGCTTGGCCTCGCCATCCAGGCAGAGCTCTCGGAGCGCTCGCGAGGCTTCACGCTCGGTGAAAATCTCGACTGGAGTTGGGAGCTGATGATCGGCGGGGTGACGCTGACCTTGCGCGAGCTTGAGCGACTGGCGGGAAAGCGCAGCCCTCTGGTGCGTCACAAAGGGGCTTGGATCGAACTACGCCCCAATGACCTCAAAAATGCTGAGCGCTTCTGCGCCGCCAATCCAGACCTAAGCCTCGACGACGCGCTTCGGCTCACGGCCACCGAAGGCGACACGATGATGCGCCTGCCGGTGCATCAATTTGATGCCGGTCCGCGGCTACAAGCCGTGCTGGAGCAATACCACCAGCAGAAGGCACCAGACCCCCTCCCCGCCCCCGAAGGATTTTCAGGTCAACTCAGGCCCTACCAAGAGCGAGGGCTCGGCTGGCTTGCCTTCCTGCATCGTTTCGACCAAGGCGCCTGCTTGGCCGATGACATGGGCCTCGGCAAAACCATCCAACTGCTGGCCTTTCTGCAACACCTCAAGGCAGAAAACGAACTCAAGCGATCGGTGCTTTTGATTGCACCCACATCCGTGCTCACCAACTGGAAGCGGGAGGCAACAGCGTTCACACCCGAGCTCAAGGTGCATGAGCACTACGGTCCAAAACGCCCCAGCACCCCAGCAGCCCTGAAGAAGGCGCTGAAGGATGTGGATCTCGTGCTCACCAGCTACGGCCTGTTGCAACGCGACAGCGAACTGCTGGAAAGCCACGATTGGCAGGGTCTCGTCATCGATGAAGCGCAGGCGATTAAGAACCCTTCCGCGAAGCAAAGCCAAGCCGCCCGTGACCTGGCCCGTCCGAAAAAGAACAGCCGTTTTCGGATCGCTCTCACCGGTACACCTGTCGAAAACCGGGTCAGTGAGCTCTGGGCCCTGATGGACTTTCTCAACCCACGGGTGCTGGGAGAAGAGGAATTCTTCCGACATCGCTACCGCATGCCGATTGAGCGTTATGGAGACCTGTCATCGCTCCGCGACCTCAAAGCCCGGGTGGGACCGTTCATCCTCAGACGCCTGAAAACCGACAAAGCGATCATCTCGGATCTGCCCGAGAAGGTGGAATTGAGCGAATGGGTGGGTCTGAGCAAAGAGCAGAAGTCGCTGTATGCGAAAACCGTTGAAGACACCTTGGATGCCATTGCCCGCGCCCCTCGCGGCAAACGTCATGGTCAGGTGTTGGGGCTGCTCACCAAGCTCAAGCAGATCTGCAACCACCCGGCGCTTGCCCTCAAGGAACAGGGCGCCAGCGAGGATTTCCTCAAGCGGTCGGTGAAGCTCCAGCGCCTCGAAGAAATTCTTGACGAGGTGGTTGAAGCAGGGGATCGAGCCTTGCTGTTTACCCAGTTCGCGGAATGGGGCAAGTTGCTCCAGGATTATTTGCAGCGACGCTGGCGCAGTGAAGTGCCCTTCCTCAGCGGCAGCACCAGCAAAACGGAACGGCAAGCCATGGTGGATCGCTTCCAGGAGGATCCGCGTGGGCCGCAGCTTTTCCTGCTGTCACTCAAAGCTGGGGGCGTCGGCCTCAACCTCACGCGCGCCAGCCACGTCTTTCACATCGACCGCTGGTGGAACCCCGCCGTTGAAAATCAAGCCACAGACCGTGCGTATCGCATCGGACAAACGAACCGGGTGATGGTGCATAAGTTCATTACCAGCGGCTCCGTCGAAGAGAAAATTGACCGAATGATCCGCGAGAAATCAAGGCTGGCTGAAGACATCATTGGCTCCGGCGAAGACTGGCTTGGAGGCCTTGAGATGGGACAGCTCAAAGAGCTCGTGAGCCTGGAGGACACCTCAACATGAGCATCACCCCACCAGGCGGCATCAACACATCGATGAGTGACGACGGTCTCTCCCAGCAACCCTGGTGGGTTGAGCAATGGATGGAGCTGATCAATTCCTACCGCTTCAAGAAGCGCTTGGAACGGGCTTGGGCCTACGCCCGTGAAGGTCATGTGACCTCCATTCGTTTTGAAGGCAGGCGGGTGCATGCCCGCGTTCAGGGCACCGACGAAGATCCCTACAAGGTGAAGCTCTGGCTCGACGTTCTCAAAGATGAGGACTGGCGCTATGTGCTCGAAGCGCTCACGATGAAAGCCCGCTGGTCCGCTCAACTCTTGGCCGGGATCATGCCAGCCGACATCGAACGGGCCTTTGCTGCCAGTGGTCGGCGTCTGTTCCCCTTCAAGCTTCAGGAAGTGCGGAGCGAATGCAGCTGCCCTGATAAAGCCAACCCTTGTAAACACATCAGCGCCGTTTATTTCTTGATGGGTGAACGGTTCAGCGAAGATCCGTTTGTGTTGTTTCAGCTGCGTGGTCGCACGCGAGCCAAGCTGCTGGAAGACCTGGCCGCCCATCGCCTTCAGGCACTCCAGACGATTGCTGAGAGCACCAACAACGCAGAAGAAGAACCGCTTGCGCTCGACGCGAGCAACAGCGAACTCAATCCTCCCCATCCTGCGGTTCTGGATCCAACGCTCTGGTGGCGCTATGACGCTGGCCTCGACGGAGACCTGGTGGTGATCACCCCGGCCATGGAAGGGGACACGGGACTGGACGCGGCGGGAGAACTGCCTCTGGCAGAAGAGCCCCGCTTCCCGGAGGCCCGCCCCCGTTTCTTGCAGCACCTGCGCGACCAGGGCCAAGCCATGGCGCAACAGGCCATGTTGGAGGCGATGGCAGCGGGGAAATAGGCCATGACGGGCATGATTCCAAGCACCAGCGCTCCTTGGTTGAGACCCGAGACCCAGGCGTTAAGCCAGCGCTTGCTGATCTCCTATCAACGGGCTTTTGCGCAACATCTCCTGGTGTGTGATCAGGACGTCCAGTTCCAGCGCACAGCAGCGCAAGAGCTGTTCGCGAGTCCCATGGCCGTCCTAGCCCATGACCACAGGGCTGACCCGTTGCTGACCTATGCCAACAGCACAGCTCTGCGGCTCTGGGGGCACCGTTGGCAGACCATGGTGGGCATGCCCTCCCGGCTGACGGCTGAAGAGAGTGCGCGACGCGAGCGTGCAAGCGCCCTTCAGCAAGCCCATCAACGCGCTGGCTTCAGAGGCTATTGCGGAATCCGAATCAATCATGAGGGCCGGCGTTTCATGATTCAAAACGCTCAGATTTGGCCCCTATGGGATGACAACAACGACGTCTGCGGTCAGGCCGCTGCTTTTTCCAGCTGGTGGTGGCTTTAACCACTGAAATGAGCAGGCTGAAATGCTCAGACTGAAGTGAGCAGGGTGACTGCTTGTTCAGGCACCCCAACCAAACGCCGACCAACCGATAAACAGCAAGCTGAAGCCTGTCAAAAAGGCCAATCCAAACCAAGTGAGCCCTTTCATGGCGGGACCATCGCGGTGCTCCACAGCCACCAAGTCACTGTTCATCGTGTCCATCGCCATCCAGGCAAACAAGGGAGCTGTCAAAAAGCTTCCGGTCATCGCACCGAAGACGAAATCTTTCACTCCAATCCCCCCACTGAAGGCAAACAGCAAGGCCACCAAGGCAGCAAAGAGATGCAGCACCAACCACACAGACAGCCGACGCTGCTGAGGAGCCGAGGCCAAATCGCCGCGATCGGACCCCTGCAGCAACCCTTGGATCGCTGAAATACTGCGCGGGTACGCATCCAAACAGGTGAGCGTGGTACTAAACATCGCCGCAAAGGCCGCCGGCACAATCACCCAAGCAGCCCAGCCACCCATCGCTTCGGTGTAGAGACGAATGAGGTTCTGAGCAAAAGACACCCCACTACCGGCAAACATTCCCTCACCGGTGCCATACATCGTGTAGGCCCCCAAAATCACAAAGAAGACGGCCGTCACCACCGTGACCGCATAGCCAAGGTTGAAATCAAATTCAGCCTCCTTCAAAGACGCCGAATGCTGGCTGTCTTGCGCGCGGGAGAACATCCACAACGACGGCCAAACACACATCTCCACCGGACCAGGCATCCAACCCATCAAAGGGATCAGGAAGGCCAGGTTTGACGCTGTCCAGGGAGAGGGAGTCGTGCCCACCCAGGTGGCTGCCACATCCCCAACAGAACCGCGCAACAACAGGGTTGCCGCGGCCACGCCGGAAAGAATGGTCAACAGAACAACCAGCACTTTCGAAAGACGATCCAGCGCCCGATAGTGCCCCAGCAAAAGGATCAAGCCACTCACAGCCAGCACGGCGATGGCCAAGCCGAACGTATTGAAATTCGCCAAAAGCGGCACATTGGTGAGCAAGAGCCCAGCCACAAAGCTGACTGCCGCAATCGTGAGCGTTCCTGTCACCAAACTGACCAGGAGATACAGCGGGAGATAGAAGCGATTACGGCGCTGAAACCCCTCCAACAACGTCAATCCAGTCACCGCGGTAAAGCGCGTGCCCACCCGCAGGAATGGATACTTCACCAAATTGGTGAGCAGGATCAGGCCCAACAACGCGAAGCCAAACCGGGCTCCAGCCGTGGTTGACGACATCAAGTGAGACCCGCCAATGCAAGCCCCCGCCATCAAAATCCCCGGCCCCAAACTCCGCCTAAGACCGGCTGCCGAACGGGAGGCGGATGTAGCCATACAAAGACGCGTGGTTGGTGGCCATCCTCCTACCAAGCCCCACGCCATCGACCGTCCTGTTGATCGCTCGATGATCAAGCAAGCCGGAAAGCCTCCCTTGTTTAATCAACAAGGCCTCAATGTTCTTTCTTTCCGATAGGAGTGCCAGAGTTCACACGCAAGATCCTTCCTTGTTCAGAAAGAGGCGGTTGGATCCAGGTCCATCACAGTTCGGCTCTCACGACTTCTCAGTAGCAGCAACCGAACCTGGTGGTCTAGGCCGTACCAAAACGGACGGTTCTTACGCTCCCGGCTGAGATCAATTCAGCGCAGATTGGCGTTGCGGGAAACACAAACTTCCTGAAATTCACAGCCAATTTGAGATTTACCCATGATCACCCTTCGCACATCACCCTTCGATTTACTGGATCGCCTTGAGCAGCAAGTTTCACAAGCTGAGCGCGTTCCTGCTGCTGAGGTCATCGAAACCAACGCCAGCTACACCGTGCGCCTGGAACTACCAGGCGTCGACCGTGAGTCCATTGATGTCAAAGCCACGGATCGTTCGCTGGTGATCAGCGCTGAACGACCACCAACCATTCCCGCGGCAGCCAAGCCAACCCCGGCCGAAGCAAACGCTGAAGAAAATGCAGACACAAACTCAGATGCAGAAGCAGACGCGCAGCAATTGCTAAGTGAGTTCCGAACCGGAACATGGAGCCGCAGTTTTCGTTTCGCCAAGCCGCTCGATCGCGACCAATTAGAAGCCTCCTATCGCGACGGCATTCTTGAGATCAGGGCCGCAAAAAGCGACAACCGCACCACCGTGTCGGTGAAGGTGGAAAGCTGAAACACCCTGGTGACCACCAGGTGAAGACCACGCGTTCAACGGAAAAGAGGTACGGGGCTCCTCGCCAAGGCGAGGGGCTTTTTTTGCAGACCACTGACACACAAAAAATGAGACGAAACAGAGGGAAAAGAACTGCTCGATAAGATCCATGGCTGTGCCGTCGCT